>Ga0136643_10005451_pt1 | contig 17938 bp, 13 predicted proteins | sample TergutLab28metaG_FD_96883 | JGI IMG/M metagenome (GOLD analysis project Ga0136643, IMG submission 96883) | Labiotermes labralis P1 segment gut microbial communities from Petit-Saut dam, French Guiana - Lab288 P1 (version 3) (version 3) | ecosystem: Host-associated > Arthropoda: Insects >...
CCCCCCCCCCCGAAATTCCGAAGGCCCTCCAAAATCATGCCAAACTCAACCCGATTGTGAAAACTGTTAAAAATTGCTGAATTTAGGATGTCAACACCCCAAGATGTTCAGGAAAAAGGCAGTGAAATTCTAAAACTACCTAGGTTCACAATTGTTTTACATTAGTAATAACAAATAAATTGGTTGTCATCATAAAAATTCTTACAGTACCAAAAATTAAGAAAATTTTCTATATGAAATGAAATTTCTTGTGCCAAATTACTGCTGCCTCCAGAACCCCTGACTAGGGGCTACTGCCCCCAGACCCTGTTCTCTCTGCCCTCAACTGAATTTGTTGAACTCCCCCCCCCCCCAAACAAAATTCCTGGGTACCCCACCCCACCCAGCCACCGTTTCGTCACGTCCTGTACTATGAAAACTAATAATTGCAGAAATGTGTGAGTAAAAAGTTGTACTAGAAAGATAATCACCCTGAAAATTACTCAATCTTCTACTTCAAAGATCAGGGAGGGTAGCCCCAGAAATAATAAAAATTTAATGCACAATGAATTTAAAAGTAGAGTAAATTAGGGAAATGAGAGCTACAATTCAGTGAAGAAACTTTTGTCTTTCCATTTGCTATCTATAAAACAAAAAAATTAAAATATGTAAAACAATAATTTTGCCTTCTGTTTGCATGGGTGTTAAAATTTGATTGCTGAGATGAATGGATGAATATGGACTGCAGGTGTTCAAGGATAAAATACTAAAGCAGATATTTGAGCTGAAGAAGGATGAAGTAACAGGGAGCCGGAAAAGTTACATAATCAGGATCTTCACAATTTGTACCCCTTTTTCATTCAGTCATTCCATTGGTATGTGCAGAATGCGACGATTCCTTGCCATTCTCAGGAGCTTCTTCCATTCTTCTCTGTTTTGTACTTTATCCTGCCACCCTTCTCCACCAACTATTCTTCCATCCTCTCCCACCTCATATTTCCATCTATTTCTTGGTCTGCCTCTCAAGCTTGTTGTTCCCAGATTCATATATAATACTCTTTTGTGAATTCTGTTTTCTTCCATTCTCTGTACATGCCCAAACCAACGTAATCTAATTTAATCTTATTGTCTCTATTATAGTAGGTTTTTTAACACTTGCATAAATTTCCTTATTGGTTAATATCTTCCAGTTTTCATTTTCATTGTCATATACTGGGCCTAAAATTCTACTATACACGCCTTTCAAAAATGTTCAATTGCTTTCTATCTCTCTTTGTTAGTGTCCGACTTTCTGATGCATATGTTAACTTTTTGTCTAGTGTTGTGTTCTTTAGTCTTAATTTTAGTTTCTTTGATTATGTTTTTATTTGTACTCCTTACCAAATATTATTTGGGACATCAAATCAAGGAGCATGAAATGAGTATGGCATGATGAACATGAAGAGAAATGTATATACACTTTTTGAAGAACTAGGCCTAGATGGGAATACAATATTAAAATGGATATGAAATGAATAGGATAGGGTGACATGAACTCAATCCAGCTGGCTGTCGATAATGACATGAGGTGGAGGTCTGGGTGACCATGGTAATGAAATTTTGGGTTCCATGAAATGCATAAATTTCTTGACCAGCTGAGGACCTATTGGTTTCTCAAGAAGAACACTGCTCATGGGGTAAATCAGTTAATGTCCAAGGAGTCAATTTTGAGTCTCACATGTTGCTTAAGCGCCATGAGCATAGCATAATCTTCAAGTGACAGTGCAAATTTGTCTGCATGGACACAAAATTGCATTATTATTATTATTATTATTATTATTATTATTATTGCCAATACTATTGTCAGCTTTATCATCATTTTTCTAACTGTTGTTTCTGAACCTACGAACAATCGTGGTCCATTCCAGGAAACAGCAAAAGATTGTTTCTGGCCCAACCAAGGCTCCTAATTAATGGGTAATGGGGTTCTTCCCCAAGGACTATAGTGGCTGCTGGTATAAAGTCACCATTCATGTACACCTATTGCTGAATTTTGAATTGCATGGAGCCTTCTGACCATCATCCCTACGTCTTCATGTCATATACAGGTACACGTAATGTTCGTATATTTATGATGCAAACAACTTGATAGATGGTACTTACCACTCCATTCTCAACAAGGTCTGTAAGCATAATTATGATTTTGCTCTGTTGTTCCCAGATCATGCGCCAGAAGTCTGTCACAGTAGATGCTAATGGTGCCTGACATGCTATGTAGAACTTGCTTGCATTCTTGGGTCCCTGAAATTTGGCATTATATCTTTGTGAAAAAGGACATCTAACATCTAGCAGGTCAGCCAACTGTCATGTCTGAAGACCAGTTATCCTGACAATTCGTTGCTTTCCTCATTTCCTCTAGGCAAAAGGCCAGGATAATACATAAAATTAAGTCACTGCTTCTTCTAATTCCTTATTCCCTAGCAATATACAGCGTGATTCAAAAAGAGGGACTCAATTTCGTACATCTATATGTCCTGAACTATACACAGTATGTGAATGGTCTACATAACATTTGAAAGAGGAGATCCTAAATTTTAAATATCATCGCTAGAGCGCTTGCCTAATGCAAAGCCGTGCAGTAGCGTCAGTTGAGAGCAAAATAGCTACTAGGCAGCCCAAGGAGAACGTGCGACGAATTCAAGAGAGTTTTGAGCATACCCCACGCAAGTCAACCCATAGAGGGAGCAGAGAACTTGGAATACCGCAACCAACTGTCTGGCGGGTGTTGAGGCACCGTTTACTGTTCAAGCCATACCGCCTACAACTGGTACAGGCTCTTTCAGTCCATCTTTTTGAAACACCCTGTAGTTCATCCCATTGTATTCTCTATGCAAAGGTACCAATAAATAGGAGTCAGAAACACTTTATTATTAAAAACAAAATCACAGCTACAAATTTCAGCACATACCAAGAAACCTTCAGGCCACACACAATTATACATAAAGACAGTTTTACAAATCAAATGTGTAATATAGTGTGAAAATTTTGATCCCAGTTTTATGTTTATAAATGCAGCATTAAATCCGGAGCCAGCCTGAGATGTGGGTACCCCAGGCAGGCTAATAACTTGGGCACCCCTTCAAATTGACATTATTTAAACTTCTGCGGCCTAGTGCACGGCTGGTGAAAATTTTTCAGGTGTCTGACCAAACTGCACACACTTTTCAGAGAAAGTCTTTCGTGTGTGGAAACCTGAGTTTACTGGCATAATACTTCCTAGTATTCCAGTGACGTCCTAATGCCGTTTATAGGTTGGTGCCCCAGGCAGCTGCCCGACTGGCACTCCTCTTTGTCTGGTCCTAATTAAAACATTGTTCCCCCCCCCCCCCCGTGGCGTTGCGGCCTAATGCGGGCCATGACCTCCTCATTCTTGGGGTTTCTAGATCACACACAATGATGCGACACAGTCGGTAGGACTTCTCTGGACGAGTGATCAGCTCATCGCAGAGACCTCTACCTGACAACACACAACACTCAACACAGACACACATCCATGCCCCCGGCGGGATTCAAACCCACAATTCCAGCAAGCGAGAGGCCACAGAACCACGCCTTAGACCGCGCGGTAACTGGGACTGGCATTGTTTTTATATAGCCCCTATTAACATTAATTAAAACATCAGACATGTGCACAATAAACATTACAAAAAACTGAGATCTCCATTTGGACAATGCACTAAGGATATAGTGAGTACACCAATGTAAATTTGTACAGCCTGAATACGGCTTGAAATGAGCTGAAACATGTAGCTGTGATTGGATTTTCAATCATAAACAGTTATGTTTGATGGCTATGTATTGTTATTTTGATTGTTATTTTGGAATACTTATATTGTTCAACATACATAGTCCTATATATCCTGAGCTACTAAAATACCAATAAATCGTCCTATAATTACAAAGTTCATACATGGCCCAAGTACAGTCAAAGTTGGTTATAACATTATGAAAGGGACTGAAAATTCTGTGTCGTTAAATGTGACTGTTGCTCTAACTGAATAATAAAATATTGTGATTAACAGTGAGGAATTAATAGGTACCACAGTTTATCTGATGCAATAAACGAGGTAACGTATACATCTATGTTATTATAACCCAGTTTGACTGTACTTGAAAAGTCCTTAAGTAAGCCAAAAAATAGAGGCAATCTTCTATCAAGGCGGCAAGAAAAGGACCCACTGTACTTCGTGTGGCAGGTAGTGAAGTGTTGACAAGAAGCAGCCACGTCATAAACTAGCTAGAGCTCACCTCTAAAATGGAAAAGAATGGATTTAAACAAGAGTCCTCCATGACAACTACAATACTTACATGCACAAAATTTGCGTTTATATAATCTGAGAGAGGCTCGCCCTCACACAGTGACAAAGGTACCCGTGTCTCAGGAAGTGGTATGACATTGGCATAGCGGTTCTTGGTGTCTGCACCTTCAGGGAGGTCGTCCACGTTAGCTGTCACTTGTGGGATCTTAGCAAACTCCTCCTCCAGTGACTGCCTACTAAGGACAAAATTGGCCAGCGCTGTGAAACCCATAGGATGTGAAGGTGATGTCTGAAAACAAGCAGCAGTTCTAATTGTAATATTCACATATCCAATGCATTTCTTAATTTATTGAAAAATAATTTTGTATCTCTTGGATGACAGTTTCAGCAAAAATGTTGAGAGTTCCACGTAGTATGTTGCCGGATTTTTACGATTTCCTTAATTCTCACACTCCTAGAAATCATTCACCTTAGTAATTAACCAACTTGATGCACAACATTTTTGTTTTACAATAAGTTTACTTCATTCCTCTACATGTTTCGAGCACCATGTGCTCATCATCAGGAGGTCAAAATTGTATTGTATGCCTCTGGTATCATCACACCTATGGGTGGCCGTCCCGTGCACAGGTTGAGAGAGGACTCGCTCAACCTGTGCACGGGATGGCCACCTGTAGGTGTGATGATACCAGAGGCTGTATAATACAATTTTGACCTCCTGATGATAAGCACATGGTGCTCCTCTCTCAACCTCCTGATGATGAGCACATGGTGCTCGAAACATGTAGAGGCATGAAATAAAATTATTGTAAAACAAAAATTTTGTGCATCAAGTTGGTTAATTACTAAGATAAATATACTGAGATGCACGGTCAGCAAAATATTAAAAAAAATTCCTAGAAATCAGTTAATAGAATTTGTGAATCTTTCTATCTGCTCTGAAACTGAATCAAATATTCACAGACTGAAAGATAGTTGAAAAAGAGAAGCTGGTCTTCACCTTTTGCTGCCACATTGTCTTTCCAGCTGTAGTGGATAAAGAGAGTGGCCTATTTAATTTATTTATATATCTGAAAACTATTTCACCTAATGGTAGGGGCCTTTTGGAAGACCCAAATATGGATGCAAAGATAACACTAAGAATGTAAATCAATGCAGCTACATTACAATCACAATGCTGCCTATTTAGATACATCTTGAGATTAACTGTATTGTATCTTACATCATGTATGATATTTGTAACCTTATTTCTGTATTGACAAGTTCTATATCCTATGGGTCACAACCCCTATGGATCAAATTAATGCAAAATAAATTGAATTAAATTGAATAGGATACACATATATTTGTGTCCTGTATTTATCTAGTTCTTTGAAGCACAAAAATAAAATTTTGGGTTTCACGATATTTAGGTAATTTCTTGCTCAGCTAAGCTACTGTCACCTTTCTACAGAGGTGTCTGTTACATCAATTTAATTACGAAACATTCTGTCTGTACACATACGCCCAAACCATACATTGTTAGAGTGTGAAATTAGCGGAATTACCATGAAATGTCCTCTGTGTTGTGGTCCTACCACCTGACTGATACTGTCTGGGAAAACATCCATCCTGAAAGAAACTTGGGCTGCAGTATGACTCTGATGTCAAGAAGGAAGTCAGTACTAAGGCATTTTGCCTGCCCATAACCAACATGAGCCTGATTTTGGTTTGGAACTCCAGTATATTCCTACACATCCTAATGAAAATGGTTGGTGGACTATTGATCAAGGTCACAACCTTATCTCTTCTTTGAAATTATTCAGTTATGGAATCAATACGCAATTCTCAGCCCCGACGTGATTATTACTTACCCAAATGTCAGTAATAACTATGTGCACTGCCTGTTGTAACTTAAAGAAAATTACTTTGCCAACTGGCTTCTGAAAATTGTAGGTCATATTTTCATTTCGCAGACTTTGTTACTCCAGAATTATCTCACTTCCCTTTTATGAACACATCTGAAGTTTGTCAAATTCAAATCATTTTTCTTCCCACAAGAATTGTCCCATAATACAAATCGCCATCTCTTTCTCATTAACTAAAACTCTACCACATTCATATCTTCTATGTTGCAGGGTACAATCAGCATCTGTGCATTACACTCCAGGACAACTGACTTGAATCTCAAACAGCATATATTATCTACCCTGAAGTTAAATAAATAAACAGAATAGTCGATCCCAACTCAATTTTTCCAGATATTTAATATTTAAAATTTAATATTATATGCTTTGTTCTGCATGGCCATTTTCTGGCATTACAAAGCATAAAACATTTTGAAGGAAGTTAATTGCAAGGGAAGGTCAGTACCAGAAAGAGGTCTCTTTCTTGACATGAAAGAAGGATTTTAAACAGAATCACACATGTCAGTGTAATTCAAATTTTTAATATAAATCTATATTCAGCCATCATTTAAAGTTTGATGTTCGTGTGACCGTGCATCCTTAATGTGAAATGATTTGTGAGACCAACTTGATGCAACAATTATGATTTATTGATAAGCTATTAGCTCAACATGTTTCGGGCACCATTATGCCCATCTTCAGTGGAGTAACAGCCTCTACACAGTGCACATGACCTGTCTCCCGGCTTCCCAACACTCCAGCCAGTACATTAAGTACTGAAAACCATATGCAGTTATATGCGGCCTTGCACTCCTGAAGATGGGCATAATGATGCCCGAAACATGTTGAGCTAATGGTTGATTAATGAATCATAACTGTTGCATCAAGTTGGTCTCACAAATCATTTCATCATTTAAAGTATATGAATATCTTACATAAGAAAACCTGTAGCCAGTGCTCCTGTAGAAAGATTGTATATATGAAGGTGGATTTATTGTCATCCCTTTCCATGTAAAAATTTCTTGTAATAAGGTAGTTAACCATTTTCTAACATAAAATTTTAATATTTCATACATTTTCATATATTTCAACTGCTAGCTGAATATAAATAGGCTATACAAAATTGAATTACACTGGCAAGATGATGTTTGTTAAAATACTTCTTTCATGTAAACAAAGATACTTGACCTTCTGTTGAAATTAACCTTCCTAAAAAAAATTTTAATAATTTGTAATACCTGAAAATGGCCATGCAGGACTAAACATGTAGCATTAAATATTAACTATCTGGAAAAAACTGAGTTGTGATGGGACTGTTCTGTTTATTAATTTAATTTATGTGTCACAACCGAATGTAGAAGCTAAGTTAATCCTGAGGTTGTTCATGTTTTTCCTCAGTACCACAGAAACAAATTTAAAAAAATAATGTAATATGTTTCATGACCATTTCCTTTAAACATAATCACAGCACGTCTCATGTGAGGCTCTACAATCTATGAATCTACGGCCATAAACAAAACACAAATATTACTCGCTACTCACTGGATCTTCAAATCCCGCATTTCCGTAGGATCGCTTCGAGTTCCTGATGCCACCCTTGCGCCGGACAGACCCACAGACAGACACACTGTCAAGACTGTAGGCGTCTAGAGATACAGGCGTGCAACGCTGCCCGTAGTTGAATTTCTGCTGGCGTTTCCGCATCACGATCTTCAATAACAGAAAATTGGATAAGAGAGAACATACGTAGTGATGCATCTGTACAGAAACTGATTCTGCTGAAGCTGCAATTCCTTAGGCTGCACATACATGAAGGAAATTTATTTAACTTAAAGAACTGCAATGAAAATTGGAAAAAGTGTCACGCTGTAGAGTCAACAAATATTTGGATATTGCAGTTAACAAACCAAAATAAATTAAAGGCAAGGGTCGAACACTCTTGCTGCTGTAACGATTTAAATACAGGCTAGATACAGGACCGTCTTCCAACAGATCTAGCATAAACTTGACCAACTAACCTCAAAACGAGTGTGACATCACTCACAAACCTCCTATTGCAAACTGAGAGCAAACACAGCCTTAGTTGTATCTACTGGACTGCTGCCAATATTGTGGTGTTACTGAAACTCTGATCGGCATATTTTCAATGAAAAACTTGTCACAGTGGCCAACTGTATGCGACACACTCAGTCACTCACTCACACCTATGGTATGACTTAAGTAAAAATAACATTTATACCACTAACAAAAATCTTCTTATGAAGTAGAGATACTAATACAGTAGTAAGAAACTGCGGGCAGAAATGGTAAAGATTATTATTCAACTGGACTGACTTCCAGTCCGGTAGATTTTAATATGTTCATGCAGTATTTGGATAACACGTAAATAAATAATCCTCGAACTAGACGACATAAAACATAATTCAGTTCATGGGATAATGTGCTGTATTGGTGGACAACACTGCTCATAAATCAAATTTATGTTAAACAATCTTCATTTCACCTATTTATGCCAATAATTTTTTGTGGCTTGAAAGCGTAATGTAACATTTTGTTCAAGAAACATGACTTTCATTATCACCATCTGGCTTGCGGCTAGCGGAATGCTTACAGTTTTCTAAATTGGGCCTCGTAAATACAAATTAATCATTACAGTCACACAGCTACACAGAACCAATGAAACTGCCAACGAAGCATCTCCGTGATTCGAATGTGGTACAAAATAAATCATGCAATGAAAGTATAGGCAAATTCTATACAGAACTAATGGAACAAGTCTTACAGCTTCTTATGAGTCCAACTTGACTCACATTTCATTCTTGCAGTGCGAGAGACATACAGAAATTTCAAACAAAACAAACAGGTCTGCATGTTCACACTAAACTCAAACTGAGGACGTTAATGCCCCCGACCTTGACGATTAATGTTACCAGGGACTCATACATGACAACTGGTTATTTAGGCGCTTTGGCACAGCAGCTGTAAAAAGTAGCTATTAACCTGGTCATTTCTATCCATTCGTCGGTTCGTCCGTCCTCATAGAACAGCGCGACTCCAAACAGAATAATCTCCCTCAATCTTCATTATTTGACATTTTTATTAAAATTTGTCGACATGCGCAAGTTTTGGTTAAAATGTGAAAAAAATTTTAAAAACTTCGCATTCAGACTTACCTATATCCCCATAACTGATCTTTGTAAATCAGACAGACTGTGTTTTCTATAAGGTAGGGACTGAAGCCGGTGAAACTTTAGACAATCTAAATATAACAGTCGAGGAAGGTATAGCAAGATTACGTCTACGAAGTCCCCGTCATCTGCATGATAATCTTCTGCGCGAGTCTCACAAATATTATGGCTCTCGTGTTTCAGACGCATGATTACTGCCGCGGTGTTGGCAGAAGAATTCTGGCCACTTCCACTCCTCTGATTTCAATTCCGATCGAAGCGCGCACGATTTCGCGCACTCTCCCAGCTTGTGACATCAGCATAGGCTCGCTAAAAATTACCTGCGCCTGAAGCTGGGTACTTTGTGTAATTAATCCTACTACACCACAAATATCTCCCCGTTTAACAGACATCGATGATGATTTCGTTACAGTACTACGATACAAAGAAATATTCAAGTGTGTGTTGTGTACACACAGGAGCTCCTTAAAAATCGAACCACCAGCCTTTATAGGCGCCTTTTCAAAATTGCGAAAAGCGAATATTTGCTTCGTCATCTTAGTAATTAACCAACTTAATGCACAAATTATTGTTTTATAATAAGTTTATTATATGCCTCTACATGTTTCGAGCACTATGTGCTCATCATCAGGATGTCAACATTGTATTATACAGCATCTGGTATCGTCACACTCTGTAGGTGGCCGTCCGGTGAGCAGGTTGAGAGGACTCTCTCAATCTGCGCACCGGAAGGCCACCTATAGGTGTGATGATACCAGATGCTGTATAATACAATGTTGACATCCTGATGATGAGCACAAAATTCTCGAAACATGTAGAGGCATATAATAAACTTATTATAAAACAATAATTTGGACATTAAGTTGGTTAATTACTGAGATTATATTGAGAAGCACGGTCAGCAAAACATCAAAATAGCTTTGTCATGTTTGTCTGTCCGTCCGCATGGAACAACTCGGCTTCAACTGGAAGGATTTTCATCAAATTTGATATTAGAGTATTCTTCTAAAAACTGTCGAGAAAATTCAAGTTCTAGTAAAACCGGACAAGAATAACGGCTACTTTATATGAAGACCACTAGATAGTTTTGATCATTTCTCGCTCAGTCCTTTTTGGAATTTGAAATGTTTCAGAAAAAAAAAAGTTGTAGAGGAAATCAAAACACAAATTTTGTGCTCAAAAACTTTTTTTTTCGAAGGTCGTCCCATTTATGAGATAATGTGGAGAAATACTGCAGAGCAAGGAAGGCCACAGACGACAATATGGCGCATGCGCATTGAATAATGTATAACTAAAGCTACACACACACACAGAATGTAACACTCATTGCTTTTCCACTGAAACAATGGTTGCACGAACGTGCCTCAATGTCACGTTACACGTGCATTGCCTTTCTTGTTCTATAAATAGTCTCGAATTCAAAATTTATGGACAATAACAGGGTGAAAGCGCTAGAAATATTACGCTCTATTGACGTGGCCTAACTTGTAATTACTGATTATTCAAATCATTTAAGAATGTTACTTCCTTCGAAGAACAGTCAAACCTAGCTTCATGCATAAGGAAATATTCACCCAGAGAACAGCAATCAAAAGAAGACAAGCAGCGCCGATGCACGAGATGGTAATGGCTGCGATCATCCCGCCTCCGCCAATTCCATCATCGGTTACATCATCAGGAGAAGTCGATCCAACTGGCTCTACAGTGCCAATCTGAAATCACAAAAATTATTCTGTTTCCACTATTTCTTACACGGTCATCGTATGATTCATGAACAACAAATTTCCTCCGAATTTACCAAAACAGACTATAATCCACACACTAAATCTCTAGATAAGAGTCTATTGATTTGAGAGGTATGTGAGCACGACTGCAGTGACCACGTGCGCATTTTTAATCAAGAAAGAGATGTGTTTAATTCCCTTTAACTAGAATTATCATTAACTTAGGCTAAACTTAGCGATGTGATAACAAAATGTAAGTACACTGTACCGTATGTGGGACAGAAAAGAAACGCTGGCTTGTAAGTCATGATCAGGCACAGGTTAAAAAGAGCGAGAAACGTTTTACACAACACACATTACCGATTGAAACTTGTAATCAATAATGTGTTGTACGAAAAGGTTTCCTTGCATATTTTTAGGAACGCCGGAATATGTTGCACATTAGACAATAAATGCTATCCACGTATTGGTGTGGGAACACGCGGTGGCGCAGTTGGTTGAGGCACTGCGCTACAAGCCGGGAGGTCGCGGGTTCGATTCCCGATTGTGTCATTGGAATTTTTCACTGACACAATCCTTCCGGTCGCACTGTGGCCATGGGGTCTACTCAGCCTCTAACAGAAATGAGTAACAGGAATATTTCCTGGGGAGTAAAGGCGGCCGGTGCATGCGGCTGACAACCTTACCACCTTCATGTGCCGACTGTCTTGAAATCTGGAAGCCTCAACCTCCTGGAACCCTCAGGGCCTGTCCAGGCCTGTAATGGTACTGCTTTACCTTTCTACATATTGTCGCAATAAACAGTGTTTTTATTCATCCGTTTATTTATACATCAAAACAGGGATGTCTCACCAGGCAAAAACTTCGTGTTTATTTAATTACACACACCAACACACACACACACACACACACACATATATATATATATATATATATATATATTATTTAAGAAGTCTAAAATCTACAATAAAGCATTTAAAACGCTCCTACATGTTTCGATCACACGATCATTCTCAGGCAGCATATATTGTTCCTTGCTAAAGTTATAATTTAAAACATTCAATGAATTACTTCGTTATGTTAACGTAGTGATGTGGCAGCATGTCTGTAAGTAGAAAAGTAGAAATTTTCTACTTACAGGCATGCTGCCACAGCACCAAAGTTAACATAACGAAGCAATTCACTGAATGTTTTAAATTATACCTTTAGCAAGGAACAATATATGCTCCCTGAGGATGATCGTGTGATCGAAACATGAAGGAGCGTTTTAAATGTTTTAATGTAGATTTTAGACTTCTTAAATAATATATATATATATATATATATGTGTGTGTGTGTGTGTGTGTGTGTGTGTGCGTGTGTTGGTGTGTGTAATTAAATAAACTACAGAATGCACGGCGCAATGACAAAAATAAACTTCATGTTGTCAGCATTCCACTACCACACAGCGCCCAAGATGAAATTCCCTAAACAAATTACGGAATGTAATACTCCCAATTTCTCTGAACTCAATGGTACCTGATTGTATGAGCTTCTCTTTAATTCCGCGATAGGAATTTGTACTTTGGGAGCTGGCCACACTTCGTTCACACTCGCCATGAGCACTACACTGAATGCCAGCAGAGTGACGCATCGACTTATCAGCGACTTATCACAAGTTCCACTCATTTCTTGCGCCTCGGGCGTCATACTTTGTACTACCGTTTCCTGTTATTACGTAAGTGAAGTGAAAAAAAGATATTTTGAAACTGATTACTAGTGTATTTAACTAAGTCCCTTCATGGAAAATGTCTTCAAAAAATAAAATTTGCTTGGTTCATAAAGACATTTCCAGCATTTGATTGAGTTTGCAGGTACGTTATCATGTTCTAAATAACACGATACATGCCCATATCCTGAGCCAGACTGGTCCAGTCCACACCCTAACATTACGTTCCTTTACGGTATACTTCAACTACTGACCTGTACATTTATAACTTCTGTTAAAAGTTAAATGGGAAGGACCGGATATAGCCTGTGTTAAAGTCAAAGTCCTACAGTCTCAGTGTTTGAGGGAGACACTGAGGAAAGCCTTAGTGAAGTTAAATAGAATTTAGGTTAGTGATATTTCGAAAACGAAACATTGTGCCATCCACTGTAACATGACATTCAGTGGTTACATAGGTGTGCCAGGCGCTGTAATATGATATTCGGTGGTTACACAGGTGTGCCAACAAATCCAAGTTAACATTCAGTGGTTACACAGGTGTTCCACTCACTGTAACATGACATTCAGTGGTTACACAGGTGTGCCAGCTACTGTAACATGATATTCAGTGGTTACACAGGTGTGCCATCCACCACAACATGATATTCAGTGGATACAGGTGTGCCATCCATCATAACATGCTATTCAGTGGTTACACAGGTGTGCTGGCTACTGTAACATGATATTCAGTGGTTACACAGGTGTGCCATCCACCATAACATGCTATTCAGTGGTTACACAGGTGTGTCATCCACTGTAACATGCTATTCAGTGGTTACACAGGTGTGTCAGCTACTGTAACATAATATTCAGTTGTTACACAGGCGTGCCAGCCACTGTAACATGATATTCAGTGGATATACAGGTGTGCCATCCATCATAACATGCTATTCAGTGGTTAAACAGGTGTACCAGCCACTGGACCGTGATATTCAGTGGTTACACAAGCGTGCCGCTCACTACAACGTGACGCTCAGTATTTATTGCTATAAAGTTTATATTATAAACTTTAAAAGACGACCTATTTATTCTTCAGAGCTGTGCCAATTGACAAGCATCTCTTGTCTTTTACACATTCCCTACATCCTTATTAGGTCCAGGCGCAGAACTCCGTGCATGGTGGATCACACCTCTGCACATGATATACAAACCCAGCCCTGTGCCCCATACACACAACGAAATATGGTCTACCTCAAAGAAATAAATTCTTCGAACCCAGTTTTTTTTCTCTCCTCCCAACTTCCTCCTGTATTCGTCATAGTGTAACATACGAGAGACAGCAACAACCAGTGAGCTGGGCGTCACATCGAACCACAAGTTAAAGGTCAGATAGTTGTACTGTACGAACATTTTTTGTGGAATTCCTGCTTTGGGCAAATGCAGAAATGTTATCTAATATTAACCATCATATTAACAGGTCGCTGTTCCTTCATTCGCAAAGGCCGACCTGAGGTAACCCTTCTTGTAGTGAATATAGCAGCGTCACTGACTTTGGCTCCAGAATTGCATTTCGATCCTACGTTGTCTCGAAAAGTCGTAAAACCAGTTACCCAACAGCGCGGCGTCATATCTTAATGTTGAGGTGGAGTAAATGTTACTGCTTCTACATGACGAGTTGATAAAAAAAAAACTCCAGTGAACACCATAAATGTAACACCAAAACTTTCAATTTCCAACTTCCGACTAGCAGCAATATGTGTTCCTACTTCTCCATTATAAGATTACTTTATGTCATTACATAAAACTTACACTGCTAACTACTAACCTTTATACAGTAAAGGTAAAGGTAAAGCAGTCCCGTTACGGGCTCGGAGGGGCCCAGAGGGTTCCAGGAAGTTAAGGTTCCCAGATTTCATGACAACGGCACAGGATGGTGGTAAGGTTGTCAGCTTTACGTACCGGCCGCCTTTACCCCAGGAAATGCTCCTGGTACTCATTTCTGTTAGAGCCTGAGTCGACCCCAGGGCCATAGTGCGAACGGAAGGATTTTATGTCAATGAAGGATCCACTGACACCAGCTGGGATCGAACCAGCGACCTTCCGATTTGTAGCACAGCACCTTAACCATTGTGCTACCGCGGCCCCCATCTTTATACGGTATTTCTTTCAAGTTACGTGAAAAGGCAAGCGCCCATTAGAAAATCTCTATTACTTACTAACTCCATGGAGCAGAATCCTTCTTGAGAAGCTAACCGGTTTTCAGCTAGTCAAGAAATTTCCCGCATTTTACGCAACCCGAAGGTTCATTACCGCATTCAAAAGTGCCCGCCCCCTGTCACCATCCTAAGCCAGACTAATCCAGCCCATGCCCTCACATCACACTTCCTGAAGATCCATCTTAATATTATCCTCCCATCTAAGCCGGAGTCTTCCAAGTGGTCTCTTCCCTCTCAGGTTTTCCCACTAACACCCTGTATACACCTCTCCTCTCCCCCATACGTGCTACATACACCGCCCATCTCATAAAAGATCTGTATTGCCAAAATCAAAATAATATTCACACCTGCGTGTTAAGAACCAATCATCAGATTTCGTGAGGAATCAGGGTAGCTCAGTTGGTGTAGTGCCTAGGCTAGGGACTAGACTGAGGGAAGAGAGTGCACCTTCCGGCAGGGACTAGAGCAGGGCTGGCGAACAGAGGGCACGTGTGTCCAAAATCGTGGGCGGAAAGATTTCCTTTGGCACGCCTTATTCACTGCTGTCCCAATTTGTTTCCATTTCTCTTACCCGATCAGCATTTCTATATTGTGAAGAATATGTTTTATATATATAGACACACATCTGACTGCGTAGAGACTGTATACGAATTACCGTTACTACCAAATAATACTGGAAGCGAAACATTTTTACGCAAATCTGGAGCGATACGAAATGTTGAATGGATATTTATCATTGGAGTGCCGGCCTGAAGGTGACTTGGCGAATACGTGACATTGGACAGAACATTTTACAATCTTCTTTTCAAACAGAAAACAGCAGCAGCCCAGTAACTGCCACATTTTCTTTCATATCACATTCCCCGAAGAGGCCTAAATTATAAATATGATAATTATACAATGCATTAATTGTACTAATGCAAGAATTAATAGTAATTATGGAAGGCTCCAAGGCCTTATTCTGCTCTTCCAAATTCCCATGGGCACGCGAATGAATTTCTTCGAAATTTATAGACAATTTGGACACAGGCCCTCTCAAAGGCTCGCCAGCCCTGGGCTAGAGATTCTCCTCTGCAAGACGTCCAGTCTGCCTGTGGGCCCCCACCCTGCTTCCGAACCAAATGATGCACGTGGCTATGTTTCTGACGGAGTAAAGGGGCCGGTCATAGATCTTGCCGCTCAACATTAGTGCCCAGCGTAAGAATGCGTGGAACTACACCTCCACTGCGCCTCACAGTGTGGTGCTGACTTAAGTACGAGGGACAACTTTACCATTGTATTTCCCAACAAAAGCCCACACGTTCGACGCCACAGCAGACAATTTCTGCTGACTCTCACTTGTAAGATACTTTCGTGTGGAAGCAGGGAGCCGAGCTGACATTGCGATGACGTAGTACTGGCCTATTGTCTCTATTCCATATAAAGACACCCTTGTTTCGTTTCGTATCCGATGACACCGAACCAGTTGGCGAAACACGGAAGTTTTTCGATGAACAACACACCAGAAGCAACTGGACCTCTATATCCATAATTCCCTATTCCCTGCCACCAGTACTACCAACGTAACATCAATACACGCTTCAACGTTGTACTGATATAAGCAACGCTTAGTACTAACATATGGTCGTGAAATTCAGTGTCGCAATAGCTGCTCCATGTCGTTAATTGGTTAATAATTTTATAGAGACAAAACTGAAAAAGAGGTTAGGTTAGGTTAGGTTACGTCACGTCACGTCACGTCAGGTTAGGTTCGGTTAGTTTACTTTAGGTTAGGTTAGGTTAGGTTAGGGGCTTAGGATAGGGTTTAGGGCTTAGGGTTGGGTTTAGGTTTTAGGTTTCGGTTTAGGTTTAGGTTCAGGTCGGTTCGGGTCAGGTCATGTCAGGTCAGGTAGCACGTGTGCTAGGAACCCCTCAATGGACACACTACCTACCAACCGGTTTCTGCAACCTTTCTGAAGCCACAGCTGAATACCAACAGCTCCTGATGATAGGCACATAGTTGCCCGAAACATGTTGAGCAACTTCATTCATTAGTATTCAGCCCTAGAGGCCGGTCCGGCAGGAAGCAGAGCCCGTTTATGTAACCGATGTGGCTCTTGGCACACTGCATCCTAGGCAGATTCTTGGGGATAGTTTGCCATTGCTTTTCCCCGCCTTTAGAGGTTTCCACTTTCGCCACCACGGGCCTCTGCGTCCTCAGCGACGCGAGAGATCCTAGTAGCGAAAGGTGGAACTGTGGGCGAGAAAGATGTCCAGTAGTAATTCCGTAAATTTAGGGATCTTTTACATGCCGCAAATCTACGACATAGGACCGAGGGCTTTACTTCCCCTCCGAAGAAAGGCGTGCTGGGAATTTTTTCGCCCTAAAAACCGGACAGCTTCGGCCGGGTTTGAACCCGCGAACTTGGGTACCAAAGGCCAGCACGCTACCTCTAGACCACCACAGCAACTTATAAAGGAGAAAATAAAGCATTACACAAAAGTGACATCTATTTGTTTGTTATCCACACTACCTTCTCTGTATTTAGCAAATGCCTGAATTAATTACGCATGCTGTTTCCTGAGTGGTACTCATTGTATTTAAATGGGGGAATATTAAAATTTTGGAAGGACTTGGAACCACATTTTTCAGGATGATATCATTACCGTAATGTGAAGTTTGAACTGTAAAATCATGAAGGTTCTTGTAAGAAGAGCTTAGTTGTCGTATCTGTTTGCGCTGCATCCCCACTATTTTCTGCAGCGCCATGTTCTCACACAGTTACCGTCTCCGATTTTCTCGGACTCGTAAACAAACTACTAAATTAAAGATGGACAATCGCTTCCAAAAACTTCGATGGCCAAGGGCGAATAGGTGTCCAAAATATACGACCCCCTAATGTGACACTTAAAGAACACGGTGCAGTAAGTGGCCGTCTCGTTCAGTTATTTAACAGCGCTCAACGTGGCTAAAGGGTAGC
>Ga0136643_10005454_pt1 | contig 17936 bp, 10 predicted proteins | sample TergutLab28metaG_FD_96883 | JGI IMG/M metagenome (GOLD analysis project Ga0136643, IMG submission 96883) | Labiotermes labralis P1 segment gut microbial communities from Petit-Saut dam, French Guiana - Lab288 P1 (version 3) (version 3) | ecosystem: Host-associated > Arthropoda: Insects >...
AAGCATGTAGAGGCATGAAATAAAACTTATTGTGAAACAAATTTTGTGCATCAAGTTGGTTAAATACTGAGATAAATATACTGAGATGCACGGTCAGCAAAACGTCAAAATTTGTAAATTTATAATTCGTGGGTCCGGTAGCGTAGTCAGTATAGCGACTGGCTACGGGCTGAACGGTCTGGGGTTCGAATATGGCTGGGGGCGAGATTTTTTCCACCTGTCCAGACCGGCACTGGGGCCCACCCAGCCACCTATACAATGGATACCGGATCTTTCCCGGGGGTAAAGAGCGGCCGGGGCGTGACGCTGACCCCACACCCCTTCTAGTGCCATGGTCAAGAAAGAGTAGAGATATACCTCTAATCCCCTTTGGGCCGTACGGCCTGTACAGAGCCTCAGTGCCTGTACAAGAGTGCTCTTTAACTTTACCTTTTGTAATATGTAACTCAGGAAGGATAACTGTTAGTTATTTGCTTCCAACGATATTACCATGGAACGAATGCACAATATAGGCATATTTAATTTTTTAAAGCGAAGGCCAGAGGCGTTTTTGACCTCGCCTGCTGTCAAGGAGTCAGTACCGGCACTGTTTGCTGTCAGTGAGTGAAAAAAAAGAACCCTGACTCGCTCCATAGTCCCGAGTTTCCTTTTCGAACTCCAGTTGCTTGCGTCACGGTGTTACGAACTTTTTTTTGAAAGCTTTCGCCTTGCTCACCTTCAGGAGCTTCATAAAGCCTGTCAGTATCGAAAACAATACTCTGGCCTTCTTATACCAGCAGCATCTCGCTACATTTGAGGCTTTTCTTTCACATTACCTGTAAATCCACCCTTCCGAAAAGGAAGATAAATCCTGTCAGCAACTGAGTGGTAGTGTATAAGCTATTTAGTAATTATTACTCATCATTTCAGAAAGTATAGTCTTTTTGCATTTACGGTTTTATGTCTGCATACGTGAACGCAGTTTCAATAAATTGGTTTGTATGAGTATATACGCCATGAAGGCGTTTGAGACGTTGGAATTATATCTAGATACATTCTTAACTTCCATACTAGATGGATGTGTGTTGTCAGCTTTAGGCCCAGACCGCTTCTGCCGCGGGTAAACAGCGCTCTGTCTTCAAATAGCCGGTTTGGATGTTTTGGAGAGGAGAGAAACTTATTTCGCATGCCGGGAACCGAACAAGCTCTTACCCTACTTGGAATTCATATGAGCGTGAGTGTGTATGTATATGTATGTATATATATATATATATATAAACACTACGTACACACATGTGTGTTAGCTGACGAATAAAGAACCAACTAGATGTCAGTTGTTACTTTTATTTTACTTCTTAGAGACTCAACATGTTTCGGGCATTAATATGTCCATCTTCAAGAGTTTGCGACTACGTTGTAGTGGATTGCGGCTTTCTGTGTGTTGATGCTTTGCCTGCTGTTGTTGAAATACTTGGGTGGCAGATGTCTATCTCTGTATGTTTTGTTGAACAAAAATCTATTGGCATGATATTTCGTACGTCCCGCTCAGGCAGTGACGTGCGGTACAGTTGCCATCATAATTCGAGTCATTTTTCTTTCCCCATATTTGCGCATTCGTGGCGTTTCTCTGTCTTCCATTCATTACAATCAATCACACCGCGTATATATTAACTGAAGACAAAAATACACTTGCTTAATTTGAAATTAAAACATTAATTAAACTTCATTAACTTTCCCAGGCGTGAGGCTAGCTAGCTGTGCTGCTGGGGATGGATGAGTCGACCGGACCGGCTAGGTGGTATCCGGGCTGCCGGCTGAAGCACAACTGCTCCACACTCCAACATACAACAAATCAAGAACGAAACAGCAAATGTGGTAGTTCAACAACATAGTCGCAAACTCCAGAAGATGGGCATATTAATGCCCGAAAAATGTTGAGCCTATAAGAAGTAAAATAAAAGTAACAAGTGACATCTAGTTGGTTTTTTATTCGTCAGCTATCACAATGATGCACGGTCCAATAAACATCAGATTTACACATGTGTGTGTGTGTGGCTTAAATTATGTAGTCATAAATATTATTAAGTTGCAATTATAAGACAACAGAGTCGTCTTTTGCCAAGAAATATTTCAAAGCAGTGTGTGATGTGATTACACATGTAGTCGAGGAGTCGAGCAATATGAGATTTTCCCCCACAGTTTCTCTCCATAACATAGGCTTTAACTGTCTCGCTTATATATGTTTATATCACGATCCGCTGAGGGTAGCCAAGAAAGGTGAATCTTCAGCTGTGTTTACGTTCGCCGTGAACCGAACTTATCTGAAGATACGGGACGAAGCCCCAAATGAATACATTTGAAGACTCCCCAAAGACTTGTTGCCATTTTACAAGATGATATCAGCTAAACTCCTTGGCTACACTGATATATCGAGAGAGCAGGAGCAAACTGCTAGATCTCTGCCAAAGAACATTCCTGCTCTCTAGAAGACTAAACCCCTCTCTTTACCCCTCTAACCCCGCTTCATACTTCATGTATTTTTGAACTGAAATGAACGTTAAACTGTTCTCGTAAATTTGATATTTTACTTCTTGTGACTAGCAACACTGTAAGCTTCTATGCTGAACCCAACTTCATTTTTTCAACTTCTGGTGTTTTCCGCGCAGTCCGTAATTTTTAATTAAATGTCACTGTTGCTTTTTTTGCTGTAGTATTACTTTCCCTAACGTCTTCTACTCTATAGGCCAGTTGCCAAGCTTAGAAATGTGAAATATTTTGATCTGACTGTATCCTTCACTGGACGTGACCTTTGAAATTTCGACTATCGCTATTTCGTAAAATTTGTGGGTATTTCTGGCTTTAAATACTGGACTGTACGACTTACTGCGGAAATAATCTGACGTATTCCTAATGACATTATTATTAATAAACACTCAGCACTGAAAATTAAAAGCCCTTAGTAAAACAAAGTTTATCAAACGAAAATGAATTTACGTTAACATAATGTAATTAATTACAGATCTAGTAGCCTGAGACATTACAGTTGTGTTCAGTTTGAGGTAACTTACAGTATGACAACTGTTTATAAAGTGTACATCGAAACATAGACGTACGCATTGCTATATTCAACTTACGACGCTGATGTTAGCACTTATTTTACAACTTTTTCTTTCTTTGACACTTCACATTCGTTTGCCTGCAGTGTTTCAGCTGTTACTGACATCAGACGAGAAAGTACACCTGCATTCACGCTGAACCTTGCTGTCACATTACTAATTTCAAAATCACAAGAATTTCCCAACAGAACTTACGGCCTTCGTGCTCATTTGAAAACAGTAATGCATTTAAAATGAATAAAGATACGTCGTAATTGAATTGATATGCAGCGCCAGGAAAATCTGCTAAGGATCTCTAAAATGACTGTGGAGTGATCACTGTCTGAACGTAAATGCGTGCTGAGTCAGACGCGACAAACCGTGGCTTCCCATCGGTTGGCGGTCGGCGATTTACCATAAATCAGAGTCAGAGAGAGACGGAGGACAGTTTCTTTCTTAACGACGAATTTAGGGCTTTGAATAACTCTTATGAGTTAAACAGGCATAATGTCCTTTACCAATACAGTAGTTATTAATGTAAATTACATTAAAACAGAGTCCTGACAACAACAACAACAATTATAAGAACCAAAAGAGGGAAAACTACTACAGTACACATTGTTTTGACAACCTTAAATAGCCACTGATAATGACGAGAATTAATCGACGAAATCCGTTAGACGGCTAACTGGTTTTAAGATGTGGAAAGGCTGTTAGTAACTGTAATAAATATTGACATATCGTAAGAGTGTATGGTACTGGTGATACATACATTAAGTATAATTAACCAACAGTCTAGGAATGATACTGACAGGGGAAACCCGCATTATTGCGAGAAAAATCTGTGCCATTGTCCTTTTGTCACACAGACTGGGCCAGAACTGATCCCGGCACTCTGCAGTAAGAGGGTGGCTACCAACTGTTGGAGCTGTGCCGTCTGTAGTGACACGCAGCGGTAGGCACTGAATATAGCAGCACAATTTGGGCGTGATATTGCCTTTGTGTTATGTGGCGCTTTGTTACATTCTGATATGCACGCTATCCAGAACTCTCGTCCACATTGATGTTTATGCAGCGTTCGGAAATGTGAATTTATAAGTCTCTATGTACATATATAGAAAACGTCTCTCTCCTAGAAATATCAACGTTGGGAAGTTACAAAACACAAGTCTACTTTTGTGTTATCGTGTACGTACCATTTTACAACAAGAAAAGAGATGAATTCCGATGAATTAACTGTTTTTGTACACTGTCCTGCCCTAATCTAGCAGGAGCCTTGAGCTAACAGGTGGTCAAAGTTCAGTATGTGACTTATTGCATTTAGACGTGCTAAATAAAAAGAGTATGGTCACCAATTTTTCTCTTCTTAATCTGGACAAAAACGTGCTTGTAATGAGTATACTAATGTATCTTGATGAATAAGCATCTTAGTGGGCCGGAGTAGCTCAGTCGGTATAGCGACTCGCTGCGGGCTGGACGGTCTGTGGTGTGCTGTTGACAACCCACCTTCATCTAGCGCCGAGGTTTAGGAAAGGGTACATCTATACCTTTACTCCCCCTCTGGTCCTTCGTCGGTGAACTTTAACTTTACCTTTTACAGGCAGATTCTTTTCAGAGTGCGTCTGGAAACAGTTGATTCTTGTTTCAAACTACTAATTAGAGCTTACGCCTGTTTTATATCGTTAAGGTAAATGCATTTAATAACTTTGAAAATGGGAAAATGGTACGTGATATCTGCGTATATAGGTGTAACAGTAGTCATTCTAATCTCATCCAATCTCTAAACCTCTCAAATTCCTGAACCAACTCTAAGGTTACGGCTGTTTCCAGGTACCTAAGGTATCAATTTAATCACATCTTAAGATCGGAAGAGAGGCGGTTTGGTGGTATCGACTAGACGCCATTATTCACAGCCGCACCGTTATTATAAATCGTCTAGTTTCATTTCATTGCACAGTAATAATGTGCGAATGTGGCGGTACGAATATTCAAAGATTAGATCAAATCATAATTCTGGCAGATAAGATATAGACAGTGGGACCGCGGTAGCACAGTGGTTAAGGTGCTGTGCTACAAATCGGAAAGTCGCTGGTTCGATCCCTGCTGGTGTCAGTGGATTTTTCATGGACATAAAATCCCTCCGATCGCACTTTGGCCCAGGGGTCGACTCAGCCTCTAACAAAAATGAGTACCAGGAGTATTTCCTGGAGGTAAAGGCGGCCTGTGCGTAAGGCTGACAACCTACCACCATCCTGTACCGTTGTCACGAAACCTGGGAGCCTTAACTTCCTGGAACCTTCTGGGCCTGTCCAGGCCTGTAACGGGACTGCTTTACCTTAAGATATAGACAGCGGTAGGACGTGTCTTTACTTTTATTGTGCACAATCTGCAGAAGTACCTGTACTTGCCACGGGTCAGGCGTTTAGTCGGCGTTCTATCACCATTGTGGATCGGGGTTCGAACCCAGATCTTTATGTTTGGTTTTATGTTAAGCTAGATTGGGGTGTATGTACTAGTCTAACACAACCATATGATTGTAGAGATATGTATAGAATTTATTTCATAAAGAACTAAGTGTTTCGGCACTTTACATTGTCCATCATCAGGTTGAGAAATAAAAAAACTTAGTAAGCATCTATACTCGAGTTATATGGGTTGTGTACAGTGGGGAGGTAAGAGGCGAAGTGGGTGCTAGATGTCGCATGTGTTATATAGGATTGGTGGTGTGGGTACATTATATGCTGTTCTAGGTTAATGTAGTGGATATACAGTATCATCTTATGTTTGTAGAGAATTATATGTACATGTACACTTAGCTTATAAATATACAGTGTGCAAATTTTTCATTTCTCAACTTGATGATGGCCAATGTAAAGGGTCAAAACATGTAGTTCTTTAAGTAATAAATTCTATACATATCTCTATCATCATATAGTTGTGTTAGACAGTACATACACCCCAATCTAGCTTAATTATAAACACAAACGGGATGACGGACCTTATGATTGGTTTTATGTTGTATCAAGTGGCCTTGAGAAAAGTTTTTCTTTAAGAATTTCGGTTTTATTCCTGTCCGAATCATTCCTCTACTAATCCGTACACGTAATTTTGGTAATCTTACCGGTTGCCAGTGTCATTAAAAAGGAAGGCGAATTTATAGTCTGTCATTTATTCACGCTCTTGGGCTACACAACAAATTCGTTTCAATTTAATAGCTTGTATGGCATGTACTGAGAATGTTGCTGCTGCAGCAGGTTTCCAGACTTCCATTCTGCAGATAATCTTGTACTTGTAATTCAGCATTCTGAGAGGTGTCTCTATTTAGCCCACAAATTTACCCTCATCAACTTATGTGTCGTATCGCATATGTCAGACACCACCGACAGACGTGTTTAGAGATTAATCAAACCACCATCAGCGTCATCGTTTGTTACACGAATAACATAAAACATCATTTATGTATTATTGATATTTAAATTTTGTGTGATAAATATTGAAAAATTATATGATATGCTTAAACACGACGCTTTTTTGTGTCCAAGCAGTTGTCTTTCATTATCCCATTACGTTGTCACTTCTTATTCACAGACACAGTTTTCATTTCTTCCTCCTCGTCCCACAATACTATTATTAAATTTGCCGAATCAAGTTTTTTTGTGACGGTCGTCTGTATGGAATCGAATCGTCAGCTTCATGCTGCGACAGCTTTTTTTTTCCAAAGGTAAAGTGATCCAGTTAGGGCCCGGTGTGGCCCAGAGGGTGGGTAGAGGTATAGCTCTACTCTTCCATGACCGCGGCACTAGAAGGGGGTGAGTGGTCAGTAGCACGCCCCGGCCGCACTTTACCCCCGGGAAAGACGCGGTACCCACTGTAAAGGAGGCTGGGTGGGCTCCAGGGCCGGTCTAGACGGGTGGAAAATCTCGTCCCCACCGGGGTTTTTTTTTTATTGTATCTAATTATTACGTGTCAGTACATAGCCGTTGTAGGATCCACTGTTGGTCCCTTTAAACAAACATTAACTGATATGCATTTTTTTTAGTTGGTCTCCAAGTGTACTGTGTCACCAGTCATGATCTTGTCATAGAAGTCTATATCTTGTAATCAGTGACTGTCCGGTAGGTGCCAACGAGATTCTGTCCCCGCCTGTGATTCAACAGTTTCCACCTTGTACGGAGCAGGAAATCCATTAAGTCATTTAAGGTTAGGGTTGTCCTTTGTTGGTGTCTGAAGATGACGACGTTTGCTATCAACCACAATACCGCGTTGTTCCGTTTAGTGGGCCATATCTTGAATTGTGGACGTAATATCCATCCATCCGGTATACGGGATGCAATCGTTCGCAGTATCCGTGCAATTCGGATTTTCGCGTATTGCCATATAATCCTTCCTGTACCGCATGCCGTCAGTCTGTGTTCCATTGTATCATCCAATGTGCAACTCTGGCAGGAGATCGAAGGTGTCATTTTTATACGATGTAGTCGTGCATTTGTGGGCATTAGATCATGTATCACCTGGTACCATATACATCTCGCGTTATCAGATATTGGGGCATTCTTTAAGTTCTTCCATATTCGTGTCCAGTCGGTGTTGGACCATAGTTTTTGTATAAACATTTCAGGACAACCAGCCGCAGCACGTATGCTTGTTAGAAGGGCTGCGTAGAGTCTTTTCTTGTAGGATTTGTGGTTTTCGAAATCACGTCTTATGGGCGTGTAAGTCGCTTCAATATTATAGCGTCGGAGGTAATCGAATTTCGCTGGTATCCTTCATATCTGAGGGGGGTTGTGGGTTCTTTCGTGTAGGTACCTTCTTGTAAGCCAGTCCGTTGTGAAGGTAGCTGTTTGGTGTCCTTAATTTCCCATTCTGAGGATGAATAATGTCGTACGTTTCGCCATTATATGAATCAATGCTCTACCTCCGGCTTCTTTTGGCAGTTGTAAAGCACATAGTGGGACTTTGAAAATTGCACCCTTCAATATGAACCAAGAAATCGCTGTGTTTATATGCCTTACGCTGTCTGTGGGAGGAGGAAAAGTCTGTGTTGTGTACCATGCTGTGGCTAGTATGACCTCGTTTATATAGCGAATCCTATCATCAAGGTTCAACGCGCTGTGGTAGGCGTTCTGTGTATGAGTACGGATCTTAGAAGTCAGCATTGCCCATGATTTTTTTTTGCTGAATCGTTTACGTTCGCCGTCATATGAAAACCAAGAATTTTTATGTCCTCGTAATATTTGATGTTCATTATTGGTGTCGTTTTGATCAAGGATCCTAGGGCCATGGCACGGGATTTGTCTCCGTTCACCCTTGCACCAGTTGCGTTCATGTACTCGTGAAGTATTTCCTTTATCACATCTATCTCGCCGGGATGTGCTATGAAGATCGCAATGTCGTCAGCATATGCAACCGCAGTCGTTTTGGTAGTATTATTTCTAACTTTTATAGCATGGATCTTTGAGTCGAGCTTAATGAGAAGCGGATTTATGCACAATACAAAAAGTATCATACTTAGTGGACATCCTTGTCGTACGCCGCTTGCTGTTTTAATTGGAATGGATGTGAGCCCATTTAGTGTCAAGTTTGAAGTTGCATCGGGGTAGATGGTCTTCAGTCGTTCACAAAAGGTATCACTTATACCGTGTTCTCTCAAAATATTAAACAGATAGGTGTGTGATATATTATCAAGAGCATCTTTGAAGTCGATCGATAGTAGGCATATCGGTTTTTGTGTATCTTCAGCATACGCTATAATATCACGTATTGTGGCGACCGCTTCGTAGATAGATTTATTATTTCTCCCCAATATTGATTATGGCGCATTACCTCTTCCATTCTTATGCGTAGGCGGTTTGCTATGATCCTCCTGAGTATGTTATAGTCCGTATTAAGGATCGTGAGTGGCCTGTAGCTTTTCGGGTGGGCAGGGAGACCTATTTTTGGTAGATAGATTATGTAGCCGTGTTTTTGCGCGTCGGACGTTAATCCTTCCAAGTACATGATATTTATGATGTCGATTAGTTCATTCTCGATGATGACTCACATTTTCTTGTAGAATTCCTAACATATTCCATCAGTTCCTGGAGCTTTGTTACGTTTTCCTTTCCTCACTGCTTCGTGTAGTTCATCCATAGTGATGGGGAGGTCGAGTTCTTCTTTTGCTTCTCTTAGGATTGCGGGTATGCCACAAGATATCACCTTTTTGTAACTACATACGTCGCTCTGGATATTGCAGTATTTTAAGTCAAGGTATTCCTTAAATATACACAGTATAGACTCGTGATCAGTTTTGAATTGTCCTTGATGATCAAGTATGTTTGAAACCAATCGTGCTTTCGAACGCTTCCGTGACCGTATATAGTGACACGTGATTATGTTTACATTTGGAACTGCATCGGTGTCGTCTGTATCCAATAATATCCCTCCCATAGTTTTGCTTTGGAGAAGTAATATTTTCGCTTTTAGACATCGAATCGCAATAGCGAGAATCTCTGATTTAGGGGGGCGGGGGGGGGATTGTAGTGCGTGGTCAATTGCTGTATAGCAGAAATCTTCCATGTCCTTCCTGTCTCTATTTCTCGAAGCTCCCTCTGGTTGAAAGGTTTGTCGTATTCGTTGTTTTACTTTACGGTTCCACCAAAGAACGGCGTTAGGGTAATATTTCATGTTTCGTTTCCAATTGCACCATAATAGCATTAAACTGTCACATAAGGTGTTGTCGTCCAAGAGGGATATGTTCATTTTCCATAGCCTTCTTTTCCTCAAATTCGTCTGATGTGAGTATGTCAATCTTACTGCTACGGCAAGATGGTCGGAGAAATGGGGCTATGATAGTCTCCGCCCCTTGTTTTCGTGTATTTAGTTGGTCCGTTAAATATATCCTGTCGATTGTTGTGGCACCACTGTTCGTGTAGAGGGTGTGCTGAAGTTGCTTTGATGTCTGTTCCCAAGCGTCATGTAGGGCAAGTCCTGCTAATGTGGCGGATAGTGCTTTACTTAGGTTAGGCGATCCGGTGCAGTCTGCCGGAGAGATTACGCAATTAAAATCGCCTGCTACTAATATTTCTCTTGGACCTGTTGGGAGCAGATACGCAAGTTCGTTGGTAAAGAAGTTTTCATGTTCGTGTCTCTTTTCGGCCCCCGATGGAACGTATACATTTATTAAACAAGTGTCTTCGAATAGTCCAGCTATCCCTCGGCCTGACGGTAATTTTTTTATGTTATTAACAGAGATCCCTTCCTTCATGAGGATTGCTGTACCTCGTTTTTCGGTGCCTTCATTTATGTGTGCTGTGTAGCCGCATATGTTGGAGAGGTCATTATTTGCAACTTCTTGAAGGAGTGCAATGTCTGTGTCCTGTCTTAATAAGAAATTTGTAAGCATTTTTATCTTCATTGGTGAAGCGATCGCGTTAATGTTTAGAGTCGCGATTTTATATGTAAAATTCTTGTATATATCTTGTATTGAGATTATGGGTCATGGGAGTATGGTTGTTTGGATTGGGTGGGCGGTTTTTGTCTTGACTGACTTTTGTCCTCTCACGTGCTGATATGGGATCTCTGTCAACCTTGATTTTTTTAAGCGTTTGGGACTTGCCATTTGGGTTTATGGATATTTCAAGTCTCCACATACTATCTTCGCAATCTTTTTCATCTTGTATGTAGCTCATTTTCAGCTTTGATTTATCTCGTTTTGTTCCGTGTTTATCGTGATTTTTTTCGGCATCTACGTCGGCATTGATGAGGTTGTCCCATTTTTGAACGCTTGAAATGTCGGTTTTTTTACCTGTGGAACCATCTGTATCACTTCTTTCAGCATCCCAGTGTTTTCAGTTTCTTGTATATAGTCGACGTATGTCATGGAGTCGTTACCTGTTAGGCTAGAGTGGGGTTCTTTTGTCGTAGGGTCAGTTTGTTGTTTTTCAAGTGAATCACTCGGTTTTGTTGTCAGTACTATAGATGATTGTGTCTTATCGATTGTGGATGTTAAAGCATCCGTTGTATTATTACATTCGGATATTATTACATTGTTGTGACCTCGTTTAACAATACTTGCCCACGAGTTCTGGCCAAGGTCGGTGTGACTATCCTGTTGTCTCCTTCTCGGACATTCGTTTATTTGATGGCCTTGTTCATTACATGGGAAGTAAGTACTTAATTGTCCCTCGTAGGATATCAGAGCACGGTGACCCTCAATCTTTATATGGGATGGAATATGTTTCTTTACTCCTATATCGACAATAAGAACACCTGACTTCACTTTGAATCTGTATGAGTGAGCCCACACCTCATCGTGTATTTTTTCACGTCTCCATAAGTTGACATTACATTTGTAATTTGGGTTTCTGTTACTTCAGGGGGCAGGGTGGACACTCTCACACGTCTTATACCTACACCTGCGATATCAAATTTCACTTTTGAAATTTCGCCATTTTCATGATGGAAGTTTATATCACCTTGAATGGGTTGCAGTACTCTTATCATAATTTCATAGGATATGAATGTGACGTATACTTTTCGCAAGGGACCATCGATCTGGATGACGCGGATTTCATCTTCTTTTATGTGAACGGTTTAATCTAGCCATTCGTGAATTTGGTACGCATTTGTTCTTGGGCTACGTATATCGAAAGAAAATACTTGGGTATTCTGTCTATCACCCATCTTAGTGATATATTTACTTACGTGGTTAAACTGTGCTACCTAAAGTTGCCCAATATATAGGATGAAAGTAGCGTACACCAAACTTCCACTTTCACCACCACTGCTTGGAGCGACCTGCTTGATGCACAACCTCACCGCCTCACTGCTCGAAGCAGACTCTATTTCGATCCCGGACCGTCCAGCCCGTAGCTCAGTCTCTATACCGACTGAGCTACCAGGCCCACCCGCTTTTTTTTCCCAAAGGGATTAATATAGTATCCACTTGATAGGCGGAGGATTGACCTCAGAGCCAGTCTAAACACACTGAAGAGGACACAAATTCCTTGATTCTGCTCTTAATAGACCACTTACGCCCTTGGCTTCCACCCCCTAGCGTGTTCAGTAGACCTGCATAAAGATCCAGGCTCGTTATATCGTATTAATGGGAGAATTAATAGATTTTTACTGCCACTAGTGAAAAGTGTACTGTAATTGATTTTGAGTGACGGGATGCAGTAAATGTATTTATTACTATGGATTACGCTTCTCTGAAATTAGCTATTATTCTTTCAATTATTAGAAAATTTCCTCTACTGTGTCACAGAAGTTCACTTATATCCATCTTGTTTTGTATAGGTTTACAGATTTCTTACATACCCTGTCTTTCGTTATTACGTGGCAGTTGTGTCGTCATTCTCTCGTTCTCGTATCTGGCGAGAAGTGAATGTTGATGGGACGGTATGGAGAGGGTATTGGTGAAGAAGTAGAGTGACTAACGTGTGTATCATGGCATTTTGATCTTTTAAAGTGCTCTTTGTGTTTACTTGTATTTTATTGCAATGTAATCTTTCCATTTGCAGCGTCTGTTCTTTATGCAGTTTTGCTCTTACTCCTTAACACACAATTAAACTTTAGAAGTGCTTTCTATGTTTTCCGTGCCACGTTTTTATATGACATCAAACTTCGTAAGTTTCCAGAACTGCCATATTTAACTCGTAAGTGCTCATGTTATTTGTAGGGTGTTTGTCCAAATTCAGGCTCTGCACCTTATTATAATACCGTAAGCGATGTGTTCGTTCATTGTCCGAGAACGTAGCATACTTTTTTGTTAAGTTTTATTCGTCTGAATCGACGTTCAGTAACACTTGCGTGACCTTGACGTCTGTGCAAAGAACGATAACGCCGCTGCGGTATTTGTGTGTTATCGGACGTTACGTATCGTGTGCTTCTAGCGTTTAGAGAATGTGCCTGTTCAGTAATAATATTCTTTACACACGGACGAAGAAAACACATTTTTAGTTGTGTGGTATATTCGACAAGCTCAAGATACTTTGACCGGAGCCTGGAATGACTTTCATTCCATGCCACTGCGTCTGTTTTTCAGCGTATAGGGAAGTTTCAGCGGATCCTGAGCAAACTCTGTGGACATCGGTGAGTAGCAGTATTACTTTCTAGAATTACGCATGTCATCTAAATACACTATACAAGATGTGTCATGCTTTTCAGCATTGTTTCGCAACCAGTGGGGCACTTCCTAATGGAGGTCTTAATTTTCGTCTGGGTATGACGAAAGAAATGGAAAATAAGACCTTCAGTCAATAAATAATATGAAAGTAAATTGTACACAAGTATGAAAGTCTACCCTTTTCGAAAAATAATTTTATTTTTACTATGTTTGGAAATGCCTTTTCATGTCGGGGTGATTACGGAGACGTACGACAAAAAGTTTGTTGATTACTGTATAGACATCTTGAATTACGTGAGGTGTATTTTACTACTTTCCTTGAACATATATATTGAGAAATATGCCGTATCTCATATTCTTCTGATCGCGCATTACGTGAAACCTGTCGTACCATAACATCCTTCAAAAACGAAGCGCAGACCGCTTTATTTTAAAGACCCAGTCCGTACCGCGCTGTAAACACTTTTCATCTCAGTTGTAAAACCAATCAGTGTATGGTGTAAGTGGCGCAAGTCGCTGTTTGTTCTCAGATAAATACAAAACACATAAATACAGTGTGGGCAGGATGTAGAGTTGTTGAATGTTATACATGTTGGTGCATCACGTGACCAGTAGGCTGTAAGAGGTTAAACCAGTTACGCTCTTCCCAGTCGACAGATATACGCTCCTGACGAAAGGTAGTGCTCGAATAAATAGAAGGTTTTACAGGAATTTATTGACATGTAACTCAACAGAGACAAATGCCGGAGCAGACTTAAATTTGCCTAACTGAAAATAGTTATACTTAACGCAGTATTATTGCGAATATGACTATTTCTGCAGCGAAGTTAAGAGCGACAGAATAGCGGAATATTTCACGTACTAAAGTCAGCTTGGAACAGTGATAGCACGATATAACATTCACCACAACAAATTAATTAGTACATTGTGTAACACGTTACAATAAATGTAATTTTATAGCTTCCAAGTAGGACCAATATTTGACAAGCGCAATATTTTATATATCCTTTAAGTGTTCATTTATCTCGTAATGTGGTAAAAATATTTGCATTTCAACAAAATCACTGCTGTAATGAACCAAAATTAGAGACAGGGCACTTTGTGTAACGGTTAATAACCTTTACGTTACAGACCTACTTAAGAGGAAAATGCAGCAGCATACAGAGCAGACAAATGGAGGGTGGGGGGCTACCAGTGACACAGGGTAACACAGTAAACATCTTAGAAATGCAGTACATTCGTAGGGCCACTAGTTGTATGCAGGTGCATCTGCGGGTGTATTAGTGTGTACGGCTTTTTTTAAGAGTGACTTAATAATGCAGAATTTAATTTAAAATGGTAGGGCATAATTTGTTTACGTGCTGAATTTATAATAAACTGCCTTTTATTGTAATTTCAGCACGTACCATAACTGTACGTGCAACCATCTTCCTGAAGTTGCAACCTCGGTTTCGAAATGTGTAGAAGACATCGTAAAAATTAAGAATCAAATATTAGTTTAATAAGGTGCAATTTTTTTGTTTATATTATACAAGAATTTGTTTACTTCACGATGTGCCTTCTATATGTTTCGGCCCCCACATGGCCATCCTGATAAAAGACTACAGTAATGCCAGTTTCTCTTAAAGATTTGCATATGTGGAGCCAGAATCTGCTGTTATTGTATACCTTCGTTAAAATATATCCGCGGGTTTGACCATGTAGAGGCCGAAACATGTAGGAAGCACGTCGTAACAAATGATTGTTTGTCGTTCATTTTGTAATTCTTGAATGAAATGCTGTGGAATCAGTCTATAGCAAGGAATATGGACGACATGCAACTTGAATTAAGAAATTAATTCTCAGCACCCTATTATGTGTAAAGAAATGAACTGATGGGTCATTGCGAGTTTTGTGTTTCTAACAGCAGTGCTGCTTAACATTTACGTCGTCTGAGATAAAGAAACCTCGTCGAATGGTAAATACAGGTATTTATTTGACGTTTTGGAGGAGTCTGTGCTGCCTCAGTCATGAGTGTACGTGCAGTCGGAAAAGAGGTGGGGTAGGTTGAATAGACCCTGAGTACCCGGGCAGCAGACTATCCGAAACGTATCTACCAGAATTTACCACTCAACCCGACGTTATTTTCCAGAATTTTTCTTTGATCTGTATGTAAGAGAACGTCATATAATTTGAAAATCATCACTGATGTTGCTGTTTTGAATATATCAGAATTTCCGACAGGGTTTTTATTACTTTGGCAGCCCCTCACGCTGCTGAAGCTTAAAAATTAATGTAAATTTGAACTGTAGGCACTGAATATATAATCATGGAGTGTGGCATGTTAACTGTTAACTGCTTGTCATTCATCCTGCCCTTGACTACACTGGGGGCGGTGGGGACGAGGGGAGGGGGAGAGAATCCAGTTGAACATAATAAACATGATACAAGTAGCAGTGTAACATTTTACCTTGGATCCGACGCTTGTAGTGACAAATGTTAGAGTGAACTGCTCGTATAGTTCTGGAAGGAAGGTTTCTATACAAATTTCATCTGTCTGGCTGGCAAATATCATGGTGCAGATTCTCCCTCTAAAAGTTCATGGTCAAGCATCCGGTCAACAAATCCTTGCTTTTGTAGAGTCAGAAGGTTCTTAAGAGCGGGACGTTTGACCTTTATCTTGAGCCAAACGAATCCAATCCCAACCTCAACCCCCTGTTTCTGTAAGTTTTATTTTAATGTTATACTCCATTATGCACGTTTGTGTCCCACTTGATCGGATGCAATTTCGGATTCACCGATTCGACTTCGTTTATCCGTTTCTGTTTGTTCTAAGAGCCACGTGTCAAGTCCGCCAGGTCATTAAAATCTGTAATATCTGATGAACCCTGAAGCTAATTTTGTATCTTAGCCTTACACCGAGTATGAGACCAAATATTCTCCACAGCCCATTTGCCTGAAGCAGTCTCATTGACTGTTCCTACATTACAGATATAAAAGACTTAACACCCACAAAGAACAGCAAGAAAAAATAGTAATTAATAAGACCCTTCTCTTTTCACTACAGCTTTTTTGGCGTTTCATGTTGTCTTATTATCGTTGCAAGTTTGTGTACTGTAATTACGAATAATCCCAAAATAGAAATTAAAGTTTCTTTTGTTAGTGTCCTTATCAAGTAATTGCATTTTGTAACAATCTACAATAATTTATGAACTGGACTGTTATGACTATGTTTTGCAGCCTGTAGACCAATTTAACTCTTATTTTCAGACTAACTACTTTTCTTATCTTCTGTACAGTCCGCGTGCCTTGCTTGAGAGTTTTTATTTTAACAAATGCATAGAGAAAATCCATCAATTGCAACTCAGAAGTTTTTATTTTTAGTATATGAGTTTTATTAAAACACGTTTGAATCCAATGAAAGTATTACAAAATAAACAAGAAGATACAAAATTTATCGTGAAGTGAGAGAGAAAACCAACAAGTTGCTACAGTTAGATGTTTATTATCAATAATTTCTCAACATGTTTCGGACATCATTATGCCCATCTTCAGGAAAAGAAGACGTATGTTACTGCACGTGGTGTGCTGCGCTGGTTCTGCTGGATGTGGTTGGTAGCGGTTGTGGGGCGCTGCGTTGACTATTGAGTATTAAGTTTCTATGACAGTATACACAATTCCCTAATACTTTTAAATTTAGAACACAATAGATATTATCCATGACTTAAAAGCTATACCAGTTAACCTCAGCGCTGTACAAGCTTCCTTTGATATATGTAATATGTATACAGTTATTCCCAATAATGAATTAATTCTCATCAAAAAAATCTTGTGAAAGTACGAAATGAAAGGAACTACTAATCTTATGTAAAACACTGCTGAAAAAACTACTGTACACATGATAACAAAATTTACCTCCAAAAAGATGACCTAACAATGGGTTCCCCTTCCTCTTCATTCGTTTCAGAAATTTATCTACAATATCATGAATCTAATAACTTATAAAATATTCTTAATAAACAACAAGTCGTGGGATATTTTAGATACGTTGATAATCTCATTATGAATGACCAAATCATAACCGACATACACTCCGTCCTGACTGATCTCAACAGCATCAACCCACTATCTTTTCCCCTAGAGCCAGAGCAGAACAACAAAATAAATTTCCTGGACATCACTATAACTAAACATATTGACTTGTTACAGTTCAGTATATGCAGAAAACATACCACTACTGACATTATCATTCCTGCTAATTCCTGCCACCAACCTAAACAGAAATACTCATCTACAATATACCTTCTAAATAGAACACATTACCCACTTGAAAGAAACAGAAAAAGATGGAGAAATCCAAGTAGTCGCAGACATTCTACATGATAACTCATACCTACCAGACAATTTGCACCTAACCACACACTAAAGAGACAATTCTGAACAAATAAACATGGAAAAAAACAAAATGTGTACAGTCGACATAAGTAGGTTAAGAAACTGAATTCATCACCAAAGTATTTAAACACATCATATTACAAATAACATTCAAAACCTGCATCTCAGTAAATAAACTTCTCAGAAACATAAACCCACTCCACAACAACAAATATTATGCTCAAGTATCTACTGATTAACTTGTCCAGCATGTATTAAACAGTACCGGGATGCTGATAAGTCTTTAGACCGACCAGGAAGGAAACAAGCTCGGAAGCATGTCAGGGACGCGCACGATTTCAACAACATCGAGACGCGAGCTGTCATCAAGTTTTTTTTTTCCT
>Ga0136643_10005455_pt1 | contig 17934 bp, 7 predicted proteins | sample TergutLab28metaG_FD_96883 | JGI IMG/M metagenome (GOLD analysis project Ga0136643, IMG submission 96883) | Labiotermes labralis P1 segment gut microbial communities from Petit-Saut dam, French Guiana - Lab288 P1 (version 3) (version 3) | ecosystem: Host-associated > Arthropoda: Insects >...
AATGTGACTTTAGCAAGGCAAAGAAATACAGCTGCCTGATGATGGTCTTAGGACCGAAACATGTCGGAACAGTTTGAGTGTTTTAATGTGTAAATTTTATATAAGTGCATTAGTTGGTATAATAATTGAGTTCATGAATTAGGTTAACAAAACAGTCTAAAATTATACTTTCTTATTACTTTATTGTAACGGTATTTCCCTATTTGTACTTTGTTGTGTGACATTTCTAAAATTATGTGACATTGACGAACCGTGCAACTGTGGAGTCTTAAGATACTCCCCTGTTACTGAGTTCACCACTTTTTTAAAATGCGTCACATTTTTACTATATCTGCCTCAGAAGAAACCAGATGTACAAAAAAAAGGAAACCAAAGTCAAAGAACAAATTAGGAATATCTAAACAATTATTTTATACCTAAGCAGTCAACGTTCCAAATCAAGAATATTTATCACTATAAAGGAAAGATTTAAGCCCCTTTTAATATGTTTTTAGTGGCTTTGTGTTTTGGTAAAGCGTTATTCCTTTCTCCGAAATAAGAGTCGTATTCGCCCCTTCACACTGAAGTTGTGTTATCTGCAGGTTGTGATGTTTTATGCAGAGCTCAACACAGCTTTCTCTCTTTTTATTAATCACCTTTCACTCTCCGTTGCTGTGTGAACTAATAGTAAGACCATAATACCGGAGATGTGTGTTTCGTGTTCAGTGCCCACTCTTTTCACCACGGACCACCGTTTTAAATCCCACTCGAAATCGATTATCAGGATTGGAATTTTTGTGGTTTTCTTTCAGCCTTCAAGCTCGGTATTTTGAAACAGGCCACGATCACTATCTCAACACAAGCCCAACGCCCAACAAGAACAGAATGTGAACAGGGGTGTGAAGTCTTCCAAAAGGAATTCGCAAAAAAATATTTTATTTCATCCCCATATGTTTCAAAAACTTATCTTCAAAAATTATCCGAGTTTATCAAGTATAGGGATGGAGCTGGCGTACATGATGGCGAATTGCTACATTTTTAAAGGCCTGGTGTTCCAAACCCGGTGTGGTCAAAAATTTCTCTCTTCTCCAAAGACCTTTTCGATTGTTCCTGGGGCCCACAAAACCATCTGTACAATGTCTACTGGGGCTACTTGCAGGGGTTAAGGCGGCTAGGGTGTGACGTTGACGACCCACCCCCTTGTACCGCCGAAGTCGAAAGTGGGTAATGATATATATATATATATATATCCGCTCAGTTTTTACACACTGGTATGCTATAGACTGACCTTCATTTTATCTATTAATCAATTAAAGTCCAAAGCATATCTCTTGGTGTATTCTTTGAACAAAATTCCAGATAGAAACATACATATGAGGGAGGCTATGTGGGGTTCACTACACGTTCTACCTCTGAAATATTTCAAGTTTAAATTCTAGATTTGTGACTTAGTGTAAATATTTTGGAAAAATGCAATATTAGCTGAATACAAACCCCGTTTTACACAAGGCTGCTGCAGAATTTTTTAAAACAGCCACACATTCATAACACAGTACATGGGAGGAAATGTGCTTAAGACGTAATATTGAGGCGCGTTCGCGAAACCATTGTTGTCATGGAAAAATAATAATTGTTACGGATTCACAGTACGTGTCTGTAGCCTTAGTCATTCAGCACCGCAACAGCGGCCGAAACATGTTAGTGAGAATTTAGTCAACAAAATACGTCACAAACATTGTAGTGCTTTGTGTTGGTTATTTATATATTATGGATCTGATTATTGCATTCAAAACAGAACACATTAAAATGATACATAACATATCAAACTAGAAATTGTGCCTTTCTTTTCCCGGTATGGGTTTGCTTTATTTGTCAGTATTGCAGGATGGGTTTAGATTACCCAAACGTTTGAAGATTACACACACTCAAACTTAGATTCCCTAAACTTTTGAAGATTACACACACTCAAATTTGAAGATTACACACACTCAAATTTGAAGATTACACACACTCAAATTTGAAGATTACAAACACTCAAATTTGAAGATTACACACACTCAAATTAAGAACTTCAGCATATACCTTGTCATGTAATTAGGAGACAAGATGTTTCGAACAGAACTCATTATATTTGCTCCCTGGCAACACATATTTACATTTGCATTAATCCTTTTGTGTAATTATTGATTCACAGATGTGTAAAGACCCTAGTACAGATCCCATTAGATTTAAATTAAAACATTCGCAGCGCCGCCATGATCTTAACCTCTGACTTGCAAAATGATAACCCATAAAATGTAGATAGTTTAATAATCTGCCTACCTCAAATTTTATTTATCTAGCTCAAGAGGTTCATAACCCATCAGTATCATATGAATAAGTATATCCGATATTCGGAAGTCCGCCGCTGGTTACAGGATATCTTACAAAAATATCACTTTACGGCTTGTATTACCCACCTTATCTAGTACCATCTTCAAGGGTGTTATTTTAAAAAGCTACATATTCCTAAAGTTAAATAGTGTTGGTTCGTGAAAGGAATATTAGTATAGAGGGCAGAATGGAGCTGTCGGGGACAAAATCTTGTCACAATTTCACTGGGACCACCACAAATTCCACATGGAATAATCTGGGCTCGAAGCCAGGACTTCGCGGTGAGGTACCGGCGACTAGCCACGCGAGACGAGGTAGGTCCAAAATAACTCAAAATTATTTCAGGAACATAAGGAAATGGCACCATCGCAGCTCCCACCTCAAAATTTTGGCGTCTGCCACGTTGTTGTTATTGACGACAGGGTATTTCTGAAGCAAGAGGGCGTGTCCTCCGAGGGCGCAACATTAGCGCCAAGTTTGGTGAAAATCGGCCGAACGGTTAAGGCGTTACAGTGAAAGGAATCACAGGCACCGAAGGTTATAGCTATTTAAAACCCTTTGTCTCCTTTTTAAGAAATGAATGAGGCTAAAATTTGAGCAAATGTTTCGAGTAGCATCGGGCAACCCTGCAGCAATACTTGAACATTACTGTAATATCCCCGGTTACAGCACGTTCTTGCCAGAGTAATGGGTGAGATTGGGTTGTCTCCATCAGATTCGCTGTAGCGTACAAGAAACCAATATGAACTGTTTCTGTATATCGCTCTAAGCGTCTTTGTTAAGTTTAATATTTAAAAAGGTACGGTGAAATTAAGCAGTTTCTAATCTTTCACACCGTATTTTCGACAGGAAGAGTAATTCTCATTCTTCGGGTTAGTAACTTCAGAAACGAACACTAAGAATTATGCAATACCGTAGCTACGGTGGTTTGGGAAAGGAAGTACTCCTTTTTGGAGCGCCACTTATAAAATTCGAACTATTCTGCAGCATATGACGGCTTTACATTAAACCCTGAGCTAGTCAAGAAATGCTCCTTTTACGTTACTTAGGCCATTTATCACAAAGTTTTGTTCTCGATCGTACAGAGTACGGAAATACGTAGCCGTGCTGTGAGTCTTGATCCGTGTGCACACGGTGCGTCTATTGATTTCACATTACAGATCGCTGTGATGGCTGCTTCTTGTCGAGAAGAGTTAGTTTCCGCCTCCTGCGGAGTATTTGAATCTCTAGGCCGGAAACTACCACTACTGGCCCACGACATGTCCGCTTCGCCGATTCCGTCACCTTGTAATGCCAAGTCATCAGGCAGTGGCGGCTAGTAACTACAGCTGCATAGGTATGGAAAACTATGTTGGAGTGTAAGTACTTGTCTAACACAACTTTATTTGATGGTAGAGATATGTATAGAATTTATTACATAAAGAACAACTACATGTTTCGGCACTTGACAATGGCCATCTTCAGGTTGAGAAATGAAAAAACTTAGTAAGTAGCTATAGTCTACTATAGTCGACTATAGCCACTTACTAAGTTTTTTCATTTCTCAACCTGAAGATGGCCATTGTCAAGTGCCGAAACATGTAGTTGTTCTTTATGCAGTAAATTCCATACATATCTCTACCATCAAATAAAGTTGTGTTAGACAAGTACTTACACTCCAATATAGTTTATTTAAGAACACAACGGGGATGACGAACCTTACGTTTAGGTATGGAAAATCAGCTGCATTTAGAGTATTAATAGATTTAGCTACTTATTGGATAAAACACTGCTTCTCTCCTTCTATATTCTCCGACCTGAAGTTCTGTTACTCTTTACAACAGTCAAATCAATTGTTTTCACGGCAATTGCCTTTCAATTGTATGTTACGAAAAGTTAAGTTTCAGAATATCTTTAACTCGTCGGGGCTAATTAGCTGAAGTTTGACTTTTATGAGGCTCCAAGACTGTACAGAAGTACCTATCATTGATTTGTCTAGGGTCTACCTCAGTTCCCACAGGCCCAACAACTAAACGTCGCAAATGAGATATAATTCTTTTACTTCGTAGTCTTTGGTTATGAAAAGACACACTTTGAACTTCGTATAAAGCACGCTTCCAATGAGACTGGAGAATTCTGCAGAATTTCAAATTAGAGTACTATCATTTTTTGTTAATATAAAAGCAGTAATAATGTAATAATAAAAATGATAATAATAGAAAACCAATATATTATTGTAAGTGTAGAATTTAATGGCTTGAACATGAAAACGAGACATTTGTTTGAAGTATAACAGCAAGACTCAATTTATTCACACAGTACCCCGCACAAAGAGGCGTCTGCAGGGATCCACGATATTGTAGGCCTAACGGGGTTAAGGGAAACAAACACAAATATACACTTTAGGTGAAACTTACAAAGGGAAGACATTTTCAATCGAAATATAACACAGGACTTTTAGCATGAATAAACGCATTCTAAATCCCCGTTTTAATTTATCAGATTTAAAGACTCACTTTGTTTTTCTTTGTATTTTCCGTTTGAGTTTCTGGAAAGAAATTCCAACTCTTTCTCCTGCCTTTCAAAGTAGCTGAATATTCAAAACCGTTCTCTTTATATTCTGAAGAAAACTTACTGAAGTTTTCTGGATCTAGTGTGCATTCCTTCTTCCAGAATATTATTCTACACAGCCCAATGTGTTCTAAAAGAAAAGCAACAGCCAGAATCTTATTTAGCTGCATACATGTTGAGAAAACTCAATCTATCTGCTGAGTTATTCGGTCTGAGGTCATAATTTCAATTCCATATTCGTACTTCAGAGCCTATAAAATTATTAAAGGTGTCTGTGGGCGCCTATCTTTAGTAATTCGATTTTATATAGAATATCATAATCTAACGTACACCTAAAGCAACGTAATATGAAAATAAAATTCCACAAACCTCAAATACCAAATCCACATCTTGCCCTATTTAAGACACATGAATTGCAGTTTCTTCTGACTTAATTTACTTCCACGCTCTTACTAGAAATGTGGTTACCTCAATCATATATAAATATCAAATATTTCTTGTATACTTTAGCGTTATTAAATCTTAACATTTATGATGTCATGTTCGTTATTTTAAAGTTGAATTAGCATCCCCGCTATTGTTACATAAATATTTATCATATGATTGCAATTTAATAAAAACCGTTAAGACGAATTCTAAAAATATACGTTTATACGTCACGTATCATGTAAATTTAGCTTAAATTAATATATAAAAAAATTCGTATAAACAATGCAAAATAACGAAACTGGTTATGAAGTTTGGCAAACAAAACTATTAGGATAATACTTGAGTCCCTTACACTTATGCATACACTTCTTTAGAATTACAATAGTGATATAATACCTCAGCTCAAAACTATTTCGGGTCTCACTAGCCAATCACCAGGCAGTGCAAATTTGTGAATTTGTTCAGCTGTACAGTACCGTGAACACCTTCAAATCCACAGGCTGTTCTACGTACTGTGCACAAATCCGTCTACTGTAAATGACATAGTAACGAATTTACGACAGTAATGCTATATATTGGAGACGATAAAAAGGTTAAACAATTGTTTTATGTAACTGAGCGCTCCCTGATGATAAAGATGATGATGATAGGCCAGTGAGGCCCGAAATCCGGATGAGCTGACTTATTATAACATTATTGTTTTTAACAAATTGTTGAAGAATGAAAACCAACTAGACGTTACTTATTATTTTATTGTACTTCTTATAGGCTCAACATGTTTCGGGCACTACTATACCCATCATCAGGAGCTCGCAATTATATTATTGATTACCGCATTGGGCGTTTCGTTCTTGGTTTGCTGTAGGTTGGTGGTTAGGTGCGGTTAGGCTGGAGTAGTGTCCGGGCTGCAGCCCGGACACTACTCCAGCCTAACCGCACCTAACCTCCAACCTACAGCAAACATAGAACTAAACAACCAATGTGGTAATCAATATCATAGTCGCGAGCTCCTGATGATGGGCATAGTAGTACCCGAAACATGTTGAGCCTATAAGAAGTACAATAAAATAATAAATACAATCTAGTTGGTTTTCATTCTTCAGTTATCACAATAATGCACAGTCCAACAAACATCAAACTAAAAAACTGTATTTTTTAGTTCGCATTGTGATAAATGAGTCACATGCACGGAACGTAAAATATAAAATAAATGAGTTCCCATTCACGTTCGTACGCTTAACAAATGCCAGCAGGCATTGTTAAAATTTTAAATGACCCATAACTGTGCATTGAGCAGTTACATTTGTTATCAAAACCAACAATCAATCAGAAATATTTTTATCTGTATTTTAATTTTTAATGTTTATTTTAAACCATCCATTAATTTAAAACTTAATATTTTACATTTTTACATTGGTTCAAAATCTTCTTTAATATTTTGATATCCCTATCTTTTGTAATGTACCTCCCTGAAGATGGCCACATGAGTGGCCGAAACATGTAAGAGACAGTCGGTTGTTTGCTACTTTCTTATGTGACTGGTCTATGTATTCATTCCTTGCAGGCATTGTATTTGCCTATTTTCATAAACTGTTCTACTTTTGCATCCTTTAATGTTCAGCAATAAAATTAGCTATAAAAACAAGATTTTAGAAAAGGAGATTATTTTAGATTTCAGAAGATTTATAGCCGTCAGTCTGAGTTTCACTTATGGTACAGATTTCACTGTACCAGTGTGAAACAGAAATAAATTTATAATTCTTGTAGTGTAGACGGACAAGACCAAATTTCTTCGATATTCGGTAAGTAGTTTCAGAAACATAGGCAGGCGGACATGCAGGTGACAAAAAGGACCTACCGGCCGATCAAATATTTAGGTCCTTAATGTAGCAGTTAGCAAGACTGTACACTCTAAACTCTATTCTTGCTCTCCATTGTTCTCTTCCTACATACACCGTTTGCTGTGCCTGCACTTGAGTGACTAAAATTGTTGTATAGTTTTCATTCACCTTTCCATCTCGAAAGTTTATGGCTAGAAAGTCTTGGTACACCTTCAGATGAAAAGGCAAAGCAATCCCCGTACAGGGCTGAAGAGGCCCTTTGGGTCCCAGGGGATTAAGGCTCCCAGAATATCTAGACGAAAGGCGCATGACGGTGGCAAGATCGTCAGCCCTACGCACCGGCCGCTATTACTCCTCAGGAGATATCCACGGCTCTCATTTCTGCTAGAGGCCGAGACGATCCCAGGGCCATACCGTAGTACGAATTACGTGAATGAAAAATCCCTATACCTCCAGTGAGAATCAAATCCCCCCTTTCCGGCTTGTAGCCCAGTTCCTTAACCAACTACGTCACCTCTTACCCCAGCTTCAGATGTAATAATGTTAAAAACGATGTTTTGAAATAGATTTTATAACATGACCTAATTGTAAGCGGTTCGGTATGTGGACCACAGTAGATATTTTGTAATTACAAAGAACCTTCAAACCAATGAATATAACAGCCTTCAGCTGATGTAACAGTTGAGTCGGCTAATGCTTAATAACAACTTTATATAATGTAGTCATCGATTACAATTTCCTGCTAGTATAATAACTATGGCATGTATAGTATTTACATATCAAAGCAGGTAAATTTGCAGTTACATTCATCCAGTGATTCAAAATTAGTTTTAATCAATTCTTGTATTGAAGGCTTTTCATGCAAACACACTCAAAATCTGTCAGTGAATAAAGGAAGTGACAGTCGAAGCGGAAGGATATACTGTGCCAATGAAATCCAAAGAACGCCAAACGTGACAATTTGAAAAGGCCATAACGTTACTGCAGGTTATTCAAACCACATGAAGTGTATCAGAGTAACACCAAACGTGTAATTTACACACACACACTCGAAACACCAACAGCCAGTGACCAAATGTGACGTGTTAACAGGTAGTTTGTTACGCAGACAGACAGACTGCCATAATGAACGGTGAGTACCAGAATAGTTCCCTCGTAAAGGCACTGGAAATAGCGACACTGCTATTCGAGTAAGGCCGACTCCATATATCGTCTGGCCGGTCGCCACCATGACATTGCCTGTATGACCCGTCCAACCGCAAGTCCACTAGACTCGCCAAAGCAACGTAACATAGCAGTATCACTTACCTGGTATTGCAGAACTCACATTAATTTCTCTTACGATCTGTGCCAAGGTAATAAAGAATCGCGAAATTTGCGAAAGTGATTTGTTCAATGACCATTGTCCAGAGTGAGAAATATACATCTATTTATTATACATTAATTTAAAAAATAAACAATATAGTTTTAAATCCATATTTATTAATAAATACTCATGACACAATACAAAAAAGTGCGTTAAAGTAAAGAGAATTTTCCTAAATTTTATGTTTTTTTGACCGTGCATCTCGGTATAATCTTTGTAAAAAACCAACTTGACGCACAATTCTTTTTCATGTACGTTTATTTCTATTCTCTACATGTTTCGGACAACTATGTGTCCATCATTAGGAGAATTAGTTGTATCAATACGACATCTGGTGTATGTCACTCTGTGTAGATGACCGTCTAGTATGCAGGTTTCATCCAAACCTGCATACCAGACAGTCATCTACACAGAGTGACATACACCAGATGTCGTACTGATACAACTAATTCTCCTAATGATGGACACATAGCTGCCCGAAACATGTAAAGAATAGAAATATACATACATGAAAAAGAATTGTGCGTCAAGTTGGTTATTTACAAAGATTATAATTTTTCTACTTACGTTAGATATAAATGTTTTGAGTATGTGCGCTTGTCAACTCGCTGCACCTTTGCGTACTTAATGTTACAGCAAAATTGCCCTTGTGCATGGTATAAAAGTGCAGTGGGAATGGATTTTCACTCCACTCACTTTCACGTCCACATTAGACGGAAATGAGGGAGAACCAACTGCAAATCTCCTCATCGATGTTACCAAAATTAGACTTCTTCCCACAATACTTCAAACTTCTTATTTCTGTCGGTGATCCTTTTAAACTTCACAGGCTAAGGAATAGCACATATTAAACTCTGTGAAATGAAGTGGCCATGAATAATGGTACTGAAACCATGGAAAGTGGTTCATTATTACTAAGGGACCGAAAAATATGTAACACTCAATCATCATGTGGTTCATTGTCTGGAGATGTGCACAGGCTTGCTGGACAATGCCCGGTCAGTATTTCACGAACGCTCGGTTAATAACGTTTTGTCATTACTGGTGCCTTTACCACACATAAGTGTCCCATTGACAAACAGGCTGGTAAAAAATGTTATCAAAATAAGAGACAGCCTTAGACTGGCGAACACAGTTGCAGAACTTGGCTGATATTTATGACAAAATAACGTTAATAATTAACATAAATTTGGTACATATAAAATTCTAGAGTAAAATATATCCAAGATTGGTCTTTTAACTGCTAGTCGTTTTAGGAAGATTTTGATATTACCTTTCCCAGTGCCGGCCTTAGCAAACGCGGATCCCAAATGCAATACTTGCGGTGGGCCCCTACAAGTTATTGTGCACAAGAAGAAATGACTAACGTTTAGGTATATTAGCGTAAGTTAGGATGAAAAATAATAGGTTCATTTTTATCAATTTAATTTACATTTATCCAATCTATCAGTCAAACATATTATTTATTTAACTTAAAAAAATTAAACCAAACCAAATATAATTAAATTTTGCTCTCATTTTATTCAGCGAAATCTTCTATGATCTCCTCAAAATTTAAACATTTTGCCTTTTCGTTCTCGATTGACCATATTACCAAGACATTATGCTTCTCTTGTGATGCTATCGTAGTTTTAAAAATTACTAATGCACGAATCTTCCATGAACGCCGGGCCACCGTAAGCGCGGGGCTCGATTGCGTCAGATCGATTCATTCGGTCTGAGGACGGCCTTGACCATTCCTGGCATAAGACATGTGTGAAGTAAAAGGTTCTTCGGAAAAAATCACGTAACTTTCGATTGTTGGCTCTTTTAAATCTTTGTGGCCATTCCAAATGTTAATATTATTAAACACTGTCCTTTCTTCAAAAGAGAGATATTAGTGATATTTCGTTCTTCGAGAAATCGATTCCTCAAATAATGACTGTGTCTCATACAAAGACACTATTAAAATTCCTTTTTTAAAATAATGGATAAGAATTATATTTTTTCTAAACTGTCACTCCACAGCGTAATCTTTTTCTTGCAACCAATCTCTGGGTCTTCCAATAAACAATTTTCTTCCTGAAAAGGTTTTTAGGTGAAAATAATTGAAACCTTTTATTCAAAGGTCCATAATTTTGAATGGTGACTTGAGTGATGTTTGTTTATATCAGCAAATATATTGGGATTTGCTTCAAAATGTCTAGGTTTGTGACTGCCGTAAACTTACACCTGCCGCACTTCTGATTTACATCTTCTGATAGCGGCAAGACGCCCTCGACTTGGCCCTTCCATACATTGTCTTCTCTCTCTATTGTTCATCCGTCATTTGTTCGGTAATTTTATAACTGACTTGTTTTTAAAGTCCTGTTTATCCGTTCTAAACTTCATGTACTAATAAAGACTTATCAGCACCCCGGTATTGAAATTCTAATTTTTTTTTACGTCTGTTTAAACAAGAGAGTCAAAATATCATAAAAGAAAATGTTTTATTGTTGCACTTTTTAATTAGTTATATATAAACATTTGTGGAACTTGGTACTGTCCCCTACGTAAATAATGGACCCCTAATTTATATTGGAAAATTTATGAATTTTCAAAAATTCTACAAAAAATCCATGTAAATTTTCCTTATTTCTCTACTTAGTTGATGTCTTATTTGACATGTTTTTCTTCAGTTCTAATCGTAAAATTCAAAATTAAACCTGCATTTCTTCGCTAGTTCTTAAGACCCCATTGCATATCACTTTAAGTAATCAACGAACTAAAACGATTTACAAGAATGACTGAACTTTATGGTTGGTTAAATTTAACACAAATGATGTGCTTTCAAATAATCCCTATTTAGAGGCCAAAACTACAAAAATGGCACAATATTAGGGATTTGACGAATAAACAAGCTGTATAACAGATGGTCACGCTTTAAGGCGAGTATCTTTGACGATCTTTGACGAGAACTCTGCCTTAGCCTATATTATCACGACCGTGACATTATATTACATTCTTTGAGTTGTACTTGTGACCACCTGACAAAGAAATGCACTTGCACGCCAGATTGGTGTTAGTTGCCACAATATCTGCACCGCGCCAAAACTCTTATCTGTTAATCAGAAAATTTATGTAATTATTCAGCCTGGTGTGAAGATAAGGCTCGCAAATTACGTATGCAAATGTTGGAAAGTTTTTCTAGCCAATCTTTCACAAAAGAAATACGTCTGACCTTTCTAATCCTAAACAACAGCAGTCGTGTCTGCCATAAGTGACACCAATTGATAAAGATGTTCATTAATTCTTTAAAGTCTGACATTCATGTAAATTATACATAAAAGTTCTAAACCGGTCTCACAGAGAATAAACATTCTGTTCATTAAAGTGAGTAATTCATTATTTCTATTTACGGAAATAACTGATGTTTATCATATCGTATGGTACAAGTAAATTTTCTCGTTGAAAACTGCACAGTTTCGTAATTGGCTGGTACAGACTCCTCAAATGTACCAATAATATGCACATATATAATTATATAACCACATATTTACCACATTTCTCCTACATGCTTCGGTGTACAATACACTTTCTTCAGGGAGGGTTACTCGTATTTCTGCTCAAAGCCACAAGTGCATGTAGCCGGTATATTTGAGGAGTTATCAACGAGACTGCGCGGAACGGAAAACTTCGAAATATTGGTACTTACGTTTATCACTGAGCATCAAGTTGTTAAGTACTTTCCGAGCCTTAGAATAAGATTTCCAAATGTTAAAACTGAAATACAAGTTTTGAATAATTATGCAAACTACTTTATAAATATTTTGACGTTTTGCTAACCGTGCATCTCAGTATATTTATATCAGTAGCTAACTAACTTGATGCACAAAATTAGTTTCACAATAAGTTTTATTATATAAGTCTACATGTTTCGAGCACATGTGCTCGAAACATGTAGAGGCATGAAATAAAACTTATTGTGAAACTAATTTTGTGCATCAAGTAGGTTAAATACTGATATAAATACTTTATAAATATCATATAAAAGTTTGATACATGATATTAACGACAACAGTGTGAACAAAATCCCTAATAAAAAAATAAAATAGGCTTGGGAAATCAATTTAGGGCTGTTATAACTCTAAACTTCAATACATATTGAACATTTGATATTATACTTCTTAGAATACATTTAATGAAAGAAACTGACAGTGGCAAAGCATCTGATTGGCCTATAGCTAGTTTTCCTGGTCTCCCCTTATCAGCATTGCTGTAGTATCTAGCAGCAGACCATACCAAGGTTGTTTCTTATTCAACATAAACCTCCTTGTGCTTATATTATAGACAAATCTGTTTTCACAGTGCTGTTTCTATAATCCTCTTATACAAGTACAGGACGTAAAGCTATAGAAAGAATGACTCAGGATCACCTGCCTTTTCTTCATTATTATGCAAATAAAGAATTTATTCAAGTTACGAAGCAGACAAACATTCGCATTTTTAAATAAAATTGCAGTACTGCTGTTTTAATAAATAAATTTATAAAATATCAGAGTATTTTTGCAAAGAACGAAATTTCTTCTGATGACTTCCACTTCTATAATCGGTCATCTTTATTATTAGAGGTGTTATCATCATCATCATCATCGAATTTCTCACTTCTCAGCTTTCGTTGGGAAATATTCACCTATCCTGGGATATAGTAATCAACAGGATTAGGTTCGGTAGTCTCATTTGTAGTGTAAAAAGTTTCTTACAATTGAACATGTGCTAACAATTACAGATTTCTGCAGTTGTATATTTGTGTATTCGGGTGCAGGTTAAGTCTTGTTAGACTTTGTGATAGTGACTTTGAAATTACTACTGTAGATGATATTACTATCGGAATCACTTGTGTTGCCTTTTGCTTCCACATGGCACATATTTCATTCGTCAGTTCTTGGTACTTGTTTCGTTTGTCGGTTATTGTTTTGGCGAGATTATGTATATTTGGGACAGCTATGTCTATCAAAAAGTTGTTCTTTGTTTTCTTATTCATAAAAGTTATGTCAGGTCGATTAAAATGTATAGTTTTGTCTGAAAGTATGCTGCGATTCCACCACAAATGAAATTATTATTATTATTATTATTATTATTATTATTACTGTTATGTGGTTAATTTATGGTGGGTTTTAGGAGCGCTTTCAATGTTAACCTAACACTTTAATAAACAAGACCTGAATAATAGTAATTATGATTATCATTAATATTAATTTTTTATTATTAGGCCTATATTATAATAGTAGAGTAGAGACAGCTGTAAATACTTTGAAAGCACGTTTCCGATAAATCATTCCTGTTTCATCTTCCTTACGTTTTACAGTACCCAGTACCAAGGTAACAAAACCTGTCGAAACATGACAAATGAGTATATAACTACCTTGTAACTCCATTTTACGCGTTACCGAAGAAAAATAAGGCTTTACGAGATAGATAAAAAATTTGTAAAACAGAGATACCATTCTAGTTTTACAAAAGATAATATTGATGTAGTGTAGTAATTTGAGGTTTATTTGACCGTGCATCTTCCTCATGAAATAAAGTGAAATCCCAGCTTGATGCAACAAGGTAATTTTAATGTGTTCTTAGCTCGACATGTTTCGGGTATATACGCCCATCATCAGGAGCATTAGATTTTCAGTTGCAGAATATGGTTTTCTGCACTGAGTTTTTGGATGGGTGGTGGTCTTGAGAGCCGCTGCGTAGGTCGTGTGCTGTGGGGATGGTGCCATGTGCACGGCGTTCTTAGGGGCTGTATACAAAACACAGAGAAATGTGAATACTCAACAAGTAACAGAGGAAGGTTATTTCAGTTCAAGATGGTATAGTAGTATCGAAATATGTAACGAACATGAGCAAATGATAAGCATTTGCGATATTTTGTTGTGCATGACCGAACCATACAACAGTAGACCCACCTACAGATTTATGCAGTCTTTCTTGTTCCCACCTCGTTAGCAAGCCACATTCAGTTACGCCTGTCTGAACGATACACATTTTTGGTTACCTTAGGCACTTCTTTGAATCGAAGGTACTTGCGCATTTGTTTTGATATTGGTTTGAGGTTTGTGGAAGTGTGGAGGCTTAAGTCATATAATACCTTTTTTTATCTTAGTAATTAACCAGCCATGCTGTGTAGTAGGTCCCTCTCACCAAGCCATGGCGCGTCCTCAGGTTTCGGATAGAGGAACGGCCTCCGATAGGATGGTAGCTGCGAATAAATTGAATAAGCAGTCGCGGATAGCCGACGAGGGGTGATCCTCCAGTTTGGGGGTTGGGCGAGGTGTTAATAACCCCTACCTTTAAAAACGTGTGTGAAGCAACACTCAAATGCGGGATGTTTGCTCTGGAGACAAAACAATCCGGAGGGAAACTACTCCACCACTCGCATCTCAGGGAGGGGAGTGTTTCTAGGGGAAATGTCGCGAAAAAGACCACTGGGGAGACCTAGGCGTAGATGGGTGGATATTAGGATAGATCTCCATGAGGTGGGATGTGGGTATATGGACTGGATTGGGCTGGCCCAGGATAGAGACAGGTGGCGGACGCTTGTGAGTGCGGTAATGAACCTTCGGGTTCCGTGAAATGCGCGGAATTTCTTGACTACCTGCAAACCAGTTAGCTTCTCAAGAAGGACTCTGCACTATGGAGTAAGTAAGTATGAAAGTAATTAACCACCTTGATGCACAAATTTTTCGTTTTACAATAAGTTTATTTCATATCTCTACATAGAGACACGAAATAAACTTATTGTAAAACGAAAAAATTTGTGCATCCAGGTGGTTAATTACTAAGATAAATATACAGAAATGGAAGGTCAGCAAAACATAAAAAAATCATATAATACCGTTCATTCTGACACTCTATCGCGAGATCGTTTATTAAATACAAATTAAATACAATTAAATACAAAATGTGTGTTTGTGTTAGAGACTTACAGAACATACTATGACACAAAACGCGCGTAGGGTCTTGGACATTAATACGACAGCCGATAATTCAAGTGTTTTCCATTAATTGCGCAACGTACTCCATAAGTATGTGAAATACCGCTATGCGCGTGTTGAACAGTTCGACAAATGGTACCATAACCGCTCAGTGGCAGTCATACGTCTGCAGGCGGTAACTAACCTAATATTCACGGGTCGTAATGAATGCAGACAGTCACGATCGGCACTCTGGATACCCAGAGCGCACATCTCTATCCACAGACAAGTCACATTGACTGCGATTTGTCGCCGTCTGGTTTAGGCCAGCCAAATAATTTTTAGGACGTCTTCGTACATTATGATGTGACTACTTCTTTCTGCGTCGTTATCACTTCATTATTTATACAATCAATCTAACACTCACTGCCAGACAGTTTGATATACTGAACAATTCTATAAACGAATTAATTAAACTAGAGTAAAATCGGATCATTAATACATTCTAAATAATCTTATACTTTTCGAATAAAATTTTACGCTCTATGTGTGTAGAAACTGGAAAGCACATCATTTGTGGAAGGAAAGATTGTTCTGTATGGGCCGGGATAGCTCAGTCGGTATAACGGCTTGCTACGGGCTGGATGGTCTGGGGATCGAATCCAGGTACGGACAAGATTTTCCGTATCCTTCCAGACCGGCCCTAGAGCCTACCCAGCCTCCTATACAATGGGAACCGAGGGGGGGGGTGTAAAGCTGCCGCGGCGTGGCTTTTACCGCCCACCCCATCTAACTTCGAGGTTAAGGAAAGAGTATAGCTATGCCTCTACTCCCCCTTTAGGCCTTCGTGGCCTGTTCTAGGGAGAACTTTGCCTTCACCAGTACCGTTGTTCTGCACTGCCCTAACACAGAGAGCGAAAAGTGACAATTTTGACAGCAGACAAGTCCTTCATTTTTGTTACATGCGTATACACATTTTTTTTGAACGTAGCACAACTGTGGTCATTTACTTTGTTGACACAATGCGCATTCTGCTGCCTGAGAAAAATGTAATTTTATTCATAAGCGGTATATTTCAGGCATATTCAGAAGGTCAAAACATACATCGTCGGATTATTCTTTTAGCATGATAAACGTGAAATGATGTAGTTTATATTAACACACTAATCTGGTATTTTCTTGCAAACAACGCAAATTATATCAATATACTTCGAAATAATTTTCAGACTCATAGCATCACACACCTCAAAAAGATAAGTCATTACCTTGCCGCGTGGCCAACATGTCGGGGAGAATAAAATTGTGTAGTATTTGGTAAATGTGGGCCGGGTAGCTCAGTCGGTATAGCGACTGACTACGTGCTGGACGGTTCGGGATCGAATCCCGATGGGGGCAAGATTTTCCGCCCGTCCAGACCGGCCCTGGGGTCCACCCAGCCTCAGTCTGCAACGACCTGTGCTACGAGCCAGTCGCTCTGAGCAGTAGTGGCGGGCGGTGAAAGTGTGTGTGCAATTCAACTCCAAGCTTGGAACCGTACTGAGTGTTTTGTGACTACTTAAGAATACTTACATTAGAGGGACAAAATGCGATAGTATGTTCTTTGACGTGCGTAGCCCAAGAATAAATGCTTTCCAAATCCATGAATGGTTATACGAAACGGTCCGCCTAACAGAAGGCGACGTCCGCGTAATTCAAATTGATGGACCCGTACGCAAAATGTGTGTAAAGTTTGTGAACTCTGAACGTATGATGCGAGTACTGCAACCTATCCAGGGTGACCTAAACTTCACCATGATAATGGTGAAATTTCCAAAGAGAGAGGTGAAATCGCAGGAGTAGAGACAAGACGAGTTCGAGTGTCTACACTGCCCCCTGAAGTTACTGAAGCCCAAATAACAAAAGTCATGTCCACATACGGAGATGTCAAAAAGATGCACAACGAAGTATGGCCGCATGCTTACAGATTTATGGTTAAAACAGGCGTTGGACTCGTCGACATTGGTCTAAAGAAACACATTCCATCGTATATAAAGATAGACGGCCACCGTGCTCTCATATCATATGAGGGACAGCTTATGACATGTTATCGATGTACTGAGCAGGGCCACCAAAAGCATGATTGCCCGCGTAGGAAATTGCCAGGAAGTCAACAAACCAGCAATGACGGGAATTCATGGGCAAATATGGTAAAGCGTGGTACCGAGAAAGCCCCATCGGTCATCAACAATGGCACCAATAACGTAACTATATCCCCAAACGTAGAGGCACGTCAAGTCAGTGACCTTCCATCACGGTCGTTTGATCAAGACGTACAAAACAAACAGGACCCCATGACTGTGGAACACCACCTATGTCCCCCGGCAGACGAAGCAGATTTGACATTATCTGACGATATAAACAAAACTGACAACATCGTTAGGATGGAGGAAGAGCAAAGTTTGGCCCCACCCGACACACATGCAACATG
>Ga0136643_10005456_pt1 | contig 17934 bp, 6 predicted proteins | sample TergutLab28metaG_FD_96883 | JGI IMG/M metagenome (GOLD analysis project Ga0136643, IMG submission 96883) | Labiotermes labralis P1 segment gut microbial communities from Petit-Saut dam, French Guiana - Lab288 P1 (version 3) (version 3) | ecosystem: Host-associated > Arthropoda: Insects >...
GAAGACTATTTTTTGGCTTTTTTCCTCTTTTGTTGAAGGGTTGTGGTGGGCCTTGGGACACACCAACAAAGGAGGGGGGGGGGGGGGGGTGAGGGTTTTTGGGCGGAACGCAACAAACATGTTTGCAGAATCTTAACGCAATTACTCTTTTATTTTGCCTCTTTCAGCACTGGCGATCTGTGAATGAGAAACACTTCTGCTTGATGCATCTGTTTCTGAGATCTGAGTTTCTCAGGGCTGTGAATGGGAAGAATACTGTCTTTTGGTATGTGACGCCGTCTAGTTGGGAGATTCACGGACATTTGTAGGAACCTTGTACTCCGTTTTTAGGGTAGAAGAACCCTCTTCAGTCTTGTGTCATGAAGATGGAGGCAGCAGATTCGTCAGAAGCGTTGCTAAGTCTCTGCCCTGCATGTCGGCGGCGCGCAGAGTTGTGTGTCTATTGTTCGCGACACTTGGCCAGTGATTACGTGGTGCTGCGGGCTAAGTGACCGCCAGCCAGCCCTTTACATCTCCGCCAAAAATACTCCTATGTTCCCCGTCTCCAAGTTTAGAATTCTGTACCCTTTTGGCGGAACAAGTGACAAAGTCCACATATTGTTCTGTGCGGTTTTGCAACACCGCTGGAGGACACCACATATAACGATACATTGTGCTTAGTGAAACGCATTCTTTCTTCGGTTACAAAGAAAGAGTTCCTACATGGGGCATACTGGTTGTGATAAATTGTGTGAACGTATTAGATCTCATTGTAATTCGCTGCTTTTGCAATTGTCGCATTGACGTGAGGAAATCTTTTATTGTGGAAGGTGAGGAAGTCCGATGGGTAGGAGATCTAGTTTGTGGGTCGGCGTACACATCTGGCAAGATATGTGCTCATTGCATATGGACTACATGTTCGTGTGTCCTTCTGTATCATCTGGCAGAGAAATAAATGTCCACTTCTCACACGTGTTGTTATAATTTTGTTTTCCCTCGGGTGTTTTGTTTTACCACTGTAATTACACACTTTGCCAACAATTATTTTTGAAGACGGAGACATTTGCGGCGGTGTGGAATGTTTCAAGGACCAGCTGCCCTTTGGTTTTCAGTGGTGAAGCTCTCTTCAGCTTTAATCATTTGAAGTCATTTACATGGTTTTCCTTATCACGCCACTTGCTGACAGCACTGTTGGTATTGTCACTTGTTCCATGTGCTGTCGCTGTTCGATTTTATATGCTTATTATCTGTAGGTCTTCGGTTTATTGCCATGTACCGTTTCACTACTCAGTGTGAGAAACAACCATATGAGTTACGCTGGGCAGGACTTGTGGTACGCACAGGAGAAAAGAGAAATGCAGTTGTGATTTTGGTAGTAAAAACTGAGGCACTAGTTTGAAAGATTTGGGCTTTGACGGTATTATATTAAATGGATGATAAAGAAGTAGAATGAGACTGTGAATTGGATTCATCCGGCTCAGGATGTGGCCCTGACGAGAAGCGTAGCCAGCTTTCGGCTTCCGTAAAATGCGGGCAGTTCCTTGACCAACTCAGAACCTGTTAGTTTCTGAACCAACATTACACTTTGTGGAGTTCGATTGCTAATACCACTTGGACCCCCACTTTAAGTGTGAAATAAGGGAGATGTTTAAAACACTTTATCATCCAACAGATGCACAAATGTATAATTCGTAGATGCAGTTAGATTATTATAAAATATTTAAAAATATTTAAAATTGCTCCAACATGTTTCGTATCACAAGAGATCTATCATCAGGGAGCTTTATACAGTGCTTGGAAAAAATTACAGCAATGGTTCTATCGTGTCCCATGACATGGATGTAGTCGGTGTTATGGCAGCATATTTGCCAGTGGTGTGTGTGTGTACTGCACAGTCTAGAGAGTGCCTCTCTCGACTGTGCTGTACACACACGCACCACGGGCAAATATGCTGCCATAACACCGACTACGTCCATGTCAAGGGACACGACAGAACCATTACTGTAATTCTAGCTAAGCACTGTATAAAGCTCCCTGATGATGGATCCCTTGTGATCCGAAACATGTTGGAGCAATTTTAAATATTTTATAATAATTCTAATTGTACCTACGAATTATATATTTGTGCATCTGTTGGATAATAAAGTGTTTTAATCGTCATTGATGCATGGTACAAACATGAAGATTAAGGGAGAAGTATCTGAAACCTTCGTTACAGTTCTTCATATGTAGTGAACCTGTCAGAAGTGAAACCCGGGCATAACGTGGACTTCTGTTTAGCGGAAAACCTTTTTCAGTTGCTAAGATACAAATTTCGTGTACCCATTGAAACGGAACATGCCTGCAACGGAATAAAACTTCGGTCCCTTACCGTTCCATTATAGTTAGGTTTCATTATATATATATACACGCGCGCGCGCAACTGTATACTTATTTTCTTGCTTGTGCTACAGCCTGATGAAAACATGGTTGAAACATGTAGCTCACTTAACTAAGCATAAGCTGATTGGAATTAAATCATTCGTTGTGTTTGAATTTCTTACATATCGTAGATTATTTAAAACACAACAGGGATGAATTGTCTAAAAATTAAAAAAAAATTATCATGTGTCACAATTGAAAACACACAAAGTTATGCTGAGATTATTAAATGCCACATTACGTAAGTGCCTTTCCGGTGTTGCGAGCCCTAGACTGATCGTCTGTAACGTGGCCTAGCACGCATTCAGTTACCCCTGTACACAGAGAGAACTGTGGAAGCATGCAGTACTCTGAAGTTAAAATAGGTAACAGTAGTGTAGAGTATTTATGAGTTCCCAGTCTGTGGAAGAGAAAGGTTTGTTGGTATGATGAGTGTGTTACTGAACTAAATAATAATTGGACAATTTCACCTTGAAGATACTCGTAAAAGAAACCTTTAATTGAACAAGTTACAGTCTTATAATAAAACCAACTAGATGCACCAATTTCTGAAATTTATTTTTGGAATAAATCTCTACATGTTTCGGACAGTTCCTCTGTCTATCATCAGGAGTTTTTCACTGTACACACAGCAATGGTTATATGTCCTATAGAGTTTTATTTCAAAAATAAATTTGAGAAATTAGTACATCTAGTTGGTTTTATTATAAGAGTATATCACGATGCACGGTCACCTGAACGTCAAGTTGAACAAGTTACGTTTGTTTGTAAATATCTCGGTTTCACGGCACGCGGTAAATGTTATTGTATTTACGCTTATACGAAAAGCGTATCATTCTCAAACCCAGATTTTCACGAAACGAATCTTTCAATCAAGTTTTGTGGATTTCTCATGTAATGGTAATTTGATATAGGCCTTTTTAAGTAAAGTGTGCCTTTCACTGCATCGATTTTCACATAATTGTCACTTGCTCAATGACATTTCATGGAAGTCTTTTATAGAGAATTTTATTCAAAATCTGACGAAAAATGTTAAAAAAAAATGCGGGCAAAATGTTATTGACGCCTTTAAGTAAAACATGATTTATTGTTTCTATTTTTACGAAACTCGCGTTTACTAGACAAATGTTTTAAAGAACGTGTGTACCGAGCTTTATGAAAAGTCCAAAAACGGTTTAGTCGCTGATAATAGTTTGCTGACGGAGGACGGACGGATGGCCATAATCTCCATTTAAGGGTTTAGGATTTTCGCAAAGAACGCTAAAAATTTGAAAGTTTTACTGACGTTTCCTGAAACAAGAGCTGTTCTTGCTGCACCTGCATCCATTCTTTCGATGCTGGAACGTTGTTGTTGGCTCACCTCTGGCTGGAACTTCAGTTTCGGACGAACTGTCTTTGAGTTGCATAACCTTCGAGGATACCGGTGAGGTTTCATTCCGAACAACAGTTATTCGATGACGTAGTCACTGGCCCGCGTCCATTAACATACAAGAGTGCATACATTGAAGACTCAATTGGAGATGTGTGGACGCGTGAACTAAGTTATGTGTGAGTGTTCAATTGAAGTTCGCCACAAAAGGAACAGACCTCTGGTCCTGAACCATATATTAATTTTTCGGTTATATTCCATTGGAGAAGGATGTTCTGCGTACAATAAATAGGGAGAAGGCTAACTGGATTGGTCACTTGTTGCATGGGAAATGTCTTCTAAAACACATTATTGAAAGAACTATAGAGGGAAGGATAGAAGTGGCGGAAAGGCGAGGAAGAAGACGTAAGCAGCTACTGAATCAGCATTTAGTGCCGAAGTGCCACGAATAGCCAGAAGGGATGGTGGCATGTCTTTGCTTGTTACAGGGACAAGAAACAGTATGTATCGCGATTTCAGTACTTTTTTGCACATCCAAGTTTGTGTGCAGTCTCTCAAAAATGGAGATTGTTGTAATAGTGGTTTCAAGTTTCATTAATTTTATTAATTTATGTCAAAATGCGTATCGTTTTCAGTTTAAATACTTCTATTATTATGGAACCAAAGTAATTTCACGTCCTGCAGAGTTGCGGTCCAATGCTTTTGCCCCTGTAATTACGACTTGAGGCCAGAAATTGAATTCTTCCTGGAAGAGGAGGAAAAACCTCATCCTCGGCTTTGTGATTACGACTGGATGATCATTGTTGTGTTTTGCGCGGACCTTATCGCTGAAAACGTGAATCAACTGATCATCAACATGACAAGGAAAGAATCACCTTATCAGTGTGGTGTATGGAGAAGGTAGATTTGCGATGTGATGCGGACTCTGTTCGGCTCTTGACTTTTTGTTCTGATTACGTGTTGGTAAGTTTCCAGTGCCCAGTGTCCGCGCACGGTGACTGACAGAATATTCTCAGAAGCACGAAGTGCTTGTGGATTATTTTTCCAAAATGAAAGTTTGCAAAAATAAGTCTAGAGGTGGACTTTGAAAGACTGGAAAGCTGTCACCGAGTTGCTTCTTCACACTTGCGATTGTCCAGATGTTGAGAACTGGTGCCAGAAAAGTCGTTGGCAAACTTGTCACAGACACCCTTCCATCATTCATAATTAAACTCTCTGTTCTACAGATATTAACATTTGTCATTATATAAACGTGGGCCGGGATAACGCAGTTGGTATAGGGACTCGCTACGGGCTGGACTGTCCGGAGATCGAATACCGTTGGGGCCGAAATATTCCGCACCCGTCCAGACCAACCCTGGGGCCCACCCAGACTCCTCTACGATGGGTACCGGGTGTGTTTTCTGGGAGGTAAAGCTCCCGGGGGTGGCTTTGACCAGCCACCCCGACGTAGCGCCAAGGTTAAAGAAGGAGTAGTACTATACCTCTTCTCCCCGTTTGGGCCTTCATGGTCTGTTATAGGGTGAACTTTACCCTTCTCATTATATTGCCACTAGTAATCCTTGCCTCTTAGTAGCCCAGTGTGAGTTGTTAAAATTGTTACCACTTGGCTTACTGTTTCACTTAATGCATTAGGTTTTTAGATTAGTCTAGAATATAATGAAATGCATTTCATGTTCTTAAATTTAATTTAAAGCCAAAGCTTGATTTTTGTTACTTTAGAACACACGCAGAGCGAAAAGGAAGCGAGTGTTTTTATGTCTGTGGTTCATCTGCAGATTTCACGTCGCATTGTGGTGTGATGTTGCCTATAACTATATTTATCCTATCACATATCGGCTTGCTGCTCAGATCTAGGTGTTCAGTGACTACATATTTTTAATTCCAGACAGTCATATTACCCAGACAGGTTTGCCTATGTAATTAAATTTTTCTTTCATTTGGTTACACAAGTGCCATTCTTAACGATACTAAGTTATACAACGTACACTGCAGCAATTCATAAATTCGAGTTGGAAACTTAGACACGGGTTTGGGTTAATTGTCTCGTCCTGACCTAAATACAATTATTACTCCTTCATATCGTGGCAGTTTGTTTTCATCATCAGCTTCAGAACAAGCAGATGGCTTACCTTTCAGTTCCTAACACACATCCCGATTGGCTGGTTGTGTTGTGAATCATGATGCCAGTCAACTAAAGTTACATTACTGGCTATAAACGTTTCATTGTTGAATTAACCAGTGTCGTGTTTTCAGTTCGCACTTTTTACTTACTTAATTCACTTATGTTTATGATGTATGTTATTATGCTGTTTCTTATAGTGGAAATTATTAGAACTAGTAATTCGTACGTTCGGTGAATTTTTCTAGTTAAATTTTGCATGTCTTTTTTTTTTCGCCGTACGTAATAGGCCCCTTTGACCTGTGGCGACAAATGATGTGAGGCAGAGATAAAAAAATTGCAGCTTGCGTGTCTTTATCTAATCTGCCATTCATAGAGCGTTTCAACTGATACACACTTCTGTAATGGCAGCTCCAATAGCAAGAAGCAAAGTTCATTCAACTTTATGTTCTTCGTTTCGGATAAATAGTGACTTTCATACATATACTGAATGTACCATAAAGCATTCGCGAACGAACGTCGACAAACAAGGTGCAGAGAGAAAGGATAACACACAAATAACTTTTAGAGATATTCTGAAACATTGCTTTTAGATGGAAGACTTTAAAACTCTTCATTCATAATCCTTCAGTATCTTTTCATAATCTCGTCTCTTGCGATTAGTCGTCGCCGTTTTAATTGACGTCATTTCATCAGATAAGCCACGATAACAACAACAAGCCAAAATTCTTGAATAACTGAGTACAACTCTCGAGAAAATTTTACAGTACTTAATTGTATATTATAATTGCAGCAGTCAGCGGTTTATTATGCCCGGATTGACAAAAGCAATGTAGGGGGTAGCAACATATATTTAATGTAGACATTTTAAGAAAAGGCAACGCCAAACAGTAAATATTCAACGTAAGCCCTTCTGGCTCATAGCAGTGTTCTGGTATGATACGTAATGATAGTTGCGGGATGCTGTTACAGCTAATTTTGTTTGCGGGACAGAGAGGTTTTTAAATCAATGCTTTCGTATTGTCACGTACCTGTCTCTCATGGACCACCCTTAGACCATAAACAATTCATTTTTCACCTGTGCTGTACATTTAAAATCGCACCAACACTATCAGTGTAACAAGGAAAGACCAAAATAGGACACCTCCATGGGTCCTTGCAAGGTTCGTACTTCCTTCAGTAGGTAGGGACTTAACGGGATTTTCCGTGTGCAACTGACCAGGATTATTCACAGTTCCCCGACACATTTCATAAAATCGGTACCCTTGCATGACGGTAAGGATTGTAACATGCGACCTACAGACGGAAGCGCAACTCTCCAAGTTTCTTTCTACATATCTCATTAGTGGTCTGTGTTTTCGTCTTGTGACATGGCAGACATCAAGACGATAATCCATTTCCAAAACACCCGCTGCAGCATGTCGTCATCGATTTCTGAGATGGCAGCCATGATTCTTTTTCGCACCTGAGGCAGATCCTGCGGTAGAGGCGGTAGAAAGAGTCCGTGACGTATCCGCATAAGAAAAAAATAGCATGTCGTTAGGTCAGGCGATCTTGGTGGCCAGCGAAGCAGCGCCTTGTCACCAGCAGTCGTGTGTCTGATCCAGCGCTGGGCCAAATGCTGATTGCGGTAGCTGCGGCCACCGGCGAAACTAAGCACCCGCGGCACGTACAGTACAAGTAAAGTTGGAGAATTTCTCTTTCTATATGTAGGTCGCATGCTGAAGTCCTTTCCGCCATTCAAATGTACAGATTTTGTGAAATGTTTCAGGGGATTATGAATAACCTTGTATTTGGAGTTGATCACAATTATTTAGAAACTGTATCAGCTTGATATTTAACTGCCGTTCTGAAGTTGATAGTTGCCTGCGAAATCCTTCGCTAAAATATAGTCATTATTCATTTCCTTCTTAAGATTTTTTTATGGGAGATAAGTACTGTCATATGTATAAATAAGTAAATAAATAAATAAATATATATATATATATATATATATATATATATTATATATATATATATATGTGTGTGTGTGTGTGTGTGTGTGTGACAATTTTAAGTTGTCTTTACCTAAAACTAACTCCATGGAGCAGAGTACTTTTTGAGAAGCTAACGGGTTCTCAGCTATTCAAGGAAGTCCCCGCATTTTATGGAACCGCGTTCGCAAGAGATCGCCACATGTCCCTATTCGGAGCCAGACCAATCCAGTACATGCCCACCATCCCACTACCTGAAGATCCATTTTAATATTATCATCCCATCTACGCCTGGGTCTTCCAAGTGGTCTCTTTCTCTCAGGTTTCACCACCAAAACCCTGTACGCAACTCTCCCCCCATACGTACTATGTGCCCAGCCCATCTCATGTTATCTTTGTCTACAGTTTGTAAATAATTTGCTTATAATTTGTAAAGCGGACTATATATATATTTCCTTTCACTTATTACGCTAAATAACGTTCATGACAAGAGGGTAATGTGTGTGAAGGGGATAAATCGTTGACATTGACAGATTGAACTTTATGTTGCTAGGGACGTTCATTCGACTGTGATTATTGATGATTGTGGGAAACATCTGCATGATTGTACTCAGAACTTTAATCTATTTTGACTCATTTCAGACAAATGGTTTAATGGAGGGAGTGGACGTATTTGTTTGTCGTTGAACCAATTTTGTAGAACCGGCCGGGTTTGTGTTCTTCCAGCGCGTGCTGTTTCTTATGAATGAACGTGAAGACCGGGCGGTACGCAGCGTATACTCGTCTGACCCAGGGTAAGTGGGCTGCGGCCTGTGGGCTGTGGCGCGATGCCAGTGCATGTATACTAGCAATTGAAGCGATAGAGGTTAAAACGTTCGCACTTGTGCGTGTAGCCACAGCGTTTTTGGCGGGGTGAACAAGAAACAGACACTTGTAGAGGAAGTCACGTCCATACGAACGTTTCATCGCCGGAACTGTTATGGAATTTCGATGATATTTGGTAGTCAGGTTTGTCGGGTAATTTAATATTTATGCAAATCGAAGAATTCTTCAGCATCGTACGTTCGAATTTGTGATTTTGGCTTAATGTATTGGGCCTGGAGGTAAACTACGTAAGTGCGAAGCAACGTAAGTCGATAAGGTGTAAGTCGGGGTTTACTGTACGTATAAACATTCTGTGCCTCGCGCCAATTAATACACATTCTTCATGTTGTTTTTATTCGCGCTGCGCACAATACGGACTGAACTCTCTCTTAGGTCTTAGTTCGTCGTCTGGTAGACAAACACAATACGATTCGGAAGCCGGCTCTGCTGCCATCCTCATGCCTAAAAGTAATCTGTTGGACTCATTAAATATAGCTACTCTCAGTCACGGGACCCGGCTGTGTCTAATGACTCCTTAAAAAAAATTAGTGAACTTTCTGAAGTCTCATGAAACTTATTTCCGGAACATTCGATGAACACTTGCATCAAAATCAAGTTGTGTGTTCTTCGTATCGATGAGACTCGATAACGGCAGCACGCCGCTCCAGTTGATGCAACGCTAATTAAATACATACTTCTTAAGTACACAGAGAAATGATCCGTACATAATTTGGATAAATATGTCACGTAATCCTGACATATTTTATTATTTCGTGCTGGTAAAGATGTGACAAAAACTGGGCTCAGCAAACTGGCTTAACTGTCAGTAAAACTGCAGTTTCACCTGTACAAAGCGCATTAACGACCAACAAATGCACATTAATTTTATTGGTGTACTTCTACTGTAATATCTTCACCCACATATTTCGGCCAGTAGGCCGGCCATCTTCAGGGTGATATACGAGAATGTAGTTGTAACATGTCACAGTTGTTCTTAGCACGCGGAGGCGAAGTTGGTTGAGGCACTGCGCTACAAGCCGGAAGGTCGCGGGTTCGATTCCTGATGGTGTCATAATCCTTCCTGCCACACTGTGTCCCTGGGGTTGACTCAACCTCTAACAGAAATGAGTACCCGGCTTATTTCCTTGGGGGTAAAGGCGGCCTGTGCGTAGGGCTGGCAACCTTACCACCTCCATGTGCCGATTTTCTCGAAATATGTGAGCCTCAGCCTCCTGGAACACTCAGGGCCTCTCCAGGCCTGTAATGGGATTGCTTTACCTTTTTACAGTTCGTATGTACCAAGATATTACCCTGCAGATTGCCGGATTACTGGCTGAAACATGTGGATGAAGATATTACAGTGAAAGTACACCAGTAAAACTAAAGCACTTTTGTTGGTCGTTAATGCGCTTTACACATCTCACTAATACAGTTTCACTTGTTTTGCTGTTGCCTTTGTTTTGTCGTATACGCTGTTTAGCAATTAAAGAATTAAAGCAGTCCTATCATGCCCTTCATCCTCAGGGCGCACTTAGTCGCCCAGTTCTATTTTGAAACAAAAAGTGTCGCCTGCTACCCCATTATCCCCAGCTTCACACTAAGCTTAAATTTTGTTTGTTTCTACCTTTCGTTCTTGGTCAACTGGTTGTTCTCCTTCGCTTTCTTCTTGAGTTGATCATTTTTACTCTAGGTCTATGTGCTGATGGTTATATCAATAAGACTTTTCGTATTTCATGAAGGGGAAATTTTGAAAGTCAGACTTTTTGCATAGCCTATGAGTTTGGTAAGACAGTCTGCTTTGCATCTTTCCGTGTTGAGTAGCAGGTTGTCCGTCCGTCTTGATTCAGCGTGTTTGTGTGCCCCGCCCACCCGCCCGCATGTAATAACTCGATAAACACAACGGATTTTCGTGAAATTGCTTGTGTTCCGGCTTTTGAGGTAATTAAAGAAAAGTGAACATACGCGCCGAAATTTTTACACTATGCATAAATTTCATAAATTATTTTATATTTCTTTGTTCGTCTCGAGTAGCGTATTGTCCGTCGACTTTGATTAGCTTTTCCGCACGTTTTGAGTGGCCAGGTCTTCGCTTCTCGTACTTGAGCGAGCAGTTGTATGTCTATGGATGTGAAAACGATAGTAGGTGTCTTGACTTGTCTGTCTGTACGTGGCGTGTTGTATGTAGCCTATGTAATGTCTGATTTGCCAGTTGTGTGTGTTCGTATGAAATGATCCCTTCGCAGATGTCGCCGAGCGCTGAGTGGCCGTACGACTGTCCGTGTTGAGTGGCTTCGTGTTCGTCAGATGTTAAGAGTGCCTGGATATAATAAGACTTCCCGGGCTGATTCGCCTCAGCTTTGAATGGTTGGTTGTCAGACTGGCCCTTGTTGAACGGTCTACCCTAAGGCTTGTGGCTGAGTATTAAACTATCCGCATTAAATGCACAGTTTGTAAAGTCTGAGTGGCTTACGTCTGTCCTTCTGTACTGTCTAGTTTTACATCTGTGTGATGCTTGAATGACTGCTTAGACGACACTGGAGTGGTTGGTTGTAGAAACTGCCTGAGTATCCGTCTGGAGTGGGCAGGTTGTACATGTGTTTGTACGGCTTTAGCGTGCGGTTGGTAGATCGCTGGTGTTGATGTTCGGTTATAAATTAGCCTCTAAGGCGTGAGTGGCTGGCTGGTTGTACGACTTTTCGTCCGGAATGGCCGGTTTTCCGTCCGCCTGAAGTGGCTGGTCTCTCATTAATTCTGACTCCTGCCTCGTTCGTCTGCCTTTGTGTCTACTCGCATGTACTGTCTGCCCTGCATGGATGTGTGGACAAGTTGAATGACGTCACAGTTTGATGAAGACGAATTGTCAGCTGGCTCTACTCCATCCACTTAGCTCCATACTTTTTCAGAAAATCGAATGGTATGAGGGGACCACACAAGTTGTTTGTGCAACTTACAATGTATCTGTTTTAAGTACTGGGTAGTTAGTTTTTTGTCGAGTTCAGTTCTTGCACTTAAGCAACTAGCTATTTTTCAGTATTCATATAGTAGTCTTTTCGTCTTGTATTAATTATTTAACTAAGGTGTAATATTAATATCGTATAGTGCACAGTATCTCACTTTGAACTGTAGCTAACAGAACGGTAGTTGATGTGAATTTTGTGTAACATTACTATCTGATCTGCCTTTGCCACCTGTTGGGGCAACAGTTTCATCTTATGGTAATTATGCAGCTGCAGTTTTCGCAAAGGTGAATCTAATGCTTATTGGTTGGAAGGAGGTTAATTTTTAAAAAGCAGCGCTTCATCATATTTATACTGATCAAAGTTAGGTTAAATGGAGAAAGTGATGAATTCACGTGTCACTTGGTGAACATTGTTGAAGTGATGATACCCAGTTTTACTGACCTCATTTGTTATCGTTTATTTCGTGAACGAAGTACCTCTTTCGGCTGTATCCCGGCCTGAATTGGAGGGATTTTGCCGAAACTTCATACCTCGCACTTAGAAGGCACGCGCTACTAAGGATGTAATTTTGGTTGCGATCGGTAGATAATTCAGGTCACTTTACCTGAAGAATACGGTACCTTTTCGGCTGTATTTCGGCTTACATTGCAGAGAGTTTTCATGAAACTTCATACCTCTCACTTTCCATGCATGCCCTACGAAGATGTTACGTTTCCTTGCCATCGGTCAATAATTAAGGGTGCTTCACTTGGAGAACGAAGTATTTTTTCGGCTGTATTTCGGCATCCGTTAGGTGGATTTTCCTGAAATTTCATACCTCGTTCTTTCCGCGGATGCGCTACAAACGGAGTAAGCTTGATTGCGCTCGGTCGGTAATTGAGGGCACTTTGCTTGGTGAACAAAGTAACTAATTGTCTGTATCTCAGTTCTGTTGGTGTGGTTTTCGCATGCGCTATGCCCTTTGTAAGTTCCATTGCGATCGGTCAGTAATTCAGGGCAACTAACTCTCAGAACAAGATACCTTTTCGGATGTATCTCGGCTCCCGTTGGAGGGATTTTTTTTAAACTTGGCCACCTCGCTTCCAACTGTTGTAAATTTGATAGCGATCGGTAAATCATTAATTTTGTTGGTTCATTTGAATTAACAAAATCCGAGACTTTCATTCTGCGCGCAGTCTTGTAGGCGGTGATGCTCACGGAGTCTTGTAGAAAAGTTGAAAAAATTAAGAATTTAAAAATGTGATTGTGTGTAACAAGATAGTAAATCAGTACGATGTAACAGTTAGCTATTATTTTCTATGTATTTTGAAGGCGTTGTAAAGTAGAATGGATTTGTGTTAATTGCATAGTAAATACCATGTATTTCAGAACTGTCAACTTCATATTTGAAATTACATTTAAATAATCTTTGTGCAGCTTTTGTCGTACCCGATACGTAAGCAAGAAAGTTGTATACATTCGAACTCGGTTGTAGCGTCCTGAACGGGACGGAGTAAATTGTGTCCTTATGAACTAGTGTCGCTCTGAGCGAAATGTATGATAAAAGTGAAGGGAAAACATTTTACGACATGGTGGAGTCCTGTAGGCATGTTACTTAACTGTTTACGCTATGATGTATTGTACAATTAAATTGCTGTTAACATTTAGAAAGAATAAAAATTACTTTTATATTATTATAAATTTCCGTACAGGCTTATGCTAGAAAATGCATTAACTTATATTTAAAATACAGAAGGAAGACAAATTAGCGTGAGAAATGGACCGCTCACTGGTGCATTGCCACTTCTGTGTTGTTAAAACCACCTAAGCAGCACCTCATCGACGTCACTTCATTCAGTCTTCCGAAGTCGCTTTATTCTCGATCCGTTCCGTTCAAACGCACTAATAATTTTGGTTTTCTTTTTCCACATCTTATGGATAGTAGAATTTGCGAGACCAAATTTCCGACTCACGTCACATTTCTGTTTTTCCGTTATGTGTTTCTCGTATTACTTTAAATTTTCTTTCGACGCTCAAAACTCCTCCCCCCCCCTTTCCGTCATTGTAGTCATGTTATCACTCTACTAGTCTACTGTTAACTGTAGAAGTAAAAACGTAGAGGACAGCTATACTCGCAAAGTGAATTACCGTTGGGATCTTCGCTGTTCTGGGATGATACGCAGCTTCGATTGGTAGTTACAGGCGTTTCGGGACAACCCCTCGTCCCATCTTCAAGGGTCAAGCAGTCCAGGATACGTTAATGACTACCAATCCACCCTGCATAACATCCCAGAAGAACGAAGATCTCATTCACAACATGGCCGAAGCCTGAAATTAAGAATTGCCGTTACTTTTTTCATTTTCCATGCCTTGAATTTATATAGCTACCTGAAAGATTAGAGAACTTCTCTTCTGAAGGACGAGGAGAGGGGTTTCTTCTCAAAATAACTCGCCTCTTGGATAATTTTATTGGAACGGGTGACTGGCAATGTCGTTATATTCGAGGTTGATGCAGTTATGTACGTCGCACTCAGAAAGGCACAAAAACACGTGCTTTATGGGGAGTTATTTCGTACCACACAATGTATAACACTACGCACGTGGAGTCGCACAAACCGAGGTCGTTATGACCAATTTCAGCTGTTTTTTTGGGCGAGTAAACTTTTCGAAATCTTAGAGTGAACAACGGAATAGTATTAAAATCCACAATACAGTAGTAGGTTTGAGGATGCCAGCTGGATTGGAGTAGGTGAGGCCTGCATTTTGTTTTACGCATCTGAAAATAGACCTTCCTCGGTGTATTGCCTTAGTTGATCCGGATGGTAGCGAATAATGAACTAAAAATGTCGTGGAAGGATACCGTTGGTACCTAGCTTAAGGGGCGCTTACATCCAGAAATTTGCCTGGACAGAATGAAGGAAAACCTCCATCGAGTTGGGCTCTTCCTGTTCAGAAGTCACAGGCATTACCGCATGAGCCAATTTGTTCGTTACCGAGTAAACGTATCATCACCACTGCGCTGGCAACTAAACATTCCTCGACGCTTCGCCTGTGTTGTCTTCAAAGTTTAGTCTACAGCCTTGTTTATTCTGCACCACCATTATTTTCTAGTGATAAAACCATCTTGAAACATCGATAACGGTAGGCCTGGGAGCACTCAGGAGACCCCGCATTCGATTATCGGCTGCAAGCCATGCCGGCCTGACAGGCTTTAATGTTGTGCTTCATTTACTCGAAGAAAATACTTTTATGGTATCCTAAAATAGCCTGCGATGTATTTCTTTCACATTATTCCCAGATTATAAGTCCACACCGCTCGATACTGTATACGCTAATCTTTGCAACCGAGATTAAGCGGTTAGATAACGAAACAGAATTGTGTAAGGTCACGTTTGCCCATGTGGGTCTCATTTTCTCACAGCGGCGGTGATGAAGGCACCAAGTCTTCTTATACAAATTTGATGACAGCTCGCGTCTCGATGCTGTTGAAATCGCGCGCGTCCCTGGCATGCTTCCGAGCTTGTTTCCTTCTTGGTCGGACGAAGAACTTATCAGCACCCCGGTATGTCGCCGTGGCGATTAACAGTTACATTTCGGAGTACCTTGTCAGACCCAGAAGATGTAGGCAGCAAGCTTCTTCGAAACGTTTGGAACTATCTACGAGTCGATACGCCTTCGTAACCTAGAAAGTTGCCAGTTTTTCTGACATTCTAGAACACCGTTTCTCAGAATTTTGATGTTATGGCCAGGAAATATGTTCAAGAGCTTTTACAGATGTGTGCGTTTGTTCAAATGGCTACGGACTGGTACGCGTGTTAAAGAAAAAAATTCTACGGATCGTTGCCGACTGTATCTACTTGTTAGTGTGCTGAACCTCGTTGCGTGACAGACATGCACCATCACGACAAAATACACGTGAACATGTAATAATTTGGCAAGGCAGGCAATGTACGTAGCAAAGTAACAGTGAGGCGCTTTACGCCTAACCGTAATTGCTGTGGAAAAGCATTAAGTATTACACATTCTGGGTGTGTCTTTGACATTAATTATCCTACACGCAAAGTGCATGCGCCGTTCTGTATTGTCATCTGTGGCCAGTCTGGCTCTATATTTTTCCACATTACCTCGTAAACGGCACCATTTTCAGGAGAAAAGGTTACTGAACATAAAATGTGTGTTTTGATTTTCTGTAAAACTTTTGTGTGAAAAAATTCTATGTGTAAGAAGAACTCGTGCCGGTCCCAGTCACTGCGCGGTCTAAGGCGTAGGTCTGCGGCCGCTCGTCTCCTGAGATTGTGGGTTCGAATCCCAACGGGGACGTGGACGTTGTCTGTTGTATTTTGTGTGTTGTCAGGTAGAGGTCTCTGCGACGAGCCGATCACTCGTCCAGAGGAGTCCTATTGACTGTGGTGCGTCGTTATGTGTGATCTAGAAACCTCGTGAATGAGGAGGCCTTGGCCTACTGGGGGCTGTTGCTCCAAAAACAAACAAGAAGAACTTCTAGTGATATTGCCATTAATGTACATACGCCGTCATGTAAAGTATCCATTATTATTGTCATATTTTAATTAAACGTGGATTTTCTCGACAGATTTTCAAAAAATATGCTAACATCAAATTTCATGAAATCTATCCAGTGGGAGCGGTTTGTTCCATGCGGATGGAGACGGGCAGATAGACAGACATGGAGAACAGTCGCTTTTCGCAATATTGCGCACGCGCCCAAACTGATATAACGTTTGTCAAGTTTTAGCTGAAATCGGTTGTGTGACGGTGTTAAACAATCTGTTTTATGTATGTACATAGTATGCCTAGCGTGTTTCTTCTAATGCGCAGCGGACAGGTTATTAAAAGTTCACGGACCTGATACGGTCGACTGCCCACAATCTGATAGCCACATCCAGAAGACTACCCAATATCCCTGAAGTGTGTAAGACTGCATGGCATGTCTTAACCGTGAGTCACGAGAGTGAACTGATAGGCTCACTCGAACTGAAACAATTAACATGTACGTCATCTCTAGTTACACCTCCTGTTGTTTCCAATTACATCTCCTCCATGCGAGAAGATGAGATTGTCCTTTCGACGAATCGCAATTTTATCCTTTATACTGTGCATTGTTTCTGCACAGTAGTATCGCATTATTGCCTTTTATTGTGTGTTCCTAGCATATAAGCAATATGTGTTGCTATAGCAATGGGCCAATGGAATGATTATTAAATTCCGTCGTGTTTGTTGATGTAGCAGCTCCTTTCTCAAAGAAACGACAGCAAATCGTAGAAACAACGTGTATATTCCAGAGTCGGTTTTAAACGTATCAGTGTACTTGGCCGCTGAAGGTACAGTATCCTATAAATTCGTCACTTTGGTAGTCACCGAAGTCTGTTTAAAATGCTTCCTCGTTGAAAGATTTCTGAAATCCTTGGATACGATCTGGAGCCACTTGCACCCGCGTTCCATTCTCGTTTCGGTGTCTGCTTATTTCAGCCGTCATGAATTCTCTACGTGTATCTGAGCTGCCACTTCAAAGGTGCATGTTTGGCCCAGTGTAGTTGGCCTAATTTTATACCAAAGGACCATTGACGTGTCTTGTTAAATAATATCCCAAGCCTTCGTTATTTGTGGATCTTTTATCCATATGCTTTTTTTTTTAATGAGCATTTGGCTGTCAAACACTCGAAATTTATGCCCTTGCCTCTGAAGTAAGAGGCATTATTTCGTATCACGTAACAAAATTATGTCTTCGCGTTTATTTTTAGCACGGTATCCTTTTATTAGGGAAAAAAGAAAATAAGACACTAGGATGCTTAACATACGTGGGTGCTGATAAGTCCTTAGTCCGACCAAGAAGGAAGCGTGTCAGGGACGCACGCGATTTCAACAACATGGAGACGCGAGCTGTCATCAAGTTTTTTTTCCCCCCTGCAAGGCAAGGTGCTGAAGGAAATTCACGCAGTTTTGACAGAAACATTAGCTTGTTTCCATCCTGATTGGGCTAAGGACTTATCATCACCCCTGTACTTACGTAGGACACTGAAGGACCTAGATTTTGTGTGCTGGTGATGGGCCGGCAGACCAACAGACGTGAGAATAACAAAATGCACGACGCTGTAGCGACGGCTTCGGGCAGTACGGATAGGAAATTTTGCGTAGTCTCCCCCCCCCCCCCCCCCGCCGGCCCCCCCCCGGCGTACGCCCCCCCCCCCCCCCCGGTTCTATAACAACAAAACAAAACCCCCCCCCCCCCCGAAGACCCCCCCCCCCCCC
>Ga0136643_10005458_pt1 | contig 17933 bp, 15 predicted proteins | sample TergutLab28metaG_FD_96883 | JGI IMG/M metagenome (GOLD analysis project Ga0136643, IMG submission 96883) | Labiotermes labralis P1 segment gut microbial communities from Petit-Saut dam, French Guiana - Lab288 P1 (version 3) (version 3) | ecosystem: Host-associated > Arthropoda: Insects >...
CAACAGAAGGAGATGGTTTGTGGTGGGGGGGGGGGGGGGGCAGGTGTCATATTTTAACGTCTTAAGCAGATGACCAATTTTAACAAACTAGATGCGAACCTTGTTCCACATCACCCAACCACTGCACTTATCAATTTTCTACAGGTAGTAATAACTATGCGAAAAATGTACAAACTTGTGATGTAAGTGTAACACTAGCACCACTTACTTTTCAGGTTCTGAAATGAAATATCTTAATAGATCTTAGAAAGATAAGTAACTTTTGTTCAAGTGTACTTTTGTAAAACATAAAATAACATGGTGACAACCTTCCTTTAACTATCAGTATGATAAAGCTGTCCTTTCAATACCATGAAGGCACAGAGGAGGAACAAAGGTACAGCTCTGCTCATTCTTAACCTTGGTGCTTGGTGTATGCAAGTGGCCAACATCACGTTCCAGCATTTTACCCTGGAGAAAGAACCCTCGTACCCACTGAACAACAAGCAAGATGGGCCCCACAACCCATCTGGACAATTTGAAAAAGAGACTAGTATCTTGTTCCTGCCAGAACTTGAACTCCAGACTGTCCAGACCATAGCCTAGTCACTATATAAACAATGTGGTCCTGGCTAACTTGCAGTTTGACAGTAATAATTAGTGAACAACTGGAGCTAGGCATGTGAAATTTGGTATGCAGTTAGACCAACTTACCTACGCATCATACATGAAATGCCGCTTGTAAGTTAACCGTTACAAACATGGTGATTATGCACTAATTTGACCTTATGTCCAACAAATGCTACCTGGAAGTCCTCATTTATATCATGACTGGAAACCAAACCAAAGATCTATTCCTACAGATACTAAATCTATTTGCATCTGATTTCACATCTAAAATACAATAGTATAATCTGAAATGACTTACACGGAATACAAACTCTTCATTCCACTGTGGGTTCAGCGTCTGCAAAATAGACATTAATGCTCATCACTGACTCCAGGACATGAAAATGTACATCAGGATCAGACAACAAAAAAGAAAGGGGACAGGACATGAATAAGCTTCAAAATAGTTGTTCTTTAATGTACAGTTGCTCACATTACAAACTTTGCTCACAGAAAGGCAAAGCTTGTTCTTAAATGAAATATTTATTCTGAAACAGTAAAACACAATTCTTCTGTTACCTTCTTTTTTGTTTTCGTCAGAACTGAATCAACAGTTTCATCTCCATTGATTGTGTTCAGATCTATTCTTACATAGGGATCACTGCAACAAGGAGAAAAAAGTTACACCAAAAATTAAGCTTTTCAAGATTCATATTTTTACCAAATAATGGTGGTGGACACTGAATCTGCTGAAGGACGTTCAGTTACGGACAAGAATTCCTGGAACACAGTGTAATCAAAGCAGTCCATTTTCTTAATATTTTATGTTACATTATATCAAAAAGAGTGATAGAATAAAGAAAACTGCACTTCCCCATGTAACCATTAACTCCACAAATACCTGCCTCCAACCTACAACTCTAACCTGCATATAGCAGCACTAATTCATAAAATGGCAGATATGAACAACTTCTTTCTCAAAAAATATGCCTCCAAGAATTCAACTGATAACAACACAATGCTGTTCCCCTGTCACAAAATTGCTACATGCAGCTTGTATGGTGCATACGTCACAAATGCAGCGTGATGCAAGAGGCCACATATGTAGCACCTACTCAGTGTCCAGGAAGCCAAGCTTCTTATAAATGTCACCTAACAGTATATGTTTCTTTAACTCTCCCATAAAAGAGTATCAGTTCCATCCATGATGCAATGACCTCTCATGTCAGATTTTTAAATGGCATACTGCATGGCTTGGCAACCATATCGGAGATAAACAGCTGCAATTACACATAAATATACTAACACACATGACCATGTAAATGAATCTACGGACAAGTATGATATTCAGAGATTCTTGACATGCAACTAAACAGTGACACAAACATTATTCGAATTCTAGCCCACTGACAAATTACACACAGGTATACTTAACTACATATTAATAATTTTATACAAGGTGTACATTTGTAACATACAAACACCATACAACTTTATGACAAATTACTCCACATATTCATATACGTAACCGACAACTTAACACTGGATTTTGTATGTCTGAAAGGTTTGGGAACAACCCTAACCACAAGATAATTAAGCAGTTTTTATATGCAAACTTCGTGTACCTTGATAATTGATTGTCTAAATGGTATTTAAAAGGTGCTCAGACAGAATGAATCAACTTTCTGTTCCTTTCCTTCATGAAGTGCACACAAGGCTTCCACAACCTCAAACCAATGCCCTTAAGGATCAAAAGCAGACAATGTCCTCCAAGCACAGGTCAGTTCACCCTCCCAGCAGAAACACTCCCTTACATATACCCTCATAAATGGGGCTTGTCACCTCTCACTTTCTACTGGCCATCTACTGGAGCCAAGAGAAGGGCCACATATATGCAATTTCCACCCCAAACCCTCTTTACTCTTATTCACAATTCTCATTCTTGTGGCCATAAAACATCAGTCCTGTTCTTGTGGCTTTGATTGGCCACATTCCTTACAACAAACTTATATTCTCAAACCACATCCTTGCCCTAATCACTTCTACATAAACCTAGCCCCAATTCCTTCAATGGTGAAGTTGGAAGCAGCATGTTTCTCTGAAGCATCTGTGTCAAACCTCCAACATTGCAGAGTGTAAAAATCCAGAAGACTATGCTCTGAATTAGCTAGATAAACCTTTACTATGGTAGTCAATGACTGTTGTCATAGCTACTATGAACATCCAGTAAAATACTGACAAACAATACCAATACTATGGATTTTACCTGGCTCCAAATATATCTTTCTTTGCTAATTCATGACCTGCTATAACTTTCAATCTCAGTGCAAATGTTGTCTCATCCATCTGTAAAATGAATGTAAAACATTAACAGTTAGTTAAACTTTTGCATCATCCACCATTAACCAAAAAAGTTAGTTGTATGAACAAATAAATAGCATTGCTATTTTCTTTGTGTTATTTAGAATCTTACTTAGCAAATGATATCTCACCTCACATATTTCCTCATCAGACCCTCCTTTGCAATAATATATCAAGTTACTGCTACTATAAAACCACTGACACCTAACAAACTAATTTCTTGGTGAAAAGTCTTCCTGGAGCAGCTGGTCAAAAAATACTGCCTTATAAAACCCAAATATTCATAACCACTCTCACGAAGGGAAATTCTGCCTGTTGTTTTGTACTGGTATGAAATTTGGTCTCTGAAATTAAAGGGAAAACAATGGTTTGCGATTTCAAGAACAGGGTTCTGAGAAAGATATTTTGACATAAGAGGAAGGAAGTAACAGGAGGATGGATAAAACTGCACAATGAAAAGCTTTATAATATTTACTCATCATCAAACATTATCAGAGTAATCAAATCAAAGAGTATGAAGGGGGGTGGGGTATGTTGCAGAAATGGGAAGAGAAATGCATACAGGGCTTGAGGTGAAAACCTACAGGAAAGAGACTACATGGAAGATCTAGGTGTGGATTGGAAGATAATATTAAAAATTGACCTTAAAGAAACAGGTTGGGAGGGTTGTCTTCATACATCTTGATGAGGAGAGAGACACCTGTGGGTCGTTGTAAACACAGCAATGAATGTTCAGGTTCCACCAAATGCAGAATATTTGTTCACCAGCTGAGGACCTAGTATCTTGTCAAGAAGAATTCTGCTCCTGATATTGAAAGTTGGGTACCATCAAACATTCATGGACACTGTAAAACCCGAATGTGAAAGATGAGTGCGGAAAACAGGTTTGAAAAAAAAAATTGTTTAAACGCTCCTCTTCACGATCAACCAACAGATAAAAATTAACTGCACACGTTTCTGCGGTGTATATTATGCCCACTCGTCACAACAGACGTCGACACTTACATATTCGTCACTTCCAACCGATGGCACACAACCGTACACATTTCTTCCGGCCATCAAATTACTACCAATATTGTCCAACGGCATTTATATTACTCTAATAAGACCCAGTTCCCACCCCCTTTTACAAAGATATAGGGGTAAGGCTACTCCTTGGCTGAATGGTCCAAAAACTAGCACCGACCACCATATCGTAACACAGTGAGTCAAGTCAATGTCTCAAAACTTCTAAAAGGTAAACAAATTATTTCATTCATTTAAACAGATAAATTAATCTAAAAATCAATAACATCTTACAGGTTGCTTTACATCCATACTCATTCCCAACGCTATTATCCGCTATCGTACCGACCGAACGTCATCACTTGTCAACTTGTCCATTGTACATATCACATCTGTTATCGTTCGTCTTATCGCTCTTAGCAATCCCAAAGCCAAATGATATGATTAGATGGCCCATTTATTTTAACTCTCCTTACATAAATGAGTGACGTCACTGAAATTCATAATTATTGGCTATTTCGCTTGGTACCTCGATTTAACGGGCGTGCTAGGTTAAGAAACTTTGGCCGACGAGTAATTGCAATGACCAGATGAACAAATACTGGAATGTGAACTACGCAGACTTTATAACGCTTACACACACAGAATTATTTTACCCTTTCTAGAGGTCCATAAAGGGACGCTCTATGAGTATTTGGTATTGTAATCACACTGGACCGTCGTCTGCTGGTCCAGGAGTGCCGTCTCCTTGGGGGTGGCTCTGGGTTCCCTGTAGTTACTTGTAGTGTACCCGACATCTTCCTAATTTACAGTTACCGCCGTTGTATCATGCTGGTTTCAACTACCTACATCATTCACAACACACCATCTGTCTACACAGTCCAAGGACTGTACAGCACTATGCAGCAACCACTCATGTCACCACTTCGTTGTACTGCAAATAACCATGTGACACATACCAAGGTCAAGTTCCGCTCGATTCCCGTGTTTTAGGCGTTCGCAACATTGCGCAAAGCAACCATTAGGTGTCGTGTCTGCCTGTCCGCATGGAGTAGTTCAGCACCCACTGGGCGGATTTTTTTAATGAAATTTTTGGACCTAAAATAAAATTAAGTTTCATTAAAATCTGACAAGAATAACGGGTACTTTACAGGAAGACCTATGTATATTTATATCTCTGAAGTCGTCTTTGAATGAGATCTTTTAGACAAAAGTTGTAGAGAAATCAAAACACATATTTTGTCTTCAATAAGTTGTCTTTTTCAAAAATCGTGCCTTTTTAGATGTAAAAAAAAAGGCATGGCTCCACTCATTCCTAACCAGCAATACATGAGTGTGTGTGGTGAAATTAACAAGCCTTGCCACTTTAGTTCCAAGAGAAAGTCTCGTGTTCCTGCCCAGAATCTAACCCAGGACTGTCCAACCTATAGCCTGTTTATTATATCTACTACACTACCCAAGTTCAGTGTTTTGATACATATGCTCTGTAACACATTGGTAATCTGCCCTGCAACAGAAACTCCTGAATTTTGGCAATTGCAAGCTCAACTAAAGTACACCCTGTCCCATTCTTATATCTCAGCAATTATAAAACGTCAAATTGATTCTTGGGGATTACACTGCACTTGAACATAACTGTGACTTATGGCTAGACATCAGACATTAGGCACTAACAAAAAATCTTTAGGCACCTATACAGTTCCTTTAACCAAACAAATAGGCACTCACTGTTCTTTAGAAGATCACCTGCTGCAAGCATATATGCAGCTATATTTGCCAGTAGCAATAACAGAAATAATGCCATTCAGATGCAAAAATGTAGTGGTGTTAACAAAATAAATAGTACTTGGGGTACTGACTTTACAAGCTGCCAGTGTTTAAAGTAGCAATGTCCCACACTACAACATCTGCCATTTCATCAACAGAAATCCACATGCGTGAATCATCATCTTGTATTTTCTTAACTGTCACTGGATACAGTGACACATATGGTGTAGAAGAGAAATATATGCAGGGTTCTGGTGGGGGAACATGAATGAGACAACTGGGAAGATATAAGAATAGGGGGGGAAGACAATATTAAAATGTATCTTTAAGTAGTAAGATGGGATGCCATGGATTGCATTAATCTCGCTCATGATGGGGACAAGTGGTAAGTTCTTCTGAACATCATGAGGAAACATAGAATTCCATACAATGTGGGAAATTTGTTGAACAGCTAAGGAACTGTAAGCTCCGCAAGAGGGACTCTACTCCATGAAGTCTGTGTGTGCACACAAGCACACATGGAAATAATTCAATATCAAATTTTAATTAAATGAACAATAAAATAACAGTAAACAAGAACATCAAAAGACACAAAAGTATTCACACTGTTGTGCCAGAAATCTGTATCATATGGTGCATACATACAGTAACAGCATACCTCTCTGCCACACACATAGAAACACAAATTCCCAAAAACATGTAGTAACAAAACAAATTCTCTCTACAAGCCCAGAAGCACAGGACAGCATACAGCTTTTCTTTTGTGGGGTTGTAGCAGCTTCTTTGGCCTTGCTTCTAATCAGGTACCAACATCAAGTCTGTTGAGTGCATCTCTATTTGAGTATTGTGGCCATCACTGATCACATTCCAGGAAAATCTGCCAATCTTCTGTGAACTTTGCTTTGGTAGGTGCTTCACTATCAAGACATTTCCTATGAAATATATTTTATGTTCAGAACACACAACTGTATCATATAAATAAACCCATCAACTGCTAAAAAAAGGACAGACCAATGTTTCAAGCCAGTGTGGGGTTTTTTTTTGTTAATTTTTGCAGATGGAATCAGCAGCCTGCCAGCCACAGATTTCAAAGCTGTCAGATTCATTACAAATTGACGGACCCCATATTTCTTCCAGTCATTCCATTGGCATGTGCATAATGCAACAATTCCTTGCCATACTCAGGAGCTTCTTCCATTCTTGTTATATACCCTTTCCTTCCACCCTTTTCCACCAACTAGTCTTCCATCCTCCCTCACTTCATCTTGCCATGTATTTCTTGGTCTACCTCTCAGCCTTGTTGACTACAAATTCATATATAATACATTTTTGGGAATTCTATTTTCTTCAATTCTCTGTACATGCCCAAACCAAAGTGATCTATTTAACCTTACTGTCTCTGTTATAGTGGTTTTTTTTTAACCACTGCATAAACTTCTCCAATTTTCTTTTGCACTGTCATATACTGGGCCTAAAATTCTTCTATACACTTTCTTTTCAAAAATGTTTATTTGCTTTATATCTCTCTTTGTTAGTATCCACATTTCTGATGCATATGTTAAAGTTCTTTCTATTATTGTGTTCTTTAGTCTTAATTTTAGTTTTTATTTCTTCCTGATAAATTAATTTATTAACAAAGTACTTAAAATACAGATGAAAGGAGTATGTAATATTAGCACAAAAAATATGTAAGAGGGATAGGCAGAAACAGAACACACATTATTTTTAACACATCTACTAACCACCATGTTGAAACAATACAAAACATACACACTAAAAGTTTTTTCTTTAATTTAATCAATCGCAATAACCAGATATACCACCTTCAAAGCTTGGATACACACATTATTACGTATAAGGAGTAAAACTGTATTCCTGAAACAACTTGCAAAAATAATAAAGTGTTCCAAAATATACAGCACCTATTTGAGACACAAGAGTGGTTCAATAAGTACCTGCATTATACTTATACTTAAAAATTTTGACCCAATGATAATTTAAAAAAACACACACACACACGCACATTGTCACAAATGTTATCTTTGTATCAGTATCTTGAGCATTTCATGCTCTAAAACTGAAATTTATACCATGACTTAACTATGTATGTTTCTCTCACAGATAATAGATTAAATTGAGGAAAACATGTACAAAGAATATTAAACACAGATATAATGCAAGTGAGGATACAGACAATGAATATTTTTAAAAGAATGTGCCCCTGAAATCAGTACAATGTTAAATGGACATTCCACTCTACATCAAAAACTTGAAGTATCAATAACCATTTTGGGTATGTTCTTATAACATCACAAACTTCCTTGAAATGTCTCCATAAATATCTGGTGGCTGAATGCAATATCATCTACAGAACATTATGTCTTCTTGAGAATCCAATTCTGCCAGTCACTAACATGGCATATTTTATGTTGAACAGTCAATGAAATTGGCATATGTTTGGTTTTTCTAACAGTGCAATGTGTGTTTTAAAATTTACATAAGATTTTCTAAAAGCCCTTAAGAAACATACTCTACTGTGACAAATGAAAGTAGGTAAGAACACACTTCAACATCTGTACATTTCACATGCCTTAAGATGTCTACTTTATCTATAAAACTATGAACTTTGTGGAAATAATTCTGGCAAAACTTGGCAAGACAACTTATGACCTTTAGTCTCCAACAAGGAGTCATACAAATTACATTCTGTACCCCAATAATGTAATTTTGGTATTACTCTTCATGTTTTATTATTCTTAGTGTTTTTATAACATTTAAATAATGACAGTTTGTTGATCACATTGTCTTTACTGTTACTGACATCTTTAACATTTCAAGTTTTATGTTTCTATCATTGCCCAGTATGTGTTAAGGTGCCAGTATTCCCACACTAATAGTTAAATCTAACATATTTTCTCACATTATAAGGAAACATTTAATTGCTCTCAATACTTCATCCAAACAGTATGTGGATTGGATGAGGTATTCATTAAAACATAAAATTTATTGTACTAGACATATTGTCTCACAGGTACAAATTTTGCATTTATGTTGGACCTTTCTATTCAGCTGTATTATGGAACATTAAAATTCATTCCAGACTTTACACAGGAGACAGTATAACTTCCAGACAATATAGTGACTAGCGGAGGCTTCACATCAATTAATGGAAATGATCAGTGCTCAAAATAAGGTAACTTTTAAGTTATAAATGATGAACAATTTTAAACGTGTGTAATGAGCAAGTACGTACGAATTTACTAACCAGCTTTCCCATAAAACATCCATACATACATTACGTATTTTTCAAAATTCTCATTTGGCAATATCTGAGCAGAAACTGTGGCTAACACTATCAATCTGCACCTCTGAATTGTACTCTACATTATGTTGGTCGAAAAGAACACAGTTGCATATTTACGACATGCTCAAATATATGTGGAATGGTGATTACTGCTATTGGTAATTATGGATGTCATATGCCACTTGTGTACAATTGCTTACAAAAGTAATTTGACAATCATGGGCAACAATACATGACCATCCAGGCTTAAAACTGTAACTCCCACTGAGATCCTTTTAAGTCAATATCACATCTGAAGGCAGGAACATGATTCACTGTACAATGTGAAAACCAACATTTGTATGTGAAGTTACAATCAAACAAAATATCAATACAGGTACTATATACTACAAGTAGGAAAATAAATAACTTTCTGAAAACATCTGTCCAATTTATGATATTCATATGCTCCTGAGGCAACAAATATTGTATCGATGTGGTACAGCAAGATTAAAATATTTAAAATCCATCCAATATTATCAAACCTCCAAAACTCTGAATGTATGAGTAACAGTTCTTCATACTTTCTCAGTGTTAATGGTATCACCAATACACTGACTTTACCCTGAAAGCATATCTGTATATAGGAAAAGCTATGTACCATATCTGCACTAGGTATCATTAGGATGAAGAGGAATAACAAATTTTGGCCCAAATGGGGAACTATACTTGATTCCAACCTCTTTGAATACCTGCTGTGGAAATGCCAAGTTACAAAGATACAACTTGCCATTGTCAAGGCTATGAGCAAGGGGCAGGACAGATACAAGAGAAAACTTGGTGTCAACTCCTGGAGTACCAGCTGGAGGTGGATCCAGTGCCAGTACAGGAGCACGATTCTCATTAGCCCATTCTGCTGCTGCCCTGTATCGAGCCTGGCGTGAGTGACTACCCAGTTCATCTGATAATGCCAGCACAATCAAGTCTACTGCAACTGTTGGTAAATCTGTAAAATTACAAAACAGGAAAAGTAACATGAATAAAAGGAGAATAGAATGAAGTACTAATTCAGAAGTGGACACAAGGAACAGCATATACAATACAAATGAACACATAAAACAACTCAATTAGCATATTAAACAGCCCCAGATTCAAGAACTTAACAGAAATTAGAAGACTCTTCTCTATAATTCTGTAGCTATTTCACTATTATGGAAACAGAATGCTGTGCATTATGAACAGAACTATTCTGCCAAATATGCAGACTGCTCTAACATAAACTTCATGTACTCATCTTATCAACAGCTCATGTTAAGTATTTTCTTGCACACAAAACAGTCCATGTTGATCAAGGGCAGTTATGGAATGAAGCAGTTTATCACTAGCATCATCAAACCAAAGCAGACATTTTGTGACAGACATCAGTAAAAATCAGATACCATTTCAGTGGATGTGTAACCCTTGAAGTTGGTGCCTTTGACATTCAGCAATTTTAAACCTACAAAATGTGTGGCAAATCATATCCTTGCCATGTAAAATTTAATTCATCCCCAGTTAAATAATTTTCATGCTGCTATGAAGACTGATAGTCCTACTGGAAGTTACCATCAGCAAAGAAGTGACACACAGAAACAGTTTATTAAGAACTCTTACCTTGAACAGTGGTGATGAGTTTGTTGTTGGTATACCTAAATAGTGCCACTTCATGGGAAAGATGTGTTGTCATATGAGTTGGATCTAACAAAAAGACGATAGTTTTAACTCCATGACTAGCTAACTGGCGAGAACAATTAACTGCAACAGCCCCCTGACGATGTGAGCCACAAAGGGCAACAACAGTTGGCCACTGATGTACATTGTGTGGATTTAGTCTGCATATAAAAAATTCACAATTAAACAGCTACTTTACAATTTCAGGACAAGCTTTTTCCATTTCAGTCAGAAACTAGAGTTAAAGTTTTGTAGGAATATCTGAGCTTTGCGTAACTTTCAAAGACCAAATACAGAAGGGAACACGACACAAACTATAAAAAAACTATTTCAGTAACAGTCAAATTGCACAAAGCATCCACTTTCTCTGTAAGATTCCTAAATTACTTGGATCACTTGACAACATGTTGCACTTGAAATGTTGTTTACTTCTTGAGTTACTTAATTACAATGAGTCAACTGCTCATATCAGGTAGCACTGAATGATGAATAGCAAAATAATTACATACAATAAGTAGGCATGAATGTGGAATTGGTCATTACTTCATTTATTTTCAGATCATATCCCAGAATTTGCCCAAGACTTGAGAACTGATGAACAAAATAGCCCTTGTCCTGGCCAAAAGTCAGACAACTGTACTGTCACTAGATTAAACAAATAAGAATAACCTTTATCACTTAAACCACCTATCTTTACTTTGTGCTAACCTATGTCCACCACCAAGCAACTGCAGAGCCATTTCAGTAGCAGCTCTTCCCATGAGCTCAGCTTGGCGTTCTTCAGTCAAACCCAGTCGCTCAGCAACCAACAGCAATTGGCGGTGTAGCTCTGGCATTATGCTTGGAATTACTAAGCCATCATCTGATAAAGAAAACAGATTATATAAGAAAATGAACGAAAACAATCACTAACAAAATTAATGCTATTCAAATCAATCTATGTAAATAATGAAACAACTACTGTATATACTGGAAAATTTTAATAAAAACTGCAGCCCAAAACTAAACACCAATTTGGTGAGGGAGGAAAATTCCCATAATATACATACTAGCTGTAAGGAATATGGACTTTGATATGACACCCTTGGACCCTACCAGCCAAACAGAACACACATTTGACTTCCAGCAAAGTATTTTTAAAAATATGTTAGGCAGCATTCCCATGTCAAGTAGATTCTTAACAGTTAATTCAACTGAAGTGTCAACACACATAAAGATAGTCGAACAAGGCCAGATAAAAATATTTAAAAATGCCATATGTTATGTAACATAAGACAACAGATGTCACGATAATTATGAACAGTGATCTGAGAATGTGGGACCATGCTGTCATGATCTGTTTCAGTGTACTCAGATGCAATGACCTAGAAGGCGGTCACAAAAAAAAAAAAAAAACACACACACACACACACACACAAACAAACAAAAATTATGAGAAGTGGTCACATCATATTGGGGATCCACTGAATGTATGACCACTAACAGAGTCTGGGACAATCACACAGGTTTATGAAGTGAAAACCATCAATTAGTCCAGCAGAATAAGAATAAGGTGAAAGTCTTCAAGAAAACAGCCTAACATGTAAGTGGTCATGAGGAGTTGTGCACAATGGTCTACATGAAATAAACATCCAAGGTTAATGCACACACTTACAGGAAAGACCAGTACAACCGATCTGCATTCATCATAAAAGGGCATGTTGGTTTCACTCTGACAAGAATGCACAACTTCAGACAGCCATGAACATGGCAGGCTACACATCCAATATAATCTTGGTCTCACAAAGAACATGAGCAAATGCAAGTAAGTCCTTACCGGTGACATATTCTTTCACTCCAGGTGCAGGCACCACCACCTGCCTGTACGTGGCTGGAGTACTTGCAATCACATTCTCATCATGACGATATTTCTGTGAGCGCCTGCTTGTGTCTGCATGACGAACAATGTCAGGTCTTTGTGAATTTATCTCATCATACACAGCCTGTAAATGGTTTTCATACCATTAAATGTATTCTTTCATTCACATACTTCATTTCATAACTTAAGTAAATAATGGCAATGAAATTTTACACAACTGCTGAAATGTCTGTATTAACTTTCAGCCACCGCTTGTCCTACATATATATTATAGGATGCAAGTATTGCTACCACCCACTGACAGCATTTCATGTATTTTTTAAACAAATACGATTACTGAATTATTTAAAACTTGCTGCAAAATTTATGTTGTTTTATCCACAACATGTCACGTATTTCCGCATGGTGTTGTTGTCTTTTTTTTTTACATACATAAACAGTGTGTTACAATTTATATATCCAGCCCCAAGAACAAAGGGTTAACTCAATGCAGATGCTTTTAGACCTGAATGGCTCATAATGGAGCAGTGTGTAGCGTCTGACAAAATACTTGGCAGAAGCATAAACTCGTGAGGCAGGACTGACTCTAGTACCCCCAAACCTAATGTAAGAAGCTACATGCTGTAATAAATCACCAAAATATATGCAAATTTTCATACATAATTCTTTTGTAGAATGTAAAACAACAAACTGGCATCTACACAAAATATGTATTTAACTTTACATTCCACAGCAGTAAATAATGAACTTCTGTAAAGTTACATGAAATCTTGAGTGGAGATAGAACACAAACATATCTACAAATTCTAAATGAAACACTGTTTTATAAGTCAGCAGTTACAACCACTGCAACAGTGTTAAACTGAGATTATATTCAACAGACTTCACAAAAATAAGTTCTGTGTTCAAGTGATTAGATCTTCCAAAAAGAAATAATAACAACCTGCAATATATTTAAAACTGTAAACAACAGCAAATTCTGTCTCAATTAGAATAGTCTCACAGACCAAATGCATGTTACTGTTGCATTATAAATTTACAGCACCTAAATGTGAAATAAGCATCACAAGCTTGTACAGTTGGATGGCTTGCTCAGTAGGCCATCTGATTTATGTCCAGACACTCTGATATTAAACAAAACTTAAATCTGAATATCACGAACTTACAGTTTAAAGCAATATAAATGTAAAAGGTGAATATCGTATTATGTTATGATGACAGTGCTTCAAAAATCACTGACCTGTTTATTAAACAAAGCCAGGTTCTTTTCAAAATCAAAATCCTGTTCCATGATATTATCTATTGGTGTCCCAAAACATGCTTCATCTCTCTCAGACCACCTTTGCCGAAATCTGTCTTTCTTGCTTGGTGTACGGTTTACATCACACACTAAAGAAAATCAAGTTAGTCTAATAAGAATGCTGTAAAATGGAAAGAATGTTGGTGTCAAAAAATGCAACTAACATTATTGCACAAACAGAAATTTTAAATTACGCATATATTACATATTTTACCATACGCCTATTTTGAGTTTTAAACATTAACTCTTAAATGTGGAAGCATGAAGCAGAATGTGTACATAAGCGTGTTTCAATTTTACTGTTGCAAGTTATACACTCAACAATGACATGAAATAAGTTCCACTTGGAATGATAGTTCCCTCCAAAGTGTAGATACGGTAGACTTCAAAACACCCACCCATACACAGAACTACATCTTGGCCCTTACAGTAATAAAATCTCTTTTTTCTAAATCACACTGTCCTAAATCAAGTGGTAAATGGTTATCGATGTATCCCATCTTGGACTGTTTGACCCTGAAACTGAGGGCACTATACTCCTCCAAAACCAGTAACTATTTACCAGTTAACAGGGTGTAAGATCCCACAAGATACATATGTAATCTTCGTTCTATCATAAATACCATATCATAATGCATAATATTCACTGATAGGGGTATGTGTAACAATTCCTAGTAAAAACTGTGATGTCTTCATAGAAGCATATCTAGCCCTAAATCTAAATATAACAACAAAATTATATACTGGATACAATGGAAAGCACACAGAATAACTGGTAAATACAAATGTCCTTGCTTACATACTGATGACCACCAACTTTTGAAAAATGATACCAATCAAATTCTTCCAAAGTTAGATATATGTAGTTGCAATAATCTTTTAGTCTAATAATAATGATGTGCTCCACTCATGCCTATTTTCATTCTATAATGGAGTATGGAATAATTCTGGGGATAAGGCATCTGACAGAAAAAAAACTCTTCATGTTTAAAAATGTTCCTTATCCTTCCAAAGGTTTTAATGTTTATACAGTACAGGGAAATTTATAAAATATCATCATGCATCACTCTACATGCAGACTGTTCCACAAGTCTGCAGGCACTACAGCAATTGCTGGTGTTCCCATTTGGTGCTGGGTCCACATTGTGATTCATGCTGTTCAAATCACACTGAGAGGGACATGGCATCACTATCACAGTACTGAAAAAGAGATTGCCATATGCATCCAGAAAACTAGATGTATTTCTATACATTTCACATGATACTCTTCTAGTGCATCAACTCTCAATGTTTTTAATCATTTCACTTATTGGGAAAAGCAATGTGTCATATGTAGTTTGATGTATACAAAACCTTTTCAATTATAGTACATGTATAGTCTTGCCATAAGTTCTGTTACAAGGATTTTGTGACCTAGAAGGATAATGAAACAGAAAATCCACTTTTCAAGCCAAATAATTTATAAGCAATTGTTTTAAGTTTTTGTTCATAATAATGTCACTCAAAATGACCACTCTCTGCCCCGACGCAAGCCTTGAGACGCTCTGGCCACTCTGCTATCGAGGCACGCACCGTCTCCAGGGGGATCTCTGCCGCTGCTTTCATGAGGGATCTCTTCAGGCTGTCCAGGTTGTTGTGACACTTTCGGCAAGTCTTGTCCTCCAAAACAGCCCACAGTTTATAGTCCAGGGGATTGAGGTCTGGACTCCCTGACAGCCAATCCTCAGCGCTGATAAAGGAAGGAACATTCCTCCGCAGCCACTCCTGTGTCGTCTTGGCCTTGTTGGCAGCAGCCGAGTCCTGCTGGAAGACCCATTTCTGACCAATGAAGACAGTCGTGTAAAGAGGTTTCACAACTCCTTGTAGCACATCCTCTTGATACACTCCAGCACCAGTTTTCACACCTTTCTCGCAAAAATTAAGAGGTGTCACCCCCTGATGGGACATCCCCCACCAAACCATGATGTAGGAAGGGTGATGGCTTCCTGCACCCTCAGAAAACACCTCAAGGGACGTTTGAGCATAAATCTTGTTGTACTGGTTGTTATACTGCTCCTTGATTGCAAAAATTTTCTTGTCCATGAAGAGGATGTTTTCATGCCTGTTCTTGGCATGCCACTGAAGGAGATGCTTTGCTCTTGTCCATCAGATTTCCTTCACAGCAATAGTAAGGTGTCCCTTTGAGTGGTGCGCTCTCATGTGTAGATCGTCCCTGTTGAGGCACAACTTGATTGGGTTGATATGTTCAGCTTTTGGGACATGATCTTCTGTTTCCACAGCGAATTTCAGGGAATCCGCTCCCGTACTGTTTGATAGCGGCTTCAGCCCTCTCACTTTTCAGGCATCCTGAACGAACCCATCTTCAACCCTCCAGAGTTCCTTCTAATGTTTAATTACCAGATAGATAAGACATTCACTAAATTTTCAGTGGTTTTAAGAGTTTGAAAATCTGAGAATGGGATTTTTCCACAATTGGGAAGGGCCATCACAGACACGTGGTTTTACTTGACACCTCACTCCATGTTTACACTGCGACAGAGGAGAGAAAACTGCCTTGCACAAGTCCAAAAACAGCCATCCTTACAACCTGCCTGCCTCATTGTCTCCAGCTTTGGACAACATGAAAGCTGTAACAGAACTTATGGCAGGACTATGTACAAAAAAGTAATTGATTTATATTTGAACAAATTTAAATACTGTTGTACAGTTCATTCTAAAACTAGAGATTTATTTACAAAATCATTTGTAGACAATGTCAAAATCACAAAAAAAAATAAATAAATTAATTAAAGAAAGATTTGTTAAAATGATAACAATGCAAGAATATGTACTTAACAGAAGTTCAACAATATGGGAGTATCACACTATGCACACTGGTATCTGAGAACATTCATGTATTTCCATTATAATGATACAGACCGCTGGGTATACGTATGCTGCAGTCTTCTACAGGTTTACGAGGAGATTCTCTGAGCTGAGTCCCTTTAATGGTGGCCAAACTCTCACTAACAGAACGACCAGCACGCTTAGCTACTGGCTTAGTAACAGCTACTGTACTGGCAGATGGGCTGGCTACAAATGCATCCGCAGCTGTTTCAATTATAGAAAGATTTTCTATGTCTACACCTCTGAAACACAAAATAGCACCAGATCACATGTAAACACTAAGCCCCTACAAACTTTGAAATAATACAGCCACCTACAAACTAGTAGCAGTGGTGGTGGCAGAAGTAGAAGCATTACCAACAGCAGCACTGCTGCTGCTAGTAAAGCTGTGGCAAACACTTAACAAGGCAGAGAGACATGTTTTTAAACTGTACCAAGAACACTGTAATAGTTAAAACCTGTGCATGATATGGTAGATCTTCAATTTAATACCTATTATTCAGAATTTGTTGAAGAAGGGAACTGTTCTGCATGTAATATACCATGTAAATTACCACACATACGAATTCCACACACTTCATCAACATGTATAATGAGAATATTCACATACATTTTTACCCACATATACAAAAGTACACACAGCACAAACTATACAATCAGACTCAAAATGTTTTCTGTTAACCTATGACATCATTAACAATGTATAAAGTTCAAGGCATAAGAATTCTTCCAGAAGAACCGTTCACTGTTCATAAACATTGACGGTAATTTTCTGGGGAAGACTGTACAGTTTTATCCCCGTACGGCGCATTCCTTTTTGTTATGTAATGTAATTTTATTTCTCCAATAAATCTTTGGTAGATACAGAGTAAGTCACTGCGAACATAGCTTGCATAACAATTGTCACTGAGCTTAACCTATTATTCATGTTTCCTGTTTTACTCAAAATCTTATTACATAATGTGTTCATTTTGTCCGAAATTAATTTAATTGCACACGCATAACTGTGTATATGCATGCATACAAATAAATATATATCTAGGTATATACTATTGTTCACCATTTCCTTTTAATTCAGAATGTTCTTAACAAAAGTAGTAGTTTTTTAGTACATTAAATTAGAACTGTTTAGTATTTGTAGAATAAGTTTCATTTGGGTTAATTTTAAAATATTC
>Ga0136643_10005459_pt1 | contig 17933 bp, 3 predicted proteins | sample TergutLab28metaG_FD_96883 | JGI IMG/M metagenome (GOLD analysis project Ga0136643, IMG submission 96883) | Labiotermes labralis P1 segment gut microbial communities from Petit-Saut dam, French Guiana - Lab288 P1 (version 3) (version 3) | ecosystem: Host-associated > Arthropoda: Insects >...
CCAAGGTTTATTTATTCTGCTCCAGAAGCCCACCACCCCACTGGACCCTAAATCAGATGACACAAGTCAACATCCACAAGCCATATTTTTCGAAGATCAATTAGGAAATAATTAGCATCTGTGCATACAAAAGATAAATATATTTTGTTATACTTTTCCGACTAAAACTCTGTATAAATTTGTGCATTTCCTTTGCGTTTTATATACACCATCTCCTTATACTTGGGCTATATTTCGTTTTAAAACCATTTCTTGATAAAAGTTAATTGCAGAGTGTCTAATATTAATTTGTTTCTATATAAATATATTCAATTCCCGAAAGGACAGAGAAATTTTCCCCTTCTCTAAACTCTCTGGAATGGCTCTGGAGCCCACCCTCACTATTATTCAGTGGAGACGTTTGGGTCTTTCTCAAGTGATGGGGACATGAACCTAACCACTCGCTTTCACGTACTATAGCGTTAAGATATGGCACCAGTACCAGTAAGTCGCGCAGAGCTTGTTGCAGAATCAAAGACAAGGAATAGTTATCTGTTATCTTACATAAATACAAGCAATTGAACTTTAATGTCGTTATTGTCACTGACTGAGTTTGCTGTTGTTTACTGTCGAATTATGCTGAACACACTTTTGTTTCTACAATGTGGGTATTTTAAAATGACCAATATTTGAATCCCGTTCCGTGCGCTCTGTTGATTCGCTTAAAATATGGGACTATACCCTACTGGAAATTTTTATAAATTTTGCACAGATTTGCATATCCATTCCTCAGAAAAGTCTTGTTGCTAATTTTTGTCTGTTCACAGACTCTTTCTTACCAATGTCTTCTCCATACCTGTAATATTTCTAGTATTATATGTGGCTCATATTTTTAAATTCTAACGTGACCATTCTTATGCCTCTTTTGATAAAAAGAGTATTCTATTACGTTTATAGTTGCTTTTGTCTAAGTAACTTCGCCCATAAAACTGTCCTTGTAATTTGCCGTTCAAAAATATTGCGCTCAGCTCTTCGGGTCCTGGCAAAAGTAAACTCATTATTTCTTTGTAACTGATTTGTACGTCTGGTCTACAGGTGGTAAGAACCGAAGGACTGCGTGGCATATTCAGGGGACTTGGGACCACTATTTGCCGAGAGGTACCTGGATTCGGTACCTATTTCTTGGCGTACGAGTTTTTGACGAGATCATCAGGGGAAAATGGTGAATCCGGACTTCCTCTCAGCACTGTGCACATGCTGCTAGCCGGTGGTTTCAGTGGCTCCCTGTCCTGGGTTTTCACATATCCGATTGACGTCGTTAAGACTCGTCTTCAGGTTGATGGGAAGGGTGGCGCTTACAGATATAGTGGATTCATAGACTGTTGGAAGAAAAGCATTGAAACCGACGGGTACTCCGTGATGACACGGGGTCTCACGTCTACTATCTTGAGGGCGTTTCCAACCAACGCTGCAACATTCACTGTTGTCACTTGGGTAATCCGGTGGGCAAACGCTAACCAAGTTGAAAACACCCCTGCATATATAATTGCTGAATTAGGAGACCTCACTGCACCTGAAATATCCAAGATCCAAAAAAGATCTAATGATGATTCAAAGCCTGAAATTAAAGTCTTTGGACTTTCTGGAAACTTGGAATACAGGGAGAAATACGAGTATATGAAGGATGTTGTTCAGTGGAGAGAAAAAATTCTTCACAATTTTATGGGAAGTAACATTCTGTGCAATGAACAATTGGTGCCAAATTTGGGACACATACTTTCTTCAGATAAAGAAGAGAAAAACAAAATTCCAATTCCTTCTTGCGGAAACTTTAATGAAGGTCTTCGCCTGCAACCTCAATTAATTGAAGAAAATAAAGACAAAGAGCAGGAATCAAAGACAGACGAGAGTTCAAAAGATGAAGATGCAACAAATTGTCAGCAACAACACACAGAATTAGATACCGAGAAAGAACCAAACACTTACCAACATAAGAATGATTACTACAATTCGTCAGTAAGATAACTGAAAAACAGGTGCAAAATGCCTTCATCCTAACTCAATGAAGAGTGTTGCAGGCCTTATGCATATCTAAGGAAAGAACGTGCAGTGGGGTCTCCGTATTGTTCCTAAGGATGTTTGCATATCCTTAGGAACAAGGAATGTCTTGAGAGCAGTTAGATACAGATACTACAATTATAATCTTGTAGTAAGATAACTTATAGAATGTAGGTGTTTTGTTTGATGGAAAAGCACAGTACAATAAAAGTGGTCTCTTGTATGATGATGTAAACAGCAAATATAGTGAATTTTCACACGTATTTTAAAACACGCGGAACAACGACTCAGAACACGTAAGAGATAAAAGTAAATTCATACTGTGGCGTGGTAAACATAAGTACTTGTTGCCTTTCACTTAGTAAAGTGATGTTTACTGCCATAGTAAAGTGATGGTTACTGCCATAGTCCTGCGGTGGTCCATTTAGATGAAGTTTGTCGAGAGAAACGATGCCTCAGTGCATACATAAGTGATCTGACACCTGTAATGGCAAACACAAAACTGTCGACACTCATCACGCTGCGACCAAAACCGACAAACTTACTTAACATGTATACATTATATATACGACGTGATAAATAAAGGTAATGCTTTTGTTTTGTGGTAAAATTATTATATACTATAAAATAAAAAGTGAATTTATCTCTTTTGAATACTAGACGCACGTGGTTACTACTAATACCTAGCGGTATAATATGCTACTTGACAACATAATTATTTCTTGCTACTTGGCTTTTACTGTTTTCTTGTTATCTAATTTATCCATGTCGTTGTAAGAAATGGTACCCCAGAATTCGTGTGTTGTGTAAAATGATGATGAATGTTTAATATATTTGTTTCTATGTGCGTTTAGAGATAAATATATGAAGCTCAACTATAAAGAATGAAAAAATGTCTAAATATTGCCTCACCAAATATTTACATAATTCCCATATAAAATCTGCGGTAACTCAGGGATCCAGTATGTCTACTGAGGCTCTCTTAAAGTAGTAAAGCGGCCGGAGCGTGGCACCGACAACCAAATCCCATCTATTGCCGATGTTAAGCATGAATGTGGCTGTACCTATATTCCACTTCCGTGCCCATATTTGCGTGTTATTGGGCGACCTTTATCCTTACACATTAATTATTTCCATTTGTGCTCACTTTTGCCAACCTAATTGTTTGGCTTACGTATCCGCTTTTCCCAATTAATACACACACAACAAATGTTTAATAATACCAGAAACTACCCTCCCACTATGGACTAGAAACATAAGATTTAACTTCTGAATGCCTGGCAGCTAACTGCGTGTTATGCTACCATTTGTTAAACAACCGTTTTTCCATTATGTGAATGTAAACGGCAAAGTTGGTGCTGTGTTTAATTAAACACCGCGCCGTAAAATCACATGGGGGAAACGAGGTAAAGTTCCACCCTTTCATAACCTCAGTACTAGGTGAGTAACAGCGGAACTGCCCTCGGCTCTCATTAGATAATAGGCCGAGTGGGCGTCTTACCCTGACTGGACACTGGAAATGAGGCGTAAATGCTGCGATATCCTGAAGTGAAACTCCGAGCTACAGTGTACGTATTATTCGGGTCTTCCGGATGCCGTGAATAATAAAAGTGGTGCTCCAGCATCCAAAAGTGACGTCATTACCAGCACAATAGACCAGAGTGAGGTAGCTACTGCACTGGAATAGCTTGCACTCACTTATAAGATACTATGGAACAGGGCCTATACAAACGATAGCGTGTTATTTGAACAATGATTTCGTAGCTGTATTCCTAGTCTACTCTCTTACTGCTTAGACTTCTAGTCTAAAGTTTTATTGTTTTTTTATTATTTTAAAAATGATAAAAACAACACAAATAACGTTGCAAATGTGTTTCTGTAGACAAACCGGTCCGTCGTCAGGCCTCAAAGAAGAATTTTAGCCAGACATCCTTCGTGATAGGTTCGAACCCACGATCTTAGCTTTTGAGCGCAAGAAGACCTTTCACGCGTTAGAATGTGCGGCGAGAGTGAGATTTTGCAGTCTTATGATAGAGCATCCAGCTGTCGGTCTCCACCATCTGGGGTTTTAGTATAATCACAATATGAGCGTTAGGTTCACATAAAATCATAATATATTGTGTGGAAGTGAGGCTTTAAAATTCAAAACATTTAGGGAGGAAATTACCCTCTGCCTACGCTTTTGCATAATAAAGTGTTGGTTGCCCGAATGCCAACAAAATCTCCAAGCTCTATACCCGGTACTCGAGAAGCATATATAAAATTGTATACAATACCACAGCGCTTAGGAGCAATGCATGCTGACTATATTAAAGGAAAGCAGTTACTAACAGTTCAGCACATTGTTTCTTGTATAGATGGTCTCATTAGAACCTTTTTACTTTAATAAATTTTTATATTAGTGAGTCATCTTCAAGTGTTCTTTTATAGCTAATACAAAACCTTTGTCCTAGATTGTACTGGGATACACTGCTTATGATCATCTGGTGGAATGCTGTCTGATAACATCGATTAACAGTATCTTAACAGGTGGTAATGCACTTCCTTTAGAAGCATCCTTTTCAAATTATGCCCCCACATTAATAGACTTTTTATATAGGTATATTAAGGAGTAGTTTTTGCTGTACGCGCAACTAGATTTAACGGCGAGAATAGTCACTCTTCCTAAACAGTACATGTAGGTGCTCCGTGAGACTGTCACTCTGAAAATGAATTTTTTCCTATGCAGTATTCGGCGATTGGTCCCTTTAAAGAAATACATTTTGTTCTGTGTGCGAAACGAAATGACACTTTATGCCACGCAGTTTAGTTTCAGTTTTCAAACGGCTCGTAGTCTACAATTTTCAGTAGTTGTTATAGACATTTCCTAAAGGAAATATTAATTTCTTATCTCCTTATTTAATATTTATTGACAAACCGAAGAGTATCTATAGACACAATCTATGTCTCTCTGGAACTGCACCAGAAATTCTAGAATTTAATTAAACAGGACTTTTCTTCTTATTGCTTCTAGGTGGTAATAAATTTGCATATTTCTCATTTGTTTACACATTGATGCTAATGGAATTGATACTGAATTTTCTATGAGCACGTTAATACGTCTTTAAATAACCCTGTGCTTTTATGAATGATTTATGACAAGGTTCACTTTGAAAAAGAGTTTATAAAAAAAATTGTAATTGGCAATAATATGCTTGTTATAATCACAAACGGCAGTGAGATAAGTGCAAAGTTCCTCGTTCCATGGCCTGAATTCCAATACTAATAGATGAATTTGTCTGCTGATTTTGCACATTCCGAAATTACGTTAAATTTTCAAGCTTCGTCTGAAGCAGTTATAATATACTTCGCTAAATATTTAGGGAAGCTTTACAAATGACAAATACGTATCAATGTACAACAGTCACTAATATGATATTGTATAAATGATACTATGTTATTCAATTACTGATATTTATTTTAAAAAAACATTGTGTATCAAAAAGCAAGCATTGTCACACAGGAAATTAAAGGGCTTTTTCCAACAGTGATAGATTTTTAAAATTCCATCGTAGTCAAGTTATTTTTTAATTACTAAAAACCCTTCGGGTGACACATTAACTCTATTTTAATATCCGAAGTATATGAAAATATTACTTTAATCCAATTGTTATTACTTATGTTTCGCTTATCTCTTATTGTTTGCAGTTATACGAAAGAAATGTAAAATATCAGTAAGATCTTACAATTTTGAAACACATCTTATTTTTTGTGTCCCTTCTAAGGTGATGTGGTTTGCTTGATTCATTGTGGCCTAGCCAAACTGACATCATAAAAATTAAGATTTTTATATTTCACATTTTGAAATAATGTGAGTCAGAGGTGTGATTTATAACTTTTTGTTACGCAAAGAATTATTGAAATAAATTATCGTAAATGGATTGACGTTTAAGAGTAAGAAGGAATTTTTGTTAGCCAAAATTCTTGTAAAAGATGTGAAGTTAAATTTCCTGTACTAATTAAGCAAAAGTTGTGCCAACGTATGGAGAAAAGTTTTGAACCCTAAACGCTAAACAATATTTTTTTTTTACGTGCCTTCGCAAAATTTCGAAAAGCGACTATCAGCTTCTCTCAGTAGTGTCTGTCTCTCTGTGAGTCAGTCAGTCCGCATGAAACAACTCGCCTCCTACTAGACGGATTTTCGTGGAATTTTATACTGAGTTCTTTTTTAGAAAATATGTCGAGAAAATTCAAGTTTCATTACAACCCGACACGAATAATGGACACTTCACATGAAGACCTTTTCACATTTTTGATCTACCTCGCTCAGTTCTTCTTAGAGTGAGGAACGTTTCGGACAAAATTTGTAGAGAAAATCAAAACACACTTTTTGTGTTCAATAAATTTTTTTTTTTTTAAATACAGTGGAAAAATATTGTATAGTCGGGCAGGATATAGATGACAATATGGCGCATGCACATTTCATGGTGGATACCTAAAGCTACACGCGCGCGCGCGCGCGCACGCACACATATACACACATTATGTAACAATAATTATTTTTCCACTGCAACATCGGTTACACCGAGGCTCCTCAGTGTTACCTGATATGTGCGTACATAAAATGCCTGTCTTGTTTAGATTTCTTGCTGCATCGACCTACTTTCAACTTGTTAATAAATCGTAAATACATCATTTATTTCTTATTTGTGTGTGTGCGTGTTTGTGTAAATATATAAATTACGATGAAATAAATTTTTAGATTAATCTTTACTTTGAACAAAATATTCTATTATTATTAATTTATTCCGTGTTTGTGTTCTAAATGCTTATATTATTCGTTACCGAGTTCGCAAGATCTCACCATTATTCCTTACCCCGAAACACATACATTCAGTCAGAAATTTCTACCCTAACTTTTAAAGTAGATTTTATTATTATTCTTCCGTTTGTGGCCAAATCCTCAATTACTTTTTTTCCTAAGAATCTCCGACTACGTCATGTAGGTATTTATTTTCTTTCCCATGTGCAGAGCTGCTAATATTCATTTGTTTTATCACCCTGACAATGTTTGACGACTATTACAAGTTATGAAACATGGCAAGCTTAATTTTGTCCAACCTCCTGCTTTCTAAGTCCCTTAGATCAAGACATTCTCCCTCCTAGCCTGTTCTAAAATTTCCTCACCCTGTGCTCAGGATTTTAATAAAAAATTAATGTTTTTCAGAAGTGTTCACGAACCCAGAAAATTGCATTTAAAAGAACAATTTTGAAAGTTTTAGCAGATGCGAGACACAGAAGTCACGTTTTCTTCGAATGACTTATGTGAGGATTGGCTTTGTGAAGCCGTTATAAAAATGGAAAATGGCTTCGTTGTTGCGTTCCACAAAACTTGTATTTCGGAATAGCAAAAATTTCAAATTTTCTTGGTTGTTAACTTACTGGCTGAACACGTGGCTTGATAAGAAATCAGGGCGTAACAAATTTAAATTAATCTAAAATAACGAGTTTCTTTACAACACCCAGTGTGACTTGTTTTGTTACTGAAAGTTTCATGGAATGTTTTGAGGTTTAATAAACGACTAGTAGGAACAGTAGCAAATATGGAAGAAGAAACCTTGCGACATCTGAACCTCCACATTTTGTTACACGTGTAAGACGGGTCTGTTTTCATTCTTTATCTAACTACATTCCATTCTGCTACCAACCAACCTCAAAGTCCTCTTCCTAGTGCAGCCTAAACATTCGCATTTATCCTCCCCCTGTAATTGCAACCGACTCTCCTCTCCATCTACAAAGCCTTTTCATAGTTATTAATTTCTTCTACTTTAGAATGGAGCTTGAAATCCTTCAGTTATTTAATAAAACATTTATTTTTCTTACGCGTTTGCACACAGCTTTTGTCACTCCCTCATTGAAAATTCACACAAACGCCATCTTGTTATTACTTACAAAATGGTAGGTTAGCTTCCCATGCATAAATATCACAACAAATTCTATACAGCTTGCTCACTTTCCTCAACAGGGAAGAAAGACAGCCGCCTGTTTTCCTTATGGAAGGAATATAACTAAAAAGAGCAGTTACAATGTATGAACTTTTAGGGTGTTCCTCAGATAAACCAAGAACATTGTAGTTTTCGGTGTGGTTTTAAAAAGTTGATCGGAGGCATCACGATGTGCTAGAAACGTAATGTAATGCTAAATAGTGTACGTCAGCACAACTGTTTTATTACACAAAGTAATTACATAGGCTACATGTTTCGACTATTAATCCGTCATCTTCGAGCCTATTTTAATCGGTTTAGTCACAAAATGCTATGCAAACACTGGGATCCCAGCGTGTTGACATCAATGTTATACATAAAACTAGATCATTTGCCTCGAAAGGCTTGATGTGCAGATTGTGTAATTAAATAGTTAAACTAATAGTTAAGTATTGAATTACACAATCTGCACATCACACTTTTCGAGGCAAATGATCTGGTTTTATGTATACCATTAATGTCAACACGCTGGGATCCCAGTATTTGCATAGCATCTTGTGACTAAACCGATTAAAATAGGCCTGAAGATGGCTGATTAATAGTCGAAACATGTAGCCTATGTAATTACTTTGTGTAATAAAACAGTTGTGCTGACGTACACTCTTTAGCATTACTTTTAAGAAAGTTGGTCCACTCTTGATATCGTAAATAAGAAACGGAGCCGTAATCCGCCATTAATTTTGTTCTACGCAATTTTACACATGAAATATATTGTGTAATAGAGTTTGCAGCCCAGTTTTAATTCAACTTTTCGATTATATTATCTCAGTAATTGCTCTGCATTCCTCAGTTCTTACTTCGTATCCTATTATTAAAATTCCGATTTCAAGCCGCGGGCGCGTTGCATTTCCTTGTGGAGTGAACACCAAAAACGAAGTGGGCCACTCTAATGTTATATTTGGTGGGCGTAATATCCATTAAATATTTTGCATTTTCCTGTAGGTTATGTTAATATAGAAAATATTGAAAACTGTAAGTCAAGGAATTCCGTCATGCACAAAACAGTTACAATTTTCGGTCTTCTTTACGGGTCTCCATCAGAACTACACACCATAACCCACGAAATAAACTGCACATTCATCTATATAACCTTACAGAAGGAGAACTCTTCCTTTAGACAGGTGTACAAAACTGTTAGCACTAGGCATATTGCTTGCGAAAAAAAAAAGGAAAATAAAATTAGTTAGAAATATTTACGAAATTAAATGGAAAGTCGTATATTGAAACAAGAATATTATTAATATTCCACACTCAATGAATGAAAATAAACGAAGTAGGCAGATTAAATTTAGGATTAACGTGCACAACGCGGCTTCCGCTTATTTTTTCATAACGGGTGAACCAAAATTCTCGGAAATTGGCTACTTGTTGATAAACGAGTTCGTGGCTTTTTTACGGAAAGTATATCCTTCTCATTGCCATACGCCAGCATATGCTAAAAATATTCGTTAAGAGACTATAGAAGAAATTTTGGTAGCTGACCTTGCGGAAGGATAAGGTTTAGACAATATTCACCGCATACGTTTTCCGGCGTATGTGCACCAACATGTATTGTTGCCTACAGTAAATGAGAAGATATTGTCTGAGCGTATAAAGAATCTTGAGGCAAACAGGTTGCTGTTGGCTGAAGCACTGCGCTACAAACCGAAAGTTCACGGGTTCGATTCCCTATTGTTTCATTGGAAATTTTCACCGGCATAATCATCCTCTAAGAGAAATTAGTAACAAGAATATTTCTGGGGGTAAAGGTGGCCGGTGCGTAGGGCTGACCACCTTACCATCTTTATGTGCCCCTTGTTTTGTAACCTTAACCTTCTGGTAGCCTCAGGCTCTGTCCAGGCCTGCACAGGGATTGCTTTATCTATATACCGTATAACACTAAATACTTCTTACAAACTTTCAGGACCGTAGGGGGTTCAACAGGGGAGAAATCTGAGAAAATAAACGTGTTGTAGGAAATTCCTTCTTTATATCGCAGTCGGAGCCAACAGGGCAACCGGAGAAGAAAGAATCCATGAAAGCTGACTTCTGAGATTAATTCTTTTATTCTTGTATTTTCGTTTCGTGTCATAATTTATTTCTTGTTGTATTTTATGCGTGGAATTTTTGAGGATCTTATATTTAATTAATTCAAAAGCGCTTTGCGAATTGGCGACCACAAAATTCAGTGCAGGAATTGTACAGATTTTTGGTAACAGGGCCTCAGGTGCAGTTGACAGTATGGGAAAATAACGTAACAGTGAATTTAATAATGTTTACTCGTCATCGAACATTATTCGGGTTTTAAGTCAATGATTATGAAAATGGAAGGAGTTTTTCGCGAATATAGTAAAGAAGAGACATACATACAAATCTGTAGTTTAATGATCGGAAAAGAGTAGACCACATGGGAGATTTAGGCATAGGTTTGAACATAACATTAAAGTAGATCGTAAGAATTAATATATGAGCTTACAGATTGCCTATATCTGTCCCATTATAAGAAATATTAGTAGCATAAGACAATTAATATAGTGATACTTCCAGTTTCGCAAAGAACTGGGAGTTTATTAAACATGGTTTTGAATAGATTATCAGACAGGACTCTATATCACGGATGCAGTAATTATACCATATAATTCTAATTCCATGTTAGTAATGGAACGAAATATTCAGTACCGTGTTTGGGCTTAGCGGTACTGTTCCATTGTCCGCTGTGTGTTGTTTTCCAGTCCCAGTACTCGAAAGAAGATTCACTGTTGCACTGCACAGTGCCCCATCTCTTCAGAATCAGAGCTCTCAAACAATGTCAAATTCATTTTGCTGCCCTGGAACCTGCCCCTGACAGCGACGCGCTTTGTTTTGTGATCGGCTATGTGGCTGAATCTTTGTGGCGATATCACACGGTGTTACTGCCCCTAGAGGGGCTGGCGGACAAACTGAATGTGCAGAGCAGGAGGTCGCGTGATAATGCGTGCTGCGGTAGACCTACGAGAAGAATCAACGTGTTGCTCATGAATAACAGATTGGGAGAAATGGAAAGGAAATTCTTGCTCGACAGGGTCTGTTTTGCCTAAAACATGTGTGTGTGTGTGTGTGTGTGTGTGTGTGTGTGTGTGTGTGTAGGTCAGGAGTCACAAATCCTGGGCGTCTGGTCACCCGAGAGAGAAGCTCGCCCCTACATTTTCGTCAAGAAAGACAATGTACGTACAACTTAATATTGATGCGTGTTCGTGTAACAACTTTTGAGTGGAAAAACAATAAGTATTAAATACTCCGAGTGCGTGCTTGTAGCAATATTGTAGCAATGCGCATGCACCATATTGTCATCTGTGGCCAAACCGGTTCTACAATATTTTTACACATTATCTTACAAACGGCACGATTTTCAGGGGAAAAAAACTTTATTGAACATAAAATGTGTATTTCATTTTTTGTATAATTTTTGTCTGAGGCATTTCTCATTCTGAGAAGATATGAACGAGATATGGTAACAAATGTATATTGGTCTTCATGTAAAGCACTCGTTATTCGTGTCAGTTTGTTATGAATCTTGAACTTTCTCAACACACGTTTCGAAAAATAGTCAAATACCAAATTTCATAAAAATCCGTCCAGTGGGAGCAGAGTTGTTCCATGCGGACGGACGGACAGACATAAGTCGGACGGACAGATATGACAAAGATAACAGCCGCTTTTCGCAATTTTTCGAAAGTGCCCGAAAGGGTACACACCACAACACATAAAATCTACAAGGGAATAAAAAAACTATATTTTTAACAAACTTTCAACCTTTTTGCAAATGAACTATCTGTGCAGTCAAATTGAAAATGATGTCATTTTGATAGCTCAAATAGTTCGTTTGCAATAAAGGGGAATTTTTTTTAAAATCTGTTGTTTGCTTCTGCTGTAAAATTTATGTTTGGTCTGTCGGTAATTTTTACAAAACTGGGGCGAAATTTTGTTCGGTGGCTCCTAATATGCTCGGCACATTTCGTGCAGTTCCGTCCCCCCCCCCCTACATAAAAAATATATGCCAGTTTGCATGAAAGGAGCAGAAAGCGCCAGACAACTCTTAGGTTTACAAGCAAATTTTTAACTGTAACATTCAGTATGTAACATACTTTGTTTCATCTTCCAGACTCCTAGAATTTAGAGGTGGCTGCTGAATTTTTTGAAACCTTTGTACCCCTGATACATGCTCCACATTGTGGCTCGTACGTGTATTGGCATTTATGTATAGAGTGTATGTACACGTACATATATACTACGGCTTTCATACGGAGGCTACATGTCCGAAAAATTTTAATGTATGTGGATTTTGAGGTTCTCTTGCCGGTGAATATAAAGCATACAGTTTCTGTGTTGTAACACCTTAGAGTTGGGTAGAGTTGTGCAAACGTTTTGAGAAACAATTACTTCTATATTTTGTTGGGGGAATCCAGTAGACAGAATTACTAATATTTAGGTTCTGCTATTCTCGGATTGAACAATTATACTTCACATAATTTCATGTGGGGACTCGTAATTTCTAGATTGATTCTGGCTACAAGAATCTGGAATCCACGTGGGAAGAAATGTAAGAAGTTTTCGGACACACAGTGAGGTGTATAATAAGCTATGCTCAGTACAAAAACGTAAATGTAATTAGGTACTTTACCCCTTGAAAGACAAAAATATTCAGACCGGTTCATTGCTGTAAGGAAGACGAAATGGCGAGGCAAAAATGTAAGCGATGATCATTTAGACTCACGTTTAAAAGAATAAGTCACGTGCTCACTAAATAAGTGTTTACAGATAAGACCATCTGAACTAACCTTTCGTACATCCGCTGCAAAAAGACACTTAATGTTCATAAAACTTTAGGGCATTAACATAAATTTTTTTAACATACAGAATTTTCCAGTCGATTTAAAGCTGTTTCTTAGTGCACACGTACCTCTGATTTGACGCCGTGCGACATTGGTGATAGGTCTTTTGAAAAGGGAAAATATAAAAAATTTATGTATTAATAACATGAGAGAATTGGTCCTTACTCTTTCTCTTTACATTATAACATAAGTGTAGCGTAATTACTCCTCCACAAACCCAGACATTTGCAACAGAAATGTCTTTAGTTAATATGAGCCTTTTCTCGGATTTAACAGTTTTTGCAGGAAGGGTGAGAGAAAGAGTATGTATCTATTGTTACGGGGGAATATTGGAACCATTTATAACAAACATAAAATCGACAGAAAATCCTGTACTACGAAACAACGCTTTGCAACACCATTTAACCCTGAGAGGGTTAAATGGTGTTGCTTGAGAGTTACACGTCCTTCCATGACAGCCCCTTGTTTTGAACTTAACAGATTCGCATTAGCATTCGAAGCAAGCTATTTCATGGTTGTGTGTGGCCACAAGTTATCCATTAAGTTATGTTCCTTTCTTTACGTGTTTCTACACAAGATCTCCTGAATTACTGACGTGTTTTTCTTTGTTTGTTTTTAAATCCCAATAAGGATATAACGTATTTAATCTGCATTCCATTTATCACAACATTTTTATATATCTTACCAAAAGTTACTTATAAAACAACGTCATTACACTGAGTATGCAATTTGGACACATCTTCGAATCTCCCACAACTTCTAACTTCACTCCCATTAATTTTCACACGTCAGTATTTCTTCAGGCTGTGGGCCTAGTTTTCCATCCTTTGTACGCTGTGTGATAAATTCTTGCTTCTCATTCCTTTCAAGTTTTATACATTAAAGCTTCTCATTTTTCAGCAGCTTGTGCCTTCACTTTTGTATAGTGTTCATATGTCTAGATGATGCCTACATCGAAGATGTGCAGAAGGAACTTTCCCTTCATCTTTCAATTTAGATTCACAAAATCAATTCTTACACAGTATTATTTAAAGCTCATTGTTCAAAAACTAAGATCAATTTTCGTACGATTCCAAACAACCTTAAAGATATCAGTAAATGTTTTGTCAATGACTGCGGTGGAGAGTTTTGTTTAACTTTTTTTTCTAATATTTACTAAAATGAGACATGACTAAAACAAATTGACAACGTTTCTGTAAGTATTTGGCGGGATAAACAATATTTTGACACATGCTATTTAGAAGAGTAGAACACACGTTTTATGCCCGCAAAGTTCTTAATGTACCAAATTTCATATTTTTCAGTATAATAAAAATAGTCTTGTTGTGTTTTTTCGTAAATATAAAATTTTTGGGCAGCCAAGAAGTGAGTATAGTTGACATAACTTTAATATCCTTTTTAAATATCTGATATCTGTAACTGATTCACTTCTACACATAAGAAACACGAAACAATTATGTTACTGTGAAATTACCAATAATGTAGCATTTAAAAAAGAATAAATTATTACTTGACATGTTTGTTTCTCAATTGAATCCGGTCCGAAAGTTACCCTGACAAGATTTTGTAGCTTTGTCACGTATCGCAGGAAAATTCCAATCCCATTACTTTAATTCGTATCACGATCTCATCATGACCCACATCTCCTGTTTCTTCATTCTGAAGTACTTTGCACTCCCTCACTCGATTCTCCTTAATTTCCGTTTGTGATATAAGGTAAGAAGAAACTTAAGAACTTAGTAGATTCGATTAAAAAAAACACACATTTCTTGCCAATATTTCCTGAAATTTATCGACATTTAAAGTATGCACATCGTACTGTTGGTCGGAAGTAATAACCCAGCAATGCTATGGAAGACTAGGCGCTTTCTACAGCAGGATATCCGGGGAATTACCTGTCTTCCTAATCCCTCCCTCACTGCAGACAACTTCCCCTCGAGCGATCATCCGTCATGAGTTGGCGCTCGTACTTTGAATTTCCCATCACGTTTCTACACCCTTATGCGCTCAGCATAATAAACCACTCCATCAGAACAGATGCGGATTTACACGGAGATTTCTTACAACTTTTTTGTTTGTAGCTCTAAGTCACTGAGTCAAACGGACTGCTAAACGAGCTTACCCGGCAAGACTATTAACGTCTGTTTTCTTACTAATATGCATGGGTGTAAAAAACATTTACCGACATCCACGTCAGTCATTACCTGTTTCTTTGGCCACCCTTCCACTTAATCATGTCGCTATGTAACATTCGTTATGCTGGGCCCCGCTTTTCAAGAAATTACTAGTTAAGTCTTCGTAGTTTCGCCGTCCATGTTGATAGTATTAAGTCCTTTATTTGTCCAACTAACGCACATAAATTATTATAAAATTGTTAAACAGTTAAAATAATTTAAAATTATAATAGTTGCTCCAACATATTTCGTATACATGCATATGCAGCCACAATACCGATAACTTCAAATAACGATATATGTAACCGAAGTCAACATTGTAACTTTAGCGAAGCACAGGATGAGGGCTGCTTGATGATGGTTTATGTAAAGCGAAACATGTTGGAGCAACTATTATAATTTTAAATTATTTTAACTGTTTAACAATTTTATAATAATTTATGTGCGTTAGTTTTACAAATAAAGGACTTAATACAAGTTAAGTCATTTGAATTCCAGTAATATTACTTAAGTCATTTGAAATCCAGTCATGTTACTGCTTTTAATTTACACAGTGTTATACATTATAAGATATTAGTTACTAAGCAGAGCGAATTAAAGGATTTTTTACCTAAGTGAAACTGCCACGACCAACAGTAAGTGTATCAACAAATACTGGACCTGGTGAAAGAGACCAGTGTGTGAGTGACAGGGAACCAGTTGGCTAGCAGCTGAAAGAATACCGGATAGATATCCATTGATATATTCGTGAAAATCAACGCTCCGGAGCGAAGTGAGGGAAGAGCTGTTGGTGTTTAACCCTTGTCCTGCTAACGTGGAGAATATGGTGAGCTCCTAATAATGCCAACAGATGGCAGATGTGATTTAACTCGGCGTTTAAAGGGTTAAACACTGATCCGATCGTTCTTCACACGGACTGATGCACTAAAATCCCATCTTTCGAGGGCGATACAATACATCTGTATGTTTTGCACACAAAATGAAATGTTGCTCTGTGTGTAGTTCTCACATCGGCCAATAAAATTACGTAACTGACTAAATTAACTGAGTAACTAATCGGATAAGGAATTAACTAAATACATAGTATATTAATTAAATATTTAAAAACTACAAAGGTCTAACAAATAAAAATCTAATTAACTAAACAGCTAACTGCAGGCATATGCTTAATCATCAATCTCAACAACGATCTAACTAATAAAGTAACTTATCCAGCAAATACACAGTTAACTTCATACAATAACAAAGTCGTCCAGACCGGCCCTGGGGCCCACCCAGCCTCCTGTAAAATGGGTACCGGGTCTTTCCCGGGGGTAAAGTACGGCCGAGGCGTGCTGCTGACCACTCACCCCCTTCTAGTGCCGCGGTCATGGAAGAGTAGAGCTATACCTCTACCCACCCTCTGGGCCACACAGTGCCTGTAATGGGATCACTTTACCGTTTTTACTATAACCAAGCGCTGTTAAAAACTGACTCATTTAGGCAGTAATCGATGGGTAAGTTACCGATGTTTTGGTAATGAGATCAAAATTTCGGCACATTTACCCACTAACTTAGACAGGACACTCTTCACAAGCAGGCGGTCGCATTCCGCCTCACGATAATCTGTTTCCTTAAGGTAAAATTTAAAGCTACTGTCGATTACTGCAGTGTAATTAAAATTAATTCCTATATTATTCTCGTCGTTCTTTGCTTTTAAGTATAATTAAAATTTTGCGATTAGCTAATTACGTAACTAATTTATTTTTGTTAAAGGGATTACCAATATCAAAGGGCAATGACAAGAATTCCAAATATAACCAACTGTCCTTTCGCTTAACTGGAGGCCTAAAGTCTCAAGAGAGTACAATTAGTGAGAAATTCAGATAAATAATTTATTATTATTATTATTATTATTATTATTAATGTATTAAGCAAATCTACAGAAAAAATTTAAAACTTCCTTTGCCGGCACATTCATAAATAAGGCAAATTCAAATAAAGAGCATAAATCTATCAGTAATTACATTAAGAACTTCAGAAATTTTTTAGGGTCTACAACACGACAACGCTCAGATGCTGAGCCTGGTACAGTGTAAGCCATATTATTAGCATTATTTTCATTGTACGGATCTTAAGTTCCGAATTTTTTGCAGTTAGGAGGGCATAATTGTTTACTACAATTAAATAATATATTATGCAATTAATGCGTTTTGGTGATTTTATGGGAAGATGTAATCACAATTTCATTATCAAAGAATCTAACATACAGGGGTGACTTGTTAATTTTTATGTCTAGGAATAAGGCCTTATTTATCCGAAATTTAAATAAAAATATCTGAATCAAAATTATGGACCAATTGAGTATTTAGTTATTTATAGTTTGCGTGTGTTTATCTTTAATTGAACAAGGATATCGTAAGACCGTATTCCGATACAGAAGCATATTTTGTATCCTAGCACGGTACGGTAGCCTACATTGGAGTTATCTGTGGAACATATTTTACACAGAGATGTTATGAGACAGAAATATTTAAGTGACGTACATTGGATGCATGGGAAATTCTAATGCGACGAGAGCGTTGATGCTAAAGAATAGTTCCTGTTTTACTAATGCAAATATTATACACGAAGACTTAAAAAAAGCAATAACACTTCAGGTCATGATACTTCTCTAGCAGAAGTACGAGCATATTGGTTTGCGAATGTGTTCATAGGGTATTCTTGTATCCTCGTTAAACGTTACTTCATGTGCTTCAAAACCTAACACAATGGAAATATATTGCTTTTGTGATGACGTTCCCTCACATAAAATAAAAAGAAGGAATGTTGTGTGGGTGGGGGGGGGGGGGGGGAAAAGAGATAAATAA
>Ga0136643_10005460_pt1 | contig 17932 bp, 12 predicted proteins | sample TergutLab28metaG_FD_96883 | JGI IMG/M metagenome (GOLD analysis project Ga0136643, IMG submission 96883) | Labiotermes labralis P1 segment gut microbial communities from Petit-Saut dam, French Guiana - Lab288 P1 (version 3) (version 3) | ecosystem: Host-associated > Arthropoda: Insects >...
CTCACGTTGGGTTGGGAGGGGGGGGGGTTGTGGGGTTAGTTTGTTTGACTTCTTCTCGTTCCTACTCGGGGTTATTGTTCTCGGCGGGGATTTTTTTTGCCTCCAGGCAATTAGCAGTAGTTACATTTTCGTGCAGGTATTCATGGAAAATGAAGAGGACTCCGAAAGGAATTGTGAAATATACGTCAGCATCGTCACGTGACAGAACGCTTTCAGCACGTTCGCAAAGTTGTGAAAACCCCTATTTACCTCCAACATTCCGCCCGTCAGTTTGTCCGCATGTATCAGCGCGGCTCCAACTGGAAGGATTTCCGTGAAACTGACACTGAGGACTTCTTTGAAAATCCGTCGAGAAAATCAAAAGAAGTATCGAACACTTTACATGAAGACGTTAAGTACCTCTCATTGTCGCCGCGACAATAAATCGCCATAAAAGCGCTCTCTTCGAGTGAAAATGATATCAGGCTGGGTTAGGATAGCCACGGTGGTATAAACATTATACGAAAGCCCCACAATGCTACGCTGTACTCACGTTGCCTAACTTGTTTAACATGTTACTAGACAATATACAAACTGTTTCTGAGGTATGCGACACAACTGTAGGGTCTGTTCTACGCTCAGCAGTTGCCGTCAAAACGAAATCTCTACCGCTGTAATCAGCGATTTGTAAATACTTTCCCGATGACGAGTTAAAACCTCATTTTATCCTCTCCTTAAATTAATGCGAGACACAACTTGAAGCTGACGAGTCCAAGAACACGCGTTTATATATTTCTTGTTCCATACGTGCACAGAACATGTTCTAATGAATGCCGTGTATTTCGGAAACACCACGTATCTCCCTACTGCAAGTTACAGAAACTCTAAGTCAATCAGTTTGTATGGCTAAAAAAAAAGTAATTTCTTTCTCCGTAAGGAATTTGTTTACCTTTAATAACGCTGTATAGAGTTTCGTATAGACCTACTCTAATGCGTCCCTTATATGACAAAGTTACGAATCCCTGAGTTTATGTTTGGTTTAGTGGAGACTGGGAGTCTGGGAACTGTAACAGCGCAGAAGAGCAGCCAGCAAAGCCGTCTGTGTACCCAGTATGAATAGCGAGAATATGCTAAACACATTATCTTTTGCTGTTATAAAACTGCAGGCTAAGGGAGCTAATTTAGAATGCAAGAAACTGTTGATGTTTCATGACGAAAGTATGCTTAAGTAGATTACCAATCCAACAACAAAAATAGCCTACTGTTAACATGTACTCAGAATTCGTCCAGGCTGTATAACTAGAAAGACAGCTAGGCTACGTGTCGCATGGAAGAATATAACGACGCCGTGCGTTTAAAAGATGGATCAATACATACAGAACTGGGATAGGAACAAGCCAATAGGTCTCATCTTTGCTCCTGACGGTAATTTACTTAAAGACAGTAATAAAAGCAGGAATAAATCTGAATACACATTAACGTATGGTACAAAAATATTAATAACAGCAAACAGGAAAAAGTAATGTCAAGAATGACAGCGGGAAGATCAAATCTGCCCAAATACAGCTTTAAGTTAAGTCTGTACCCCACAACAAACTGAGTAAGCACATGAGGTAGGAGGCATTTTCTAAATGTATTACACAATACAATGGAAACATAAATTTACATTCTAACTTACCCTGCGGGTGGATTATTGTCGAATTCTGATGCTAAACTAAATGGCTTGCAGACAATGCTTATTACCTAATCTTTGGTTACAAGTACCCGTTCTCGCTCCGGGACATGGTTGCTTCCCTTGTCTGTTTCACACACACACACACACACACACACACACACACACACACACACATATATATATATATATATATATATGCACACATGTAGCAGAATACAGAATAACACTCGATTTAAGGTGAACTAATATAATTTAACCAGTAAATGAATGAAAATGAATATTCTAATCACATAAAAAATCTAACGCAGTACCTTAACATCGCTTGAACTGCCGCCGCTACCGTACTTAATGGCCAGAGAACGGAGTAAATTTCGATGTTCCCTCTTACATGTGCGGAACTAGACAGGCGGCACGTTATTACGCATCAGACGGTTTACTTGGCGACGCTGTCAGTAGCTCAGATTATGTGGAGTTGCAGGATTATGAATGACCTGGCAAGCCATTTGCATGGAGGGCTGAGGAAAAACTATGACCACCCAGTCAGGACGGCCAAACGTCAAGCCGAAAACGTCCTAACACGGAGTTCTACCCTCTCGACAGTGACGCTGGGCCAATTAAATACTGTCACGTTAATAACAATGTGGGCTTCGTAGTTACAGAGTTTCTTAATAGTGTCTTCCAGTTTAACGCTTCATTCGGTGGAACCGTATATCATAACAGAATCTACATTATTTGACACCCTTGGTGTGACTGAATGAGTCACAACCGGGTTGCCATGGTTACGATATTGCAATGGATATCAAGTGACGATCTGGGTACTTAACGATAGCAACACCAGATGGCTGAAGTCCGATATATGAAATAAACGCTCGGTTTATTCTGTATCCTACAGTTGACATTAACACGTGACTTGTGAGTGAAGTCACACCCTGCTGAGGCTGGCGAATGAATATCCATATAATCAGTGCTACGTACCTGTACGACGAGTGATTTTAAGAAACACATTTTAAACCTGAACGACATATAATGCAGACAAGATAACGTTATTGTTCGTATGACACTACAACCGTTGCATCATACAGTGTACTGGCATACAATGCCACGATGTACAAATCAAGATTCATTAAAATCCCGCTAGTAGTTAACACGTTATTACGGATGACAGACACACAGAAGTAACGACACACAAGCGTGGGCAAAATACTCCAAAAATGTGATTTTTACACTACTCTAAAAATATATTCGAGGTTTTCACGGATGATAAGGTTTGGATTATTGGCTTATTAGGTGCGACACCGTGCAGCTTGGTACGTTGAGCAGCGTTTCAGAGTAGCATCCTGCCTACACCTTCGGAATGGAAGCCACTTCTGTTATAAAAACGGAGGCAACAGATTCCTCCACAACGTTGAAAACTAGTTAACAGAATGCACGGTGTCATAACCCAGACCAGTATATACATGTTAAAACATCATGTACGCTACGACGTCCGACCTTCTGTGTAACATTTCAATTTAAATCTCATGTTTTCTGGTTCAGCCTGATTTCCACGACCAAGTATGTCCAGAGCCGTTGGGAGCCACAGGTGAGAATGGTACAAATAGGAACAGTAAATTCTGTGTCAAGTTCAACTTTTCAAAGTTCAATTCGCATCATTAACTTGCGAGGGGCCGAAAGATTAGTTCCAGGCTAAATGAGCTCAGACTATAAGCAGATAGGCCGGACTCTATTACTGAGAACCGCCTGCGCAATAAGCCGGACAAAGTTGCGCAATACACAGTGGTGACTACAGTCTGTGTCAAAACTGTGTGTGGTCTGAATATAGCCTGGCCAACCCTCAGCGCCTCTGTGCTATATTCAACGATGCACGTTTTCAAGGCAACAATACCGAGTTTAATTCCCACACGAGCAACCCTTACGACCTCAAGCCGAAGTTGTGAGGCAAGGAAATTTAATATAACCTACCAATTAAAAAAAAAATAAGAGAAGGCGATGCAGAGAAAAGCGTTTCATAAAACGGAACACAGTTCACATTCCAATAAAGTAATTTCTCAAACCATAACCCGTCTTCAGCAGTTAATTTCGCTCAGGTACGAGCATACACAGTGTTCAAGCTGGCCAGGGCCCAAACTGTAGCCGGGTGCTATAACAGGATATGTGAAGAGTGGTCGGCTCTGAAATACTAGCCGCGTACAACCACAAACGTAAACAGGGATCAAGTCTCCAACAGTAGCCGAGTATTATCACAGCCAGAGTAAAGAGAGACCGATTCTCAGACAGTGGCCGAGTACTATCCTAGTCAAAGTAAAGAGAGAACGGTTCTCAAACAGTAACAAAGTACTATCACAAAGTAAAGAGGCAGGTTCTCAAACAGTAGCCGAGTACTATCACAATCAAAGTAAACACAGACCGGTCCTCAAACAGTAACCGAGTACTATCACAGGCAAAGTAAACAAAGACCGGTTCTCAAACAGTAGCCGAGTACTATCACAATCAAAGTAAACACAGACCGGTTCTCAAACAGTAACCGAGTACTATCACAAGCAAAGTAAACAGAGACCGGTTCTCAAAAAGTAACAGAGTACTATCACAGGCAAAGTAAACACAGACTGGTTCTCAAACAGTAACCGAGTACTATCACAGGCAAAGTAAACACAGATCGGTTCTCAAACAGTAACCGAGTACTATCACAAGCAAAGTAAACAGAGACCGGTTCTCAAAAAGTAACCGAGTACTATCACAGGCAAAGTAAACACAGACTGGTTCTCAAACAGTAACCGAGTACTATCACAGTCAATGTAAACAGAGACCGGATCTCACACAGTAGCCGAATACTATCACAAAGTAAACATAGACCGGGTCTCATATAATAGCAGCCTTAAACTGTAAATAATGACTACAGATCAACAGTAGACCTAGGTGATTACTTGCACATTAGTGTCAATTATGGCCAGGTCAAAGTAGTACGTGAGCACTCGTAGGAGATGCATGCAGCCGTCGGATCTCAAAGGGCAGCCAGGTACTTCCACAAAAAATTAAATAGTGGTCGGGTGGCAAATGTAGGTATACTGTAACAGAAAACGTGAATAATGCCTGGACCTCAAATACCAGCTGCCCGGGTCTCAAAGAGCTAGCTGGGTACTACCACTGAAAACAGCAAATGTAATGAGTGGCCGGATACTATTAAAAAAATTGTAAATAACTCCCGAAACTCTAATAGCGGGACTAACTAGGTACTACAACAATACCGTAAACAGTGGCCAGGTCTGACAGAGCAGCGAGCTGATATCAGAGAAAACGTGAATCGTAGGTTTGTCTTGTTTAAACTATTACACCCCCCCCCCCTCCCGCACAGCAATATAATCAGAAATACGTTTTTAAATTAGTAACTCTGTATTTAATTTTAGATATAATGAAGCAAATCCCCCAGTTACAAAATGCGTGTTTGAATTGTGGTCAGAATTCTAACTGTAATTACGAGAACTACACAACCGGGTAATCCTTCACATCAGAAAACAATGTGAGCACCTGACAAGCATCTCTGGCATGACAGGAATAAATATGAAGAGCGATATGCATGTTTTGACAACACAATCTCGACTTACGCGACGTCGTATTGATACTTACAGCACGCAACGTCCCACTCAGGCAGGTGATGAAATTTTGCGGTGCTTAACGCTTCTAAGCCTGAAACTCATCCAAATAAGGTATGAAACCTAAGTTCCTACCGCACACAAAGCATACTGCATTTCATGCGAGATAACAGATTCTCATAGTGTTGGTGATGAAGAGTCAAGTCTTCTGTGTATGGGGCCGTGTCGACCGGTTAGTAGATCTGGAGGTGTGGGAGCATCTTGCTTCCTTCATGTTCAGTGTCTAAGCAATCGAAGCTGACGGCACAGATCCTGTAGATGTTAGACAGCCATCTCCTCTAAAACGTAGGTTAAATAGGCTACTTATTGATGCGGAGTCACATCCGAAACGATTTGAACCTACACGGGGTCCTCACTACCAAGGCCAATCAGTTAATGATGTTTACACAAACAATCCTGTTTATTAACAAAACGATACAAGCACACTGCGTGTGCACCAGACTTGTTCAGAGTTAAAACTGATCGTACACACCGTAACCACCCACGCTGTTTTAAATGGTGAGGTTCCTCGAAGGGAACACAATAACTTGCTCAGTGCACTTTCTTACATGAGTTAGGCGATAGAAGGACAACGTGCAAACAAGCAAACACACACACACACACACACACACATGCTGAGATCGAAACTCTGCATGATATAGATATTGCGAAAATACAGTAGCATGGAATCAAATCGTGCCCCAAGTTTCACGACGAATTTCCGCTGTATAATACAGTTCTAGCACTGCGAAATAACAAAACCCTAAGTCAGCTCATTCACTGTGCTAACAATTCAGGATTGCGGTACACAAATGCTGGGCGCCAGGTCGCCCGGGCGACTAAATTCTGCACGGTAGCGCCTAATATTTGCGGGTGTTCAGTATGGAACCTGTTTCAAGCAAACCGTCTGGCGTCAAGAATTTTGGAGTGGCTCCTAGATTTTTTGGAAAATTTGTCTAGTTCTGCTTTATGAGGTATGCATTTGGGGGTGGGGGGTGTATGCATACAACATGGAGCCCTTGGGTTTCGAATGGATGACACGGCCGCCAGTTGAGTATGTTAAACACGTATATAGCATGGTGCCAGAAGAACAGACCCTCAGATGAACGGCTCTGTCGTGGCAGATAATTCCGTGCAAGCGTGAGCGTGGTATTTTTTTTTACAACCCTTGTGTCTTGCTGTCAGTCTTTCTTTGTTTATAGCATGTCACGAAACCTTCAGATGCTTCAAGGTTATGACAAAATCGTACAGAGTTGCGACATGATCAGCGAAGTCATGACCATTTCTGTTGAACTCAGCATTCAGCAGGACTTCTCAGTATACCCTACTGTAATACTTCATTTGTACAACGATCCCCAACGACGTGAACGCTTCTATAGTCTCGAAAAGTATCAGAATACGCATCCTTTCGTTTATCGGAACGACGTCTGTTATACAACATAACGAATTTTCCCCTTTTAACGTTTCGCAGTCATGAAGTGGCGTACGTATTCCAAAGGGCGAAAGGTCCACAGCCGTCAGAGTAAGCCAGTGGGTTACTCTATAGACCCATTTACGCCAGATCTCTCATGTAAACCCCACAGAGTTAAAGGTGGGGAAAAAAAGTTTACGTTTTGACGTATAGATTTTAAACAAAACAGATCAGTTACTCTCCTGTAAATATCACTACATTTTCTTAAATTTCTGTGCTGATCCCAGTGGCAGCGCGGTCTAAGGCGCCCTCTCGCTTGCTGCGATTTTGGGTTTGAATCCCAACGGGGGAACGAGAGTCTGTCTTTTGTGAGTGTTGTGAGTTGTCAGGTAGAGGTCTCTGCGTTGGGCTGACCACGCGTCCAGAGGAGTCCTCCGAGTGCAGTGTGTCTGAGTGTGATGGTGAAGCCTCGATAATGAGGAGGCCCTGGCCCACTAGGGGCTGTGTTATGGAAAAAAAAATAACGTTTTTGTAAAGAGGTTACACTTAAGTAGGCATACAGATCCTGTATACGTTATAATTGTTGGATATGTCATCAAAGCTCTACAACGTCTCATTGTAAATATGGACTTACAAAACTACGTTGCACATACACAGCGTGTATGTTATGTTTCTTCTCTTCTTCTTCTTCCTCAGCTCTACAACTCTTTGTGAGTTTTGGCTTGCTCAATTATTCCTCTCCATGGTTTCCTTTCCTATGCCTTCTGTTTCCAATTATTTAAAACCATCTTCCTCAAATCATCTCTCACGTCATCATCCCATCTTGGCATTCCATTTTCCTATATATATGTTTTCTCTCTTATTCCTTAATACTCGCGTTGGTCGTCTACTAACTATCCGTTCATCTTTCCATAATTAAGCCTTTTTAGCGGTAGTGGAATTTTTCTGGGGCGAGGGTGCTAGCCTTGCGCCCGTATGTTATGTGTACGATCGGTTTTCGAACTAAATTTCACTTGTCTAGCGGCAGTAGTTTGTTGATTATCGTCGTTAAACTGAAAACTAAACAAAAAAAAAAATCTCAAGGTCACCATGTTATCTTACTTGAAAAAATATTATCTTTTCAGAGGCGGCAGCGGTAGTGTCGCTCCAGGGCCATAGGTTCGAGCGTTCGCCATGTTATTACTGCCTGTCGGCGATTAAAAGGATTCGGCATTAGAGTGGCCTCCACTAGCACAGTGCTCATGCCAAGTTTCGTGAAAACTGGTCAAATGGTTCAAAAGCTGACACTGGATAACACATGCATTCCATGGCGTAACATTCTTGCTATTAAAACGATCAAACAAGCTAATTAAGCAACAATCCATTAGCATGGATGTGGGAGGAGAAGTACACCTCTTCGCTGCTCGGAGTTGAGGGTTCTCAGCTTCAAGGGCCAGTCCCCCCCCCTCCCCCAGGTAAAAACCCCCCATTACTCACACCCCGAATCCTTGATCATCCAGACGCTTGCCAAATCATTACAGTGACAGAGCTATCCTGTTCTCTAGGTGCCCCAAGTAACCCCTTCCATACTATCACAACAAAATAAAGTATTCCAAATACCAATGCCTTCGCATTACGGTAGGCACTAAAGGATTACAGATATAAACCAACCTGAACAAGTAAGATGCAGGGCACATGTATATTTACTAAGCATTCTGTTTCCCGGGACTTTCAATTTACGGTGTTCCCTGCACTTGAGTTTCAGAACTAAACATCATACATGCAATTGTAATTACAAATTGTGAGCAATGAAGTGCACACTAGCGTGTGAAGGGTTGCCCGGGACAACCCCTCGACAAAGTCTACCTGCATATATACGATCCTTTAACGTGATGAATTTTTCATGCCTGCCACTCCCTACCGAACACTCTTTGAAAGTACAATTAGTTTGGTCGCCTGGCGGAATGGGAGTCATACCGTGTCTCCTGCATGAAGATGATGAAAGGGATGAGAGTGAAGCGTACTAGTGGAGGCAGCTCGTTGCCAATGGCCCAAACCGCATCGGAATTTAGAATTTGTTTCCCGTCTTTCGTGTCTTGTTCAAAGACGAGGAAGAGATCTAAGTGTCGGGCTCGTAAGCGTGGCCCACGAATCGAATTCCGACACCGCAGTGCACACAGTACGGCTCGAACGACCACTGTCAGAGGCAAAGATTTTTCGATTCCGTCCAGACAAGCTGTGGGGGCCAGCGATGGGTACCGAGGGCAATTTTCTCGTACAGAAGCTGCCAAAGCGTGAAACTTGGGTGCTTGTGGCAGCTAAGCATACACAAGACAATATTTAAAACAATGTTCATGCAATAAAAAAAGAGGAAGCAACTGCTACACGGTACGGTCCATCGGCCAGCTCTTGTAAACACAAACGGAACTACTGGGCTCCAGCAAACGCAGGAAATGCCTTGACCAGATGAAAAGATCATCACCTTCTCCAGAGTGATTGCTCATTGCAGTGAAGGATTTCAGAATATGTTTACTTATATGAGCGTCTTATAAAATGCATAGCTTATAAGCTATGAATTGGGAAGTATAGGTATGGAAGTGGTCATGGCCTACTTGAGGCACTTGTCGACAATGACCTCAGAGGGCTCAGAAAAACCGCGTCAAACTGAGAAAAGAAAGCCGTGTTCGGAAAAATGATTATGACATTCTGTGTCCCATATGACCTCCGCATGTACAAGGCTGATTAATCTGCAAAAATTAGTCACAATGATTGGACTCTGTTGATACGGTCAACAGCACAAAGATGAGTCAACACGAATCGGTCGTGACCTACTGACAGCACATCGCCTCATTTTAAACACAGTCGGCAAAGTACGAAGAAGATGAATACGAATCATCTCACAAAACGTGATGTGTTCACGGCCTTCTTCTGAAATGGATACAACAACCAGAAAAACACCCCTCAAGCACTAGTACGATGGTAAAATAAAGGCGAGGGCAAGTCATAACTCAGGCGACTAAAATCACAAATATTTGGTTCAGTACCGGGTGACTTCATATCAATTCGTGGCGGACGAAGTGGCACTGGAGCAAGCTTTTCTTCGATTTTCTTCTGTTTTCCCCTGCTAATCATCATTCCACCACTGATCCACAATCATCCATCAACCGCCCTCTGAAATGTGCTATAGCACTGACCAGGCAGCACACTGTCACATACCCTGTTTTGAAGTAGAAGAATTCATCTCTGCCTGTCACTGGGTTGGTTGCACAAGGATGCCTTCACAATCAAGGCACGACAAGATGGGTGGAACATGTGGCACGCATGTGAGGGATTTCGAAGTTCGGAAAACCTGACAGGACGGGCCAAATAAGACATCGTAAATGGACCTCCTCTCTGTAGGTCCAAATAACTCCTAGGCATCCCGTTCTCTAACATTCTTAATCTATCTTCTTAACATAATTTGGAGGATCAAATTCACAACCATACAAAACACAGGAAAAAGTAATATTAATAGTTTAACACTTACGTTTTTAGATACGAGAAGAAGACAATTTCTGGACTGCTACTTTTAGTATGTCAATTGCCGCATAAGGAGAAAAGTCGAAAAATCGTGTAGGCTGAAATTAATTTTACTTCACAAATGAACGATTCGCTGCAAAGTTAAAACAACCTCAAGCACTGAGCGTCCAAACGGTTCTCATAAATCCATCAAGCTGCCTCCACTGACGGTCACTTGAGTGATGCACTCGAACCCCTCATCCCCTCTAATATTTCAAAAACTCTATCCGCTCTGCCACTGTAAATACAGCTACCTCTATCTGAAAACAATCTATACAATGCAGGAGCTCAATATAGACGGAGTAGGGTCAGAGGGTTATTGAGATGATGACGAATGGATGTGAGCGACCAAAGGTACAAGTGACGCCTATAGGGAGCAAGTGTACAACACTAATGTTAAAATAATAGAACTGCTGCACTGTCATGCGTTGTGCTGAGCCAAAGAGAGAACAGATACGCATGCGGTAAACATACAAGTAGCTTTTGACAGGAAATGGTTTTCCAATATTGTATATTGCTCTGTTGGGCCCTTCATGATGAATACAGCAAATTCTGTTGATGACATGAATGGTTACTTTAAACTTTTAAATACCAGCTAGAGTATTTGCACACATACAGTGTTATCTATGGGCTTCGTGTTATTCTCACAATAGACTGCGAATATGCGCCGAAACAGCATTCACTGGCTGGTTTTTGTAGTGGAGACGAAGTGCGTTTTACCTGTTATTTAGAAGAACTTCCACTTTCCAAGTCCACAGCGCGAATAACAAAAACCTTCTCAAGCATATAGCTTCAACGCATACAAACACAAATAAAGTGAATATTAAGATGAAGGTCTTCTGGAAGAGATGCCGAGAAATCTGCAAAATAGCTACCAATGTCATGGGCACACCTCTTGCCTCCATCTTCAAGGTAGAAGTGAAAAAGATGGGAAGGGCAGGGCAACATACCCTTCCGAAACTTTTGTACCTGTCCATCACATCATGAGGCGTCACATCCAGAAGAGAGTAATCTTAACTACGGGTGCACAAATCCCGGGCGCCTGAATTGTGTCCGGTGGGACCCAAAATTGTGTCCGGTGGGACCCAAAATTTGTGGGTCGTCAGTATAGGTCTTGCTTCGTGTCTCACATCTTGCGCCTAGAATCTTTACGTGGTTCCTATATTTTTGGAAAATCCCTGAACTCCTAATCTTAATATTCACCGTCGTGACGTATTTCGATATACTATCCTAGATCCGTACAATGAAATTTCGGTAACTACGAAATACCTCAGCAAATACAGCAGTCCGGCATACGAAGCAGGTTCCTTACACAAAAGATATAGCGACTCCAAGTCGTTAAGGTCGGTGCTGTACGACGTCAAGCATGACAGTTCATTCTGATTAGCGCGCCACAGATGATGCAATGCAGTTGGCATGTACGTCACGGTACTAATTTACAAAGACGATAACATTTCTAACGTAAATAATTCTAGTCCTACGTCCTCCTTGAAGCACATGATTACTACAAGTTCCTTTCGGTTTCTAGGTGCAATGGGCTACGCAACGAACACGCTGTTTAAACTTCGTTACAGCATTTACATGACAAGACCTTGTACAAATAAGTTAGGACAGTTACACATGGAGTAGAATGCACTGCCCTCTAAATTATCTCGAAAACCCCAAATCTTACGGAGGACAAGTTAGCTACGGGACACAGAATGTGTTTTATTTTTATCTACATCTTCTGATCAAAACAGTTTACACTCTAATAAATATTTAGCGAGTTACACTGCAGACAAGGGCAGTCAAATTAGTCTTTGCATAAGCATTGTTACTGTTGTCAGACTTTAACAAAATTTCAAATATGTCGACACAATGTGGCAACTTCCATTAAAATCTGTTCAGCGATTCTCTAGTTTTTACCTACAGACAGACGGACACAGACAGACATGAAGACGGCGATTCCTACTTTTTCACAACTTTTACATTTCAGGCGCCACAAAACTGCCAACAAAAGACTCGGTGACGCAATATGCTGCAAATGTAAATATCTTGGCTGTGATATGCCTTGTAAGCCATAATATTATTCGGGTGATCGAATCAAGAAGAATAAGATGGGGGAACAGGTAAAACACATGGGGAAGAGAAGTGGTTCATACAGGGTTTTGGTGGCGAAACCTGAGAGACAGAGACCATGTGGAAGATCCAGGCGTTGATGGGAGGATAATATTAAGATGGATCTTCAGGAAGTGAGATAGGTGGGCATGGATTGGATTGATCTCTCTTGGGATAGGGACAGGTGGCGGGCACTTATTAACGTGGCAATGAACCTTCTGGTTCCGTAAAATGCGGGGAATTTCTTTACTGGCTGAGAACAGGTTAGCTTCTCACGAAGGACTCTGCTTCATGGAGTAAGTACGCAAGCCAGGTAAAGATATAGATAATGAACAACACGCTTTTCAAGCTACTAGTTGGTATACCAACTGAAGAAGAAACCCCGACAGTACACATGTTACGTCTGGATCACAACTACTGCAACGGAGTGAGAAGTGAGTTAAGAGAATGAAGAACAGAAGTAAAGCAGACAGCCGAAAGTAGGTTTTTTAAGTATAGTGTTGACATGTGAAAGACGAGATACATTGAAAAATACAGATACCCGAGCAAAGCGAAGCTATATATAATAGAATCAGTCAGTGACAACATTTTACTATGTACGTGAAATCTGTTATCTCACGCATCTAGAATGTCTGAAGCGTGAATACAAGAAAGACTTAAAATGTGACCAGAAAAAAAAGGAAACGTCGATAGGTCGAGGAAAAGGCGGGTGCCTGAAGTTGCAACAGGCTACAAGCCTCATCCCTACAGCAAGAACATGAAGAAATTATTTCCTACCAACGTGTACTACCTACAAGGAGGAAGGTAAACCTAATTAATAGTTTTATTTCTCAAATTTAACATCTTAATTAAGTAAAGCTATTTATACAAAGTCGTTAACACACGTGCTCATTACTTACGCCACTAAATATGCAGCTTCTGAAAGGTCACTTGCATAACATGACATAATGCGACATGCCGCGCCTGTACCAGTCGCCATCCCACGATCCTCTTCGACATGATCAACATGCCTCACAGTGCACTTTTAAAACCGACACGCTTTTGTACGGGACTGTATAAATATATATGTGTTCAGGTATCTATATATTTATATTTGTGCCCTTATATAAGATCTCTTCATTGCGTGCAGTGAAATGTTTAGGTAGAAAAGGATCATATATGACGAAATATTTAATGTGAAATTACAAAACCAACTGTGGTTTTACAAAATCCGACGCCTCTGAAAAGACACATGCACGCCAACAGCAATGTTAAACGGACAGGTACAAGTAAAAAACACATGTGAAAGGAGCAACATACGTAGGTGATTATTCTTTTTAAAAAATTATTTTATAAATACTACGCGTCCAAGAAACATGAAAACGAACTTGTAAATTCTGCACAGGTCATTCCAGCTATGTCCAAGTACCTTACAATGCTGTATTCACGCCCTTACGTCCGAACCCTCAACATTCTGCAACCATGCATGAAGCAGCACTGAATAGACAAGTGTTTCAACGACCTCGTTTGCAGAAGTGGACGAGGTCACGATAGGGAATGTTATGAATCTGATTTAGAGCAACTTGTCTGCCTATCGAACAAGGAACTACATCAGTTTCTACGACGCGCTAATGAGTCTCAGATGTGATGCTATGTACTAAATACAAACAAGAAAAGCTGCCAGCCTGTTGCTACGAATATTTGTTCGTCTGAGTCAAAATCAGATTAAATAAGATCAAATAAAGTTAAAGCTGTGCCCTTGCACACTATGAAGGCATGGGAGGGGGGAGTGGGTGGACGTAGAGGTCCGCTCGTTCTCAACCTTGGCATTGGGTGGATATGGTCAACTTCACGCCACCGCCCGCTTTATCCCCGGTGAAAGAGCCGCCGTTACCCATTGGACGGGTGGTTGGGTGAGCCCCACAGCCGGTCTGGACGATCTGGAAAAAAGGAAAATCTCTTGGCCGCTCCGGAGGTCGAAACCCGGATCATCCGGCCCATAGACTAGTCACTATATTGACTACATCTCTACATAACATGTTAAAATTTTTAAAACCTTAAGTGACGTAAATTTAAATCGTTATTCGTTTATGCGTTGTCAGCATATGAATGGTTCGATCCATCTATTTTGGTAATGCTAGTATGCAGATCATCTGTGCCAGAAAAATTTCAGACCCTGAAGACTAAGTAACTTGGTAGAAAATCGTTAATGCCCACGTATCTGCAAATCGGATGTTGCTATGGCCAGCGTGTAATTAACCTTAGTCGACGGTTTTTTTTTCCGTACATATGTCTGTCGTGTTGTTTCAGTGCTGTTGACTTCCACTCTAATGTGCTGTAAGCCAGAAGATCATACAGTATTTGCAGGGTCTATACGTTTATAATGATGTGGTTGGAGCCTTGTTAACATATGCAGTCAATATTAGTATTAAATAAGCAAGCAACTTTGCATATTTTAGCATCTGCAATGCTGATCTCTATTCACAGTAGTACCCGCATGTGTGTACTGGTGACAGAACAGATGTAACGTGGCAGCTGTTTTGAATGCGGCTGTAACAGTAAGGTATTTTCAAGGTAAGCGATTAAGCCTGGGTTTGTATGACGTATGCGCGTTGTGTAACTGAAGTACCAATTAAAACAGACTATTTTCTTCACCAACTGTTTAGCCTGGAATTAAAGTACTTTTTCTTTTATGAGGAACGCATACACAAAACACTCACACAGAAAACAAGTTACATGTATTTGTTTTATCATGGCGCAACAGCCCCAGTGGGCCAAGGCCTCCTCATTATCGAGGATTCATGATCACACTCAAACACACCACACAAGGTAGGACTCCTCTGGACGAGTGATCAGCCCGACGCAGAGACCTCTACCTGACAAAACACAACACTCACAAAAGACAGACAGCCATGCCCCCGGCGGAATTCGAACCCACAATCCCAGCAAGCGAGGGGTCGCAGACCCACGCCTTAGCCCGCGCGGCCACTGGGATCGGCAAGTTACACGTATACCGATTATACGTTAATTGGCACAACGCAACTGGGTAAATATGAACTAGAGTTAATTACATGTAGAGTTTTCTGGTGACAAAAGCAACAGAGGATTTGGTCTCACAAATTCACCAGATCAGGACCCATGCGGTTTTTAGTTTTAGGGGCATGTTAAAGCAGAAAGAGTGCGGCAATAATCTTCGCGGTGAAGACGGTCTGAAGAAAACACCTTCAGCATGTCTTCAATTTCACCAGCAGAACTTGGACCTAAAACGAACAAGGCGTTTGTTTCCTTGCGTTCCAACAAATGGGATATTTTACAAACGTCTGTCGCGTGTGGATACTTGCCACATTGTGGGGAAAAGTGCACTTGTACGAACATCGGGCCAGTCCGTTCCCCACTGTTATCACCACAAGACAAAACAATCGCACACGTCTGTTTACTTATCAAGTCGAGACAGGCTGGTGTTCTTCCATGAGAAGTGCGTTGAACGTCTCGCATCAACAGACCAAACACAAGAGTCATGGAAGTGCGGCAAAGATGACCAGTCAAACATCTGGCAATAGCAGTCGGATAGGAATGTCTGCCGGATAAACTAATCGCGTCAGCAATATGGCAATTATTCACTTGGCCTTTGTACAATGTACACTTACTGGCGCATTTGTCAAATACGTCAGTCTTGGAAACGCTGCTGTGGATGTGACGCGTGTCGCAAGTCGAAGGAAACCATTTCCAGGGCCTTTTAAAAAAAAACAGCAAGTAAACCACAAAAATTGACAAATACAGTCCTTGGACCCCGACTCGCAGCACACTGGACCTTCGGAGGGAACGGACCAAGGATATGTATCAACTAAAATAACAGCCTTATAGGTGGTACACATAGTTACGACTGTGAAATGGTTGAGACCTATTTGGAACACATACAGTCCACGGAATCATAATTTCAAGACTGTACACATACTGGCGTGTCAGAGTTGCTGCTGCCCTAAATCTGTAAACGTTCGTCATTCTGACACTTTCGGTAAATTGTAATGCGGGACAGACCTTCACGTGGAATTTAATTAGAACGAACAAGGCCTGAGTTAGGCTAATAAGACTTCTGCTACCGCTAGGGGACGACAGAACACGACGGCCGCAAGCTTTAACAGTGAGTTCATGCCGGGATGCATGACGTACGGCTAACGAATCAGCACAGAACAGTGAGACAGGTGCACTTCATCGACGCGGTATGTCAACATCCCACCGAGTAGGCGTCCACCCCCAACGTTTCACCCGAGATTGGAAACGGCAGTTTCCAAAATGTTGCGTTATGTTCGGAAGCCCAGATAATTACCGAAGTCCGGAAATCCACATACTAAACTTTCCAAAAAAAGAGGCGCGGAATTATTTGATTAGCACCAACTATCGTTTATAAAGGACTCCAATTCTACGAGTTAAACAGTTCGTCATCGAATTGCCTAAAAAACCAGGTATCACCTGAGTCAAGAAAGCCGGCGATCCTTAGCAGATTCGAAACGGATTTTACCTTAATTAATCAGACGACCACTTTCAGAGTGCAACGATGTATTTGTTGCGTAAAGCTACGCTACGTGTTTCGGTCTTGCCGGACCACCACCAATCCACATATAAAAAATAAAGTAAAAAGTAGACATTACATTCGTATGCCTTGTAAAATCTCAAAATATTTTTAAAAAAAAAAGTTATATGCATGGACATGCTTTCTTAGTAGCTAAAACTGCGAAAGTTTTGTTCTTTCAGAACTTATTGTTACGAACCAGATGATGCCTACCTAGTAATATCGCCTACTTACTGCTGTGCTGGCTTGTTTGGTTAAAAGAAAGAGTGAAGAAACCAATCCCGGGTCAAGTTCACTACAACCTACTTTCAAATTGCGAATGCACGGCGACAATTGCCAGGTACGGCAGATAAAGCGAAAGTGGCTCGGAACTTTTAGTATGTGAAACGACAGTGATGATGTAAGTGCTTACATACGTTACAGTGCGTACGGCGTAACCCACTCGTGCCACACAGAAAATGCCGGCTTGGCCTAAAAGCGGCCAGCAGAATTTCGCATTAATCCTTTGCAGCACGGTAATAAATACACTACCGTCAGCACGTACTTTATCATTACAAAATTCTGCATTTTGTATGCCCAACGTATTTTTGGATGCTGCATGGTTTTCAAAGGAAAAAAACATTAACTACGACTATGTACTTAAACAACATTAACCGACTGTTGTGTTGCAACAGGAACGCAGCATATCTTCTGTTAGCTAATAAGTAAAGTTTCGACTTTTTGTTACATGACCTTCAAGCAAATAAGATGTGTCACCTCTGGAAAAAAAACTACGCAATGTATTTTCGCCTATGCTAACTTAAGCGCCATGCCGTGCAAACGTTTGACGTAAAGAAGGAACAGCTGCAAGCAACCTCGGCCCATCCAGTGAGATAACTAAAAAGCCTATAATAACAATACTACTACTACTACTAATAATAATAATAATAATATTGTGCAAAAGGAAGCGGAAAAGAAGTTAAAATACAAGAGTTTGTGTATAGAGATACAACGAATGTGGAACCTGAAATGTATGATTGTACCAGTAATAATTGGAGCCACTGGAATAGTAACGA
>Ga0136643_10005462_pt1 | contig 17931 bp, 14 predicted proteins | sample TergutLab28metaG_FD_96883 | JGI IMG/M metagenome (GOLD analysis project Ga0136643, IMG submission 96883) | Labiotermes labralis P1 segment gut microbial communities from Petit-Saut dam, French Guiana - Lab288 P1 (version 3) (version 3) | ecosystem: Host-associated > Arthropoda: Insects >...
CGTCGCCGATCAGGCGCGAGATGATGAAAAGCCCGCCGCCGAGCTGATCGTGCAGCTGGGCCGCGAGGTCGGAATCGCTCATCTCGCCGTCGGGCCCGGCCGCCACGTCGGCGATCACGTAGGTCTTCAGCGGAATCCGGGAGAGCAACTGCCGGAGCCGGGCGGCGTCGCCGGGCTGGGCGTTGGGTGAGTAGCTGCTGATGTACACGGGATCGTGGCGCAGCTGCTGGACCAGGAAACTGGTGTAGGTGTCGGCACGGGCCGGGGAGGCCAGCATGCAGGAGGAAATGACGCAGGCGGCGAGCGCGGCGATCCAGGCCGCCAGCCGTCCGCGCCACCAGGCTCGGGGCACAGGCGAATCTTAACAGGACCTTTGCCGCAGACGACTGATCCGCCGGACGGCCGGACCCCGCCCTCGGCGGCGCCGCCGAGGGCGTCTGACCTATCTCGTTCCTGCCCACCCGTGCCAGAAGGGGAAGCCCGGATCGCCCGCACCCGGCCGGCCGCCCGGGCGTCGTTCCCCGGCCCGGCCCGGCACCCACCGCACCCGGCCCGCCGCCCGCTCCCGCGTGTGCTGCCCCGCCGCGGCGCAGCAGTGGCCGTAAGGAATCGAACGCGGTACCGAAGGGCCGAGACGAACCTGATGGCGGGCAGTTCCGGTGCCCGGGCGGGGCGCGACCCGCGGAGGACGGCTGCTGGCGGTGCTGCGGGAACTGGCCCGCAGGGACCCGGTGGCGGGCCGGGATGCGGAGGGTGCCGGCCGGGGAGGAGCGGGTGGGGCCAGGCGGGTGGCCGGGCCCAGTCAACGGCCTAACGCACCATTTTCGCGTCCTCGGCGCTGCGCGCCTGCGGGTCGAAAACGGCTTGTTACCGGAAGCAAGATCGGACAAGCGCGTGGTCACGGGCCGGGCAACGACGCCCGGGGCGGCCGGCCGGGTGCAGGCGGTCCGGGGCTCCGTTCTTCGGCACCGCAGGCAGGAGGCAGTGAGATAGCCCGGGCAGGCGGTGCGGGCTTCCCCGCGCTTCCTGTCCGGCCGTTCCTATCCGGCGAGCTGGCGGGCGATCCAGTCGTCCAGGTCACGCCGGGCGTGCCGGACAGCCGCCGCCTCGGGTGCGGCCCGGTAGGCGTGCGGCAGTCCCGCGATGACGTGCAGGTCGCAGGGGACCGAGGCCTGGCTGAGCCGCTGGGCGTAGGTGACGCACTCGTCGCGGAAGCCGTCGATCGCGCCGACCACGATGCCCGTCGGCGGGAGCCCGGCGAGATCCGCGGCTCGGGCCGGGACCGCGTAGGGCGGGACCTCCTCACGGCCGTACAGGTCTCCGAGGTAGGACCGCCAGCCCAGCTCGTTGTGACCCCGGGTCCACACGAACAGCCCCTCGGCGTTGATGGAACCGGTGGCCTGCCGGTCATCCAGCATCGGGCAGTCCAGCGCCTGGAACGCGACCGGGACCTCGCCGCGGTCGCGGGCGAGCAGCGCGAGTCCCGCCGCGAGCCCGGCTCCGGCACTGCTGCCGTGGACGCCGATCCTGCCAGCGTCGATGCCGAGGTCCGCCGCGTTGTCGCAGGCCCACTTCAGGGCGGCGTAGCAGTCCTCCAGCGGCCCCGGGTACGGGCTTTCGGGGGCGAGCCGGTACTCGACCGCGATCCCGATGACGCCCAGGCGCGGGCACCAGTCGTCGAACAGCGGGTCACAGGAGTCGTAGCTGCCCACGATGTAGCCGCCGCCGTGCATGCTGACCACGGCCGGCAGGGGCCCCGGGACCCCGCGCGGCCGGTGCACCCGGACCCGTACCTCCGGGTCGCCCGGAACCGTGTGCCCGGTCCTGGCCACCGCGTCCGACAGCGGAACGGCGGGCGGGGGCGCGTTCCGGCCGACGGCGATGCACTGGTCGATGGGCGGGGCCGGCCACCCGTCGAACACGCCCCGCAGCTCCGGGTCCAGCAGGTCACGGACATTCACGACGTCTTCGGTCACAGCCGAGAGCTTATAAAGCAGAACCGGCGATGTCAGCGGCGGACCGGCCGCATGCCGCCGCGCTGGGTCGCGGCGCGGCCAAGGTCGGATGCCCGGCGGCCGGCCGAGGCGACGACCGCGACCACAAGATCGAGCAGCTCGCGGCCGTCGGCGGTGATCCGGTCCCGTGGCCCGGCCGCCTTCGGCCGGGGACGCAGCCGGCGGGCCGCGACCAGCACGCGGATCTCCTCGTGGAGCAGCGGAAGCGTGCGCACGGCCAGGGTCAGGGTGTGCGCCCATTCGTCGACCGGCGCCCTGACCGCGCGGAGCGGAGAGACGATGCGGACGAACGCCGCCGGGAGCTCCTCCACCCGCGTGGTCCAGACGACCAGCAGTGACAGAGCCAGGAACAGGATGAGGAGGAGCAGGGACTCGGCATAGTGGGCGAGCCCGTTCCCGGCCGCCGCGGTCACGCCGAAGAAGGCGGTTACCGCGAGGGCCCACCACGGCAGGCGGGGAACGACCGACCAGGGCAGCCGTGCGGCGGTTCCGGCGGCGATCGCGAGGGCGCCGAGGACGGCGATGGCGGGCCATCCGGGCAGGAGCAGCGCGGTGACGGTGACCACGGCCAGGCCCACCAGCTTGACCGCCGGTCCGAGCCGGTGGAGGGGCGAGGTGCCGGGTACCGCGCGGAATACGAAACCGGTGCGCCCGCGGCGGGCCGGCCGGGACGCTGGCGGCGGTTCCTCCGGGGTGCCGGGCAGGAGCACGGTGCCGTCCGTCACCTCGACCGACCGGGTGCAGGCGAGGCCCATGTCCTCGAGGTCGTGGGAGATGACGATGAGAGTGAGGTCCTCCTCGCGGCGCATGCGTCCCAGGAGCTCGATGAGCCCGCGCCGGGCCTCGCGGTCAAGCCCGGCGAGGGGCTCGTCCAGGACGAGCACGCGCGGGCGGGACGCCAGCAGGCCGGCGATCGCGACCCGGCGCGCCTGGCCGCCGCTGAGCTCGTCGATGCTGCGCCCGGCGAGGTCGGCGGGGAGCCCGACCCGGCGCAGGCTGTCGCGCACGAATCCGTCGGCGTCCGTCGAGGCCGGCGCCGCGCCCGGGCCCGCGGCGGCGAGGATGTCCTCGGCGACGGTCGGTCTCTGCAGTTGCAGCCGGGCGTGCTGGAACGACAGCGCCACCGCCCCGACTGACTCGTGGGCGGGCGCGCCGTCGATCGTGACCGTCCCGTCGGTGGGCCGGATCAGGCCGGCCAGCACCCACGCGAGCGTCGTCTTGCCGGACCCGTTCGCACCGGTGATCAGCAGCCCCTCGCCCGGGCGGACGTCGAGGCTGACCGAACGCAGCGCGGTGACCTCCCAGGGCGTTCCCGGGTCGAACCGGTGGCCGGCCCCGCGTACCCGGATGACCGCGTCGCCGTCAGGTCCGGGCGCGGGCCCGTGAACGGGCACGAAATCCGTGCCCGCAGAGCCCTCTTCCGCCAGGGGCGGGACCCGGACATCGTCCGTATCGGCGACCCGGCCGTCCGCGAGCGTGATGACGCGGCCGGCGTGGGCCGTCTCCGCCGGATCGTGCGTGACGTGCACGACAGCGGTGCCGGACTGCGCGAGGGCCTTCAGGACGCCGAGGATCTCGGCTCGCCCGGCCGCGTCCAGCATGGACGTGGACTCGTCGGAGATGAGCAGGGAAGGACGCCGGGCCAGCGCGGAGGCGATGGCCAGGCGCTGCAACTGCCCGCCCGACAGTGACTCGGTGCTGGCGGCGGCGAGGCCGTCGAGGCCGACCCCGGCGAGCAGCGACCTGACGTCAACCGGGTAGGCCGGAGGCAGCCCCCAGCGGAGATCCTCTTCGACGGTGCTCCCGATCACCTGCGTCTCGGCCCGCTGGGCCACGATCGCCGTCCCGCCGGGCAGCCCGAGTCCGACGCGGCCGGGGCGGCGGACCGTCCCGGTCGTCGGCTGGGCGCCGGCCAGCAGTGACACCAGCGTGGACTTGCCCGCTCCGTTGGGGCCGACGACCGCGACGAACTCACCCGGTGCGACCGTGAGGCTGACGTCGGCGAGCGCGTCCCGCCCGGGCGTTCCCGGGTGGCGGAGGCCGGCGCCGTCAAGTTCCAGGGGCACGGGGGCGACCGGCGAGCCGAGTTCGGCATCGGCGCGCGCGGCGTAGTCGAGCGGATCGGTGCGCGCGAGCCATTCCACGCGCCGGGCGATCGCCGTCACCAGCACGCTGGTCAGCAGCATCCCGGCGGGCACGGCCACCAGGACGGCGGCCGCGACGGCCACGGGCCAGGCCCGCAGGAGTTCGTCGGTGAGGGTCAGCACGGCACGGGCGGCCGCCGGGGGAACCCCGGCGGCGGCCGCGATCCGAACGGTGCCGGCCACGCTGGCGCGCAGGGACTCGAACGTCAGGTTCCGCGCGGCCGAGAACACGGACAGGATGCCCACGGCCGCGGCCGCCGCGACGGGCGCGACCCCGGCCGCGGCCAGGGAAACCAGCCCGAGCCCGTGACCGCGTCGGCGGGTGATCCCGCAGAATCCGCCGAGCGCGGCGCATCCCGCGACCGAGAACGTGGAGGTCAGGCCGGTGACGAGAAACGCGACGAACCCGGCGGCGACCGCCGCCGCGACGACCGCGCGGAGCCGGTTCCGGAGCCCGGCAATCGCGAACGGCACGACCGCCAGGAGCTCGATCGCGCCCAGGCGGGGCAGGAACGCCCCCACCGACACGATGACGACCGCGAGAGCCGCGAAAACGCCGGCGTTCGCGATCTCCGCTGGGCGCAGGGCGCCGGCCCGGCGGATATGCTCCGGTCGTGGGCCGTCTGGTTCAGTCGTGCTGTCCGGAAGAACGGCCGAAGGTGCTGGCACGCACGTAACCCCTCTCATGACAGCCCTGATTTCTACATAATTGTAGAATACGAGGGATGTTCAGCGCCGGGCATGAGCCGAAAACGCGCGCTAGGCCGGCCCGATTTCGTCTACGAGGCCCCAGGCGAGGGCCGTATCGGCGGGGAGGCGGTCGCCGGTGAGCATGAGCCAGGCGGCGCGGTGGCGGCCGACGCGGCGGGTGACGCTGACCGAGCCGCCCGCGCCGGGGACCAGGCCCATGCCGACCTCGGGAAGCTGGAAGAAGGCGCCGGGCTCGGCCACCACCCGTCCCGCGTAGGCGGTCATCTCGGTGCCGGCGCCGACGCAGGCGCCGTGGGCGCGCACGGTGACCTTCGGCGCGATCCGGTCGATGACCCGCCACGGCGCGCGGGCCATCCGCACCAGGTAGGCGGCCACCAGGTCGGACGCCAGGCCGAATTCCTCAAGGTCGCCTCCGCTGCAGAACGACGGTCCGGCCCCGCGCAGCTCGACCGACTTCACCGACGGGTCGGTCTCGGCCAGCGTCAGGGCCTCCAGCAGAGCCTCCCGGACCGCGGTGCTGAACGCGTTCCGCCGCTCCGGCACGTTCAGGGTGATGACCAGGCGGTCGGCGGACCGGTCGATCAGCACCGGCTCCGGGCCGGGGTCGATCCGCCGGGGTTCTCCGCGAGAATCACGCCACCGCCGGAACTCCGGCCCGCCCAGCAGCATCGAGTAGGCGGACGCCTCGGCCGCGAGCCCTCCGGTCGTGTCCAGGGCCGCGGTCTGCCGGACCAGGCGGCCGCACGCGATCGCCGCGCGGGGCGACCGCTCCACGGCTTCCCGCAGCCGTCCGACGGCCGAGTCCAGTGATCCTTCCCCCAGCAGATCGCCGACCGGAACGATGTCCCGGCCCGGCGGGTTCCGGGAGATGACCCGGCGCCGCGGGGTCGCCGGGGCGTCTGTCACGGTCACGGAGACGGCGTCGAGCAGCGGCAGCAGCTCGGGTGACCGGGGGCCGGACAGCAGGCCCACCGTGACCGGCAGCGCCGCCGTGATCACCTCGGCGGCGGCCGTGACCGCGGTGGGACCGGAGTCCCGCCACATATCCAGGTCGACCGGGACAAGCGGGTTGAGCGGCGTCCCGTCCGCCGCCACTTCCAGTTCCAGACGGCCCGATAGTTCCGTGATCTCCCAGTCCCATGTCCTGCTCGGCATGCTTTATATGGTGGCATGGTGAGTGAGGACAGCGCGGGCAGCCGCGAGCCAGGGACGCTGCGCCTCGGGCGCGGGCAGTTCGGCCCGGAACGCACCCTGGTGATGGCGATCGTCAACCGGACTCCCGACTCCTTCTACCGGCCGGGAAGCACCTGGGATGAGACCGCCGCGATGGAACGGGTCCACGAGGCGGTCGCCGAGGGCGCCGACATCATCGACATCGGCGGCGTCCCGGCCAAGCCCGGCGACGAGGTCAGCCCGGAAGAGGAGATCCGCAGGACCGTTCCGTTCATCGCGGCGGTCCGCGAGGCCCATCCGGACGTGGTGATCAGCGTGGACACGTGGCGGCACGAGGTCGGCCGGGCCGCCTGCGACGCGGGCGCCGACCTGCTCAATGACACCTGGGGCGGCTGGGACCCGAAACTGACCGAGGTCGCCGCCGAATGCGGCAGCGCGATCATCTGCTCGCACGCGGGCGGGCTGCCGCCGCGCACCCGGCCGTTCCGGCTGCGCTACGACGACGTCGTGCGGGACGTCCTGGACACCGTCCTGGGACTGGCCGGGCGGGCGCTGCGGGCGGGCGTGGAGCCAGAACGGATCATCATCGACCCGGCCCATGACTTCGGCAAGAACACCTGGCACTCCCTGGAGGTCTCCCGCCGCCTGAGGGAACTGACCGCCACCGGCTGGCCGGTGCTGCTGTCGGCGTCCCGGAAAGACTTCGTCGGCGAGGCCGTGGGGGCCGCCGATCCCGACGAGCGGCTGGCCGGCACCCTGGCGACGACGGCGCTGGCCGCGGCCGACGGAGCCCGGATCTTCCGCGCCCACGACGTGACCGCGACCCGGCAGGCCCTGGACATGGTGGCCGCGATCCGCGGCACCGTTCCGCCTGCCGGCACCGTCCGCGGGCTCGCGTGAGCCGTGCTTCCTACGATGGACACCGCCGTTCGCCGATCCTGAGCACGCCGGAGGTTCCATGCCGTTCGCGGTCGCGGCCCTGAGCCACACCCCCATGTTCGGCCGCATCGACCCGGGCGGCTCGATGCTGGAGGAAGTCAACGCGGCCATCGGCCGGGTCCGCGGCTTCATCGAAACATTCGATCCCGAAGTGATCGTCTCCTTCGGGCCGGACCACCTGAACGGCGTGCTCTACGAGATGATGCCGTCGTTCGCGATCGGCGCCCAGGCCGAGGGCGTCGGCGACTGGGGCACCCGGCGGGGCCCGCTCCCCGTGGACGCCGGCACCGCGCGTCTTCTGCACGCCGAGGTCCTCGGGCGCGACATCGACGTGGCCCGGTCCGAGCGGCTCAAGGTCGACCACGGAATGCTGCAGTCGCTGGAGCTCATCTTCGGGGCCGGCCTGCCCCGGCCGTTCGTGCCAGTCTTCGTGAACAGCATCGGCAAGCCGCTCGGCCCGATGCGGCGCGTCCGGCTGTTCGGCGAGGCGCTGGGAGCCGCGGCCGCGACACTCGGCAAGCGGGTGCTGTTCACCGCCTCCGGCGGCCTGTCCCACGACCCGCCGGTCGCTGACTTCGAGACCGGGACGCCGGAGGTCCGGGAACGGATCACCCACGCCGACATCACCCCGGAGCAGATCGCCCAGCGGGAGGCCGCCGTCCTGGCCGCCGGGAAACGCCGGGCCGCCGGCGAGGGACCGGCCAAGCTGGCCAACGAGCCGTGGGACCGGGAAGTCCTGCGCGTGCTCGCCTCCGGCGACCTGTCCCAGGCCGACGCCTGGACCAGCGACTGGGTGCTCGAAGGGGGCGCCGGGGCCCACGAGATCCGCGCCTGGCTCGCCGCCTACGCCGCGCTGTCCGCGGGCGGGCGGTACGAGACCGTCGAGGAGAACTACTGGGCGTCCCGTCCCTGGGGCTGCGGATTCGGCATCGTCACGGTGCAGAGCGTGCCGTAGCGAGGTCCTGGAAGCTACTGGCCAGCGATCTTCCGGGCGATCCGCAGCGCCGAGTCGACGGGTACGGCGTACCCGACGTCAACGTGCGTGCCGGAACCGACGTTGAGCCCGACGACCTGGCCGGACAGGTTGAAGACCGGACCGCCGAGTTCGCTGGCCGGCGCGGTGAGGGACGTGGTCTCCAGGAGCCCGGTCAGCCGCCGGCCGTCCAGGGTGACGGGCACGCCGGTCCTGATGAGCTTCCCGGTACTCATCGTCAGGCCCCTGGCCGCCGGGGAGCCGCCGGCCGAGGCCACGCGGTCCTGCGGGCGCAGGCCGGACGCGGTCCCGATCGCGACCGGCTTGAACGGGCCGCCGGACAACTGCAGCAGCGCCAGGTTCGCGTCGGAGTCCGAGCCGACCACCCGGGCGGCGTAGGTCCGGCCGGACATCACCAGCCGGGCGGCCAGCGGCCCGGCCCGGTGCGCGGAACGGTACGCGGCGAGGACGTAACCGGAGCGGGTGATCACGATGCCGGCTCCGGTCTCCGCCCCGCCGGAGCGGATGGTGACCACGCCCGGGGCGGACAACCGCAGGATGTTCTGCTGCTGGTCGGAGCCGGCCCCGTCGTTGTCCTCAGCGAACGCGGCGTCCTTCGCGGCCGCGTGCGGGATCCTGGCGTTCGCCGGAACGGGCCCGGCCGCCGCCACGCCGATTCCGATTCCGGCCGCGACGATCGCGGCCGTCACGCCGGCCGCTATCCAGGGGCCGCGCCTGCTCTTCGGCCGGCTCGTACTTCCGGATTCGTCCTCGACTTCCATCCCTGCCTCCTGCGTCCGTATCCGGGGATTACGGTAGGCACATTCACGGCGGTGTAGGGGAAAACGCCCTTACGGATGTCTTTCGGCCGCTTTCCCCGGCGGCGGTCGCCCGGGAACGGGAGTGTCAGCCGCCGGAGTAGACGACCCGGCCCGCCGCGATCGTGGCCGCGACGAGGCCCGGCCGGGGCGAGCCGAGCGCGTCCCGCGGCGGGACGCGGAGCAGGACGAGATCCGCCGGCTGGCCCGGGGCCACGCGCCGGGGCGTGGCCGGATCGCCCGGTTCGCCGAAGAAGAGGGACAGCGCCGCCGCGCAGGTGACGGACTCGTCGGCCTGTCCCGCGAAGCGCGGCCGGTCGCGGGCCGCTGCCGCGATCCGCCACGGGTCGGATCCGCCGAACGGAGCGTCGCTGCCCGCCGCGACCTTCAGCCCGGCTTCCAGCAGGGAACGCAGGCGCCACAGGTCGGGCAGATCACCGGGATCGACGTCGGACGCGTACTCCTCGCCGCGCTCGGCGGCGAAATGAGGCTGGGTGACGACGGTCAGGCCCCGCAGGGCCGGGATCAGGCCGGCCGGGATGACGGCGCCGTGCTCGATCCGGTCGCCGCGATGGCGGCCGGCCTCGTCCAGGGCGGTGAGGGTGAGGATGAGCTGCACCCGGGTCACGCAGTGCACCGCGACCGGCCGGTTCGCCGCGTGGGCCGCGCGGATCCGGCCGGTGAGGTCGTCCAGCGCGGGCAGCGTACCGTCGTCCAGCATGATCTTCAGCGGGCCGGGGGCGTCCACTTCCGGGGGCGCCATGCAGTACACGCGCTGCGCGACGGCACCGCCGCCCACGAGGGAATCGACGTCGGACTGGGACGCGCCCGGGGTGGCGTCGGTGAAGCCGGTGACGCCAGTGGCGGCGGCGTCGCGGCTGACGGCTTCCAGGTCCGGCGGCGCGGACGGGGCCCGGCCGGCGAGCCAGGAGTCCAGGCGCCACAGCCGTCCGGTCGGGACACCCCGGCCGTCGCGTTCGACGCCCGGAAGATCGCAGTCGTCCAGGCGGAGCGCGTCGGCGGCGGCGGAATTGAGGATCCACAGGGCGCCGGTGCGATGCTGGACCCGGACCGGGCGGCGGCCCGGCAGCAGCCGGTCCAGGGCGTAGCGGTCCAGGCCGCCGGCGACGGACTCGTGGTAGCCGGTACAGCGCAGCCATCCGGTGCCGCTGGCCCCGGCGAGGGCCTGGCGCAGGCCGGCGACGGTCCGGACCTCCGGCGGCCCCACCCGGATTCTGGCCCGGGTCGCGGCCAGGGCCCGCAGGTGGACGTGATGATCGTGCAGGCCGGGCAGGACCGCGCAGCCCTCGGCGTCGATAACCTCCTCGTCCCCGGGGCCGCGCCGGAGCCCGGGACCGACCGCGGCGATCGTGTCACCGGCGGTCCGCACGTCCGCGGGCGCTGCGCCGTCCGGCCACAGGCGCGCGTTCCGGATCAGCATGAGGACGGCGCCAGCCCGGCCAGGACGGCTCCGGTGTCCGCCCCCAGTTCCGCGGCGGGCTTGCCCGGCGGGGAGGGGCGCCGCGGCGCGAGTATCTCCTGCGTTCGCCCGGACGCCAGGCACGCGACGGTCCCGTCGGGGCGGACCTCGTGCGGGCCGTGATCCGGCCCCGGCGCGGCCGCGAAGGCGGCGGCCACGTCCCGCATCGCCAGGTCGATGAGCTCCCCGCCGCCGCTGGCCAGCGACTCGCAGACGGCGAGCGCCCCGTGCATCCCGGTCAGCGGGTCGGCTACCGCGTCGGCGCAGAACACCGGGTCTCCGGCCGCGTCCCGGCCGGTCAGGCCCCCGGCGACGGCCGCGTCATCGCCGAACGCGACCCGGTCCCCGGCGCGCCCGTAGCCGGTGATGCTCAGCCAGACCTGGCCTTTCTTGTGACTGATGGCGCCGGGAGACAGACCGAGGTGCGCCAGGGCCCGGGGCCGCGACGCCTCGATCACCACGTCGGCCGACTCCAGCAGCGCCGCCAGCGGGTCCCGCCGGGCACGGAAGTCCACCGCCGCGCTCAGGTGCCCGCTGTGCAGCCAGTCGTAGAAGTCACGGTTCCCGGCGCGCGCTCCGTCCGGCCGGTCCGGGGACTCGACCTTGACCACCCGCGCGCCCGCCAGGCCCAGCAGCCGGGCGCACAGCGGCCCGGCCCACATCGAGGACAGGTCCACGACCAGGGCGCCTGCCAGCCGCGCGCCGGGGAGAGCGGGAGCGACGCGGGTCCGGAGTCCCGGCGGCCAGGCCCCGGGCGCCGGGCCAGGCGGGAGCGCCGCGGCCGGAACACCCAGCGTCTGCGCGGCGTCCGCCAGTTCGGCGGCGGCCGCGTCCTTCGCCGCGCCTGCCAGTGATTCCCACGGGTCAGCGCCGGGATCGCCGGCGGCGCCGAGGATCCCCAGGACCGCGGGTACCGCCTCGAGGTCGCTGTCCCGGCTGAGGGTGACCGCGCACCAGCCGTCAGCGCAGCGCAGCAGCCGCGACGACCCCCCGGCGGACACACGCCCGGCCCTCGTGAACCCGGCCAGCGCCGCCCGCCCGGCGATCAGCTCGGCCGGGTCAGCCCGCACGGCGGACACCGCGGCCAGCCGGCCGGCGACGTCGGCCAGGAGGCCGTACAGGCCAGCCGGCGCCAGGGACGGCGGCCCGTCGCCGGGCCCGGTCAGCGCCATGCCGCCCGACGCCGCCCAGTCCAGCACGGAGCACCTTTCACGCATTCATCAAGTATCACGCAAGCCGAACGCGGCCGTCCCGGCTGCGGTACGGAGGGGACCGGGTGCAGTATGAGAACGTGATCGAGGCAGACCGCAGGCCGGGGATCCTGGCCCTCATGCTGGGGACGATGCTCGAGAAGGCCCGGGAGATCGTCGGGCTGTCCTACGACGAGGCCGCGGAGCGGGTGGGCTGCGAAGCCGACTGGCTGATCCGCGTGGAGACCGGGTTCGCCACGGCGACCCCGGAGGAGGTGGCCCGCATCCTCGTGGAATACGGGGTCCGGGAGGCCAAGGCCGCGGACCAGATGATCGACCTGGCGCGGCGGGCCGCCTCGCCGCCGGAATGGCTCGCCCCGCACACGTCCCGCCTCAGCGCGACCGACCGGGACATGTGCCTCGTCGAGGCCGAGTCCACGCTGGCCCAGGTCCACGGCTGCCGCCTGATCCCGTACCTGGCCCAGACCGAGGAGTTCTTCAAGCAGACGTCCCCGGCCGCCGTGACCGGGGGCGACGTCGGCCAGGAGTGGGAACTGCTGGCCGCCCGGCAGGCGCACAAGCCCGCCGGGGTGACCCGGCTCCTCGACGTGATCATCGACGAGAGCGCCCTGATGCTCAAGATGAAGACTCCCGGGACCATGGCCGGCCAGATCCAGCGCCTGATCGACCTGGCCGACAGCGACCACGGCACGGTCCGGGTCGTCCCGTTCAACGCGCCGTTCTGGGAGAACCGGGGCTGCAACTTCGACATGCTGTCCTTCGCCGGCACCGCCGACCGGATCGGCATCGGCTACTCGATCCTGGGTCCCCACTTCGCCTCGAACGCCGACGAGCTGCACACGCTGTGGGAACGCATCGGCGAGATCGCGGCCGGTCACGCCGACAGCCGCGCCATGCTCGTCCGGTACCTGGAGCAGGCGCGCGACGAATAACGCCGTCCCCGCGATGCGGCAGCGGCCTGCCGGTCGCCTTAGCGCGGCGGCTGGTCGGCGAACGTCTTCAGGCCGCGGATCATCAGGTCGATCCCGAACGCGTACCGGTCGTCGCGGCCGCCCGCGAACAGGAAGTCCGCGGCCTGCCGGGTATGCGGGAAACGGTCCTCGGGCAGCGAGCGCAGGTAGTCCTTGACCATGTCCAGGAACTCTCCGGGCGGCGGGTCCTGGAGGCCGGGGGAGCCGGCGCGCAGGCTCTCCTCGAACGCGAACGCCCCCACGTACAGGCCGATCAGGTCGCCGAGGTAGGCGATCACCTGGTCCGGGATGCCGGCCGGCCGCAGCAGGCTGAAGAGCCACTCGGTGAACACCGCGATGACGGGCCCGGTCGGCGCGCGGCCGAGCGAGATGCGGGCCGCGTCCCGGTGCCGGCTGAAGATCGCCCGCATCTGGCCCGCGAACTCGCCGAGCTGCTCCTGCCACCGGGACGGATCGGGCGGCGGCAGCTCGGCCTCCTCCATGATCCGCTCGAACACGAGCTGGAGCAGCTCGTCCTTGTTCCGCACGTGCCAGTAGATCGAGGCGGCGCCGACCCCGAGTTCCTCGCCCAGCCGGCGCATCGACAGGCGGTCCACGCCCTCGCTGTCCATCACGCGCAGCGCCGCGTCCACGATGGCCTGCCGGGTCAGCGGGACCCGGGATGAGGGTCTGCGCTCCGCGCGCCACGGCGGGTCGGGAAGGTCTCCGGTGTCCCGCCACGGCCGCGGCGCGTCCTCTTGCATGACCCGAGTGTATGCCCACGCCGAACGTGGTTCTAGAACTCGAACAGTGTTTGACAACACGTCATATCGCGTATCAAGATGGGCGTGTCGCGTTCCCGATCCCGGTCACGGACCCGGATCACCGAAGGAAGAAGGTGCCGGAGATGGCGCCCATCATCGAGGCCAGGGGACTGGCCAAACGTTTCGGCAAGACACAGGCTCTCGACTCTCTCGACCTGACAGCCGAATCCGGCCAGGTCACGGCCCTGCTCGGGCCGAACGGAGCGGGCAAGACCACCTTCATCAAGGCGGTGGCCACCCTGCTGCGCCCCGACCAGGGCGAACTGCGGGTCGGCGGCTACGACGCCGGCCGCCAGGCGGCCGACGTCCGCCGGATCATCGGCCTGGCCGGCCAGTTCGCGGCCATCGAGCCCGCCATGACCGGGCGGGAGAACCTGCGGATGGTGGCCCGGCTCTTCGGCCAGAACCGCGCGAGCGCCCGGGCCAGCGCGGACTCAGTGCTCGCCGCCCTGGGGCTGACCGAAGCGGGCGGCCGGCTCGTGCGCACCTACTCCGGCGGCATGCGGCGCAAGCTCGACCTGGGCGCCAGCCTGGTCGGCGCGCCCAGGCTGCTCCTGCTGGACGAGCCGACGACCGGCCTGGACCCGCGCAGCCGGATCGAACTGTGGGACGCCATCCGGGCACTGGTCGGGCAGGGCACCGACGTGCTGCTGACCACCCAGTACCTGGACGAGGCGGACAACCTGGCCAGCCGCGTCGTCATCATCGACCACGGCCGGGTGGCCGCGGACGGGACACCCGCCGAACTCAAGCGCCGCGTCGGCGGCAACGTGGTCGAGGTGCATGTCCGCGACGCCGCCGACGTGCCGCGGGTGGCGGAGGTCCTGGGCCGGTCCGGCGGCGAGGTCCGCACCGACCCCGGCACCCGCCAGGTCGGCGTCACCGTCGAAAGCGGCGGCCGGGTGCTGATGGAGGCCCTGCGGGCGGTCGAGGACGCCGGCGTCGAAGTCGAGGACTTCGCCCTGCGCCAGCCCCGGCTCGACGAGGTGTTCCTGGCCCTCACCGGCCAGCCGGCCGCCCCCGCCGCCGAGCCCCTGAAATCCTGAGAGAGGGAAACGACATGGCCGCCATCACCGCCACGCCCCCGGCCCGCACGACCGGACTCGGATCCAGCACCGTCCAGATCGCCCACCGCGCCCTGCTGCGCTACCTGCGCACCCCGCAGCTCATCGTCGTCGGCACCCTCCAGGGCGCGATGTTCCTGCTGATCTTCCGCTACGTCTTCGGCGGCGCCATCCCCATCGGAGGCGGAGTCCCCTACGTGGACTTCCTCGTGCCCGGGTTCATCACCACCGGCGTGCTGTTCTCCGGGATGGGCGCGGCCACCGTGGTGGCCGAGGATCTCGAGCAGGGATTCGTGGACCGGCTGCGCTCACTGCCCGTACCCCGGTTCTCCTTCCTGGCCGGCCGGGCCCTCGCCGACACCGCCTGGAACACCTGGGGCCTCATCGTGACCGCCGCCATCGGGTTCGCGGTCGGATTCCGCATCCACGGCGGCATCCTGGACTCCCTGGCCGCCTTCGGCCTGTGCGTCGTCTTCGGATTCGCCTTCGAGTGGCTGTTCATCATGCTCGGGCTGATGGCCGGGACGCCGCAGGCCGCCCAGGGGCTGGCGCTGCTGGTGTTCCCGTTCACCTTCGTCTCCAGCGCTTACATCCCGGTCTCCACCATGCCGGGCTGGATGCAGGCCTTCGCCAGCCACCAGCCGGTCACCTACATGGTGGACGCGGTGCGTTCCCTGTCCCAGGGCCGCGCGGCCGAGCTGCTGATCGGCCACTCCACCGGGTACCTGGTCACCGGGTCGCTGCTGTGGGCGCTCGGCCTCGTCGTGGTCTTCGCGCCGCTGGCCGCGTTCAAGTACTCCCGCAGCTAGCCAACACGGTTAGCCCGGTGTCGTGACGATCCCGTACTCGTGGATGCGGCGGTAGATGGTGGCGCGGGACATGCCCAGGGCGCGGGCCGCGCGGATCTTGTTGCCGTCGTGGTCGCGGAGGCTCTCCACGATCGCGTCCCGCTCCATCGACTCCAGGGGCGACAGCACGCGGCGGCTCACCGCCCAGCATTCCGGCGGCAGGTCCTGCGGCTGAATCGACCCGGCCCGCCGCCGCTGCACGACCTGGCGGAGCACGTCCCACAGCTGGGCGGTATTGCCCGGCCAGTTATGCCGCAGCAGCAGCTGCATCGCGGCCGGGGAGCAGCTCAGCCGCTGCTGGCTGAGCCGCGCCAGGAAGAACGGCACCAGTTCGGTCAGGTCCTCGGCGTGGTGGCGCAGCGGCGGCACCTCGACCGTGGCCGGGAAGAACCGCAGCAGGGCCGTGAGGTCGGCCCGGGCCGCCGCCCGGTTCAGGGTCACCGCGACCCTGATGTCCCGCTGCTGGGCCTCCTGCAGGGCGGCCATCAATGCGCGCAGCGAGCGGGGGCTGGCGGACTCGATCCGCCGGATGACCAGCATCCCGGCGCCGCCGGTCAGCTCGGCCCGGGCGGCGGTCACGAAATCCGGGTCGGAGGCGTCGGCCACGTAGAACCGCCCGGCCGGGCTCCGGCGCTGGTGGACCGCGCGGATCACCGACAGCTTCCCGGCGCCGCCCTCGCCCTCCAGGGTCATCCACTCGCCGGAGTCGTAGCTGGTCTCGGCGGCCCGGCAGGCCCGGCGCCAGGCGGCGCTGCCGCCGACCAGGCCGGGCAGCGTCATCGGGGGCGGGCTCGGCGGCGACGCCGAACGCTGGGGCGGCACGGCCGGCAGGCTGTCCGACGCCGGGGACACGATCTTCACGTTCGCGACGCCGTCGGCCGTCCCGGACGCCGACGGGCACTCCCCGGGCACGCGGCGGCAGAACATCCGCGCCACCGCGCCGCTCGGCAGGTCCACCGTGACCGCGCTGGACGTCCCGGACGAGCCGGGCCCGCCCAGCGGCCCGGGCCGGGACAGCACGTCCGTGGCCCGGGCGATCAGCGCCGCCTGGTCCGCGGGGATCAGGGACGACCGGGCCCGGTCGTTCATCATCACGATGTCGCGGCCGATGGCGAGGACGATGCCGCCGGAGTGCCGGCAGGCGCGCAGGTACTCCTGCAGCAGGTACTGGTCGCGGCGGCTGCCCGCCGCGGCGATCTCCCGGCTGATCTCGCTGGACGTGGCCTGTACCAGGGAGGTCAGCAGCCGGTCGGCGTCCCGGTGCCAGCAGGTCAGGTCGACTACGCCGACCGTCTTGCCGGAGACCGGGTCGCGGACCGGAGCCCCGGCGCAGGCCATCCCCTCCAGCCGTTCGGCGTAATGCTCGTGGCCGAACACGTGCGCGGGCCCGCCGGCCTCCAGGGCCGTCCCGATGCCGTTGGTGCCGACGACGTCCTCGGCGTAGGAGAAACCGGGGGCCAGCATGATGCCGTCGAGGTGCCGTTCCAGGTCCTTGTCGCCGGTGAGCCGCAGCAGCACCAGGCCGGCGGCGTCGGTGAGAATGACGCTGATCGGCTGGCCCTCGAGCTGTTCGCTCAGCCGCCGCAGCACCGGTTCCGCGCCCCGGGCCAGGGTGCATTCCAGGTTCGGGTCGTGCAGATAGGACAGGTCGAGCCGGTCGGCGGCGACGTTCCGGTCCCGTGACCGGCACCAGGAGGCGAGGATCGGCTCCCGGACGGCTCTGGTGTCTACTGCCTGCCTGGCCAGGAAACGGTCCCTGGCCAGGGCCAGGTGTTCCGCCGTGATTCGTCCCATCTCGCCTCCCGTCAGCACTGCCGGGTACCGCAACTTGTCCACAACATAAACCCGCCGTTACGAAGCACTGTCTCAACATGAGACGGCTGCGGCAATCCCAAGGGAGTCGTCTCGGTGACATGGACACCGAAACGTACAACCCGTGGACCATCGTCAACCTGGTCTTCGAGCACCTCGCTGACCAGGGATTGCACCCGGTTCTGGGCGAGACGGGCGACCCGGGCGCCCCCGCGGCCGAGCTCCTGAAGGCCCTCGGAATCAGGCCCACGCAGGAGGGCGACCAGCGGATCGCGGATTACAAGCGGGACCGCCTCGCCGAACTCCGCGACGCCTACGAACGCGGCCTGTCTCACGATGAGAGCGCAAATCCCTCGTAGCCGTTGTGTGATCCAGGACACAAGCCATTCACGGCACGCACCCAACCCACGGAGGGACGCCGATGAGTCGCCAGAGTGTGGCCAAGGCCCATCAGAAGATCCAGGAACTCTCCTGGGAACCCCAGTACCACGAGCCGGTCAGCCACTACGGCACCGACTACACGTTCCAGAAGGCGGCGAAGAAGGACCCGCTCAAGCAGGTCCTGCGCTCCTACTTCCCCATGCAGGAAGAGAAGGACCACCGGGTCTACGGCGCCCAGGACGGCGCGATCCGCGGCAACATGTTCCGCCAGGTCCAGGAACGATGGCTGGAGTGGCAGAAGCTGTTCCTGTCCATCATCCCGCTGCCCGAGATCAGCGCCGCGCGGGCGATGCCGCTGCTGTTCCGCACGGTCCCGAACCCGGAGCTGCACAACGGCCAGGCGATCCAGATGATCGACGAGGTCCGGCACTCGACGATCCAGCAGAACCTCAAGCGCCTGTACATGAACAACTACATTGACCCGGCCGGCTTCAACAGCAGCCTCCGGAACTTCCAGAACGACTACTGCGGCACCATCGGCCGGCAGTTCGCGGAAGGGTTCATCACCGGCGACGCGATCACCGCCGC
>Ga0136643_10005463_pt1 | contig 17930 bp, 6 predicted proteins | sample TergutLab28metaG_FD_96883 | JGI IMG/M metagenome (GOLD analysis project Ga0136643, IMG submission 96883) | Labiotermes labralis P1 segment gut microbial communities from Petit-Saut dam, French Guiana - Lab288 P1 (version 3) (version 3) | ecosystem: Host-associated > Arthropoda: Insects >...
GTGAGTACGGTAATGAACCTTCGGGTTCCATGAAATGCGGGGAATTTCTTGACTAGCTGCAAACCAGTTAGCTTCTCAAGAAGGACTCTGCACCATGGAGTAAGTAAGTAAGTAAGTAAGTGTTTACATGTAATTATACTTAAGGGATTAAAAGAACCAGTAAAGAAGTTTTCAAGTCTGGTTCAAAGCAAACCAAACAATCTAATTTTGGGAACAACTGTTTTGAATCCAGCAGTCCTCAGATTCGTTGGTTTCAAGAAAGGAGTCTACAGTTCTTAAAATCAGACACAGCAATCGCCATTTTTGCGATCAGTATAACCGAAATACGTGTTCATGTGCCTTAAAATTCTTTTTATTCTAAGAAACTAATGTGCCTGGGTCTGTAATAAAAAATAAGCTCCCTATCAACATGGCAAACGCGGAGAATAATTATTTATTCTAATAAAGGCTCACACATAGTGCAGATAGAATGCAGATAGCTAGGGTTGATTCTAGGTGTCTCAGACTTTAGAGGGCATTACTGTTTCTCGCGCGAACTTCTGCAGAAGAATAGGACACCACTGTTGTCAAATCCAGCCAAACCGTAACGGCTGCGCTGAGGAGAAAACACTACACTACATGAAGTAAGTAGGATAGTAACATTCATCTGCAAAAGAAATTGTAACCAGGGTATGACGATGGAGATTGTTGACGAAGGTAGCTTATTTATTTCAGCACATAATTCCTGCCTTCTTCTCTATTTATCTTATTGCATGTAACTGTTCGCTGTGCATACAGAGGCGCTGGTGATGAGCGAGACCAGTGGTTGCTGCTATAAATTACGAACAGAAAGTGAAATATTTTCGAGGCTTCATGACCAGTCGTATTTAGTGATTAATATGGCAGCCATCTACTGGCAGGAGAACAATTTAGTGAGGAATGCCATCTTCTAATGAGCATCGCTATATGGAAGCTTGCGTTATGTGGGGAAGGTACCATAACAACCTTCATCTCCAGCGACTTTATGTGATTGCTCCCATTGTATTCCCTTTACGCCGATTCTTTGAGTCCAGTTTTTCTGTTGCATGGAGATTTATTTGTGAAAATTAAATTATAGATTCAGGGTGGTGCCATAGCTCAGGAGATTACAAGCTGGACCCTCAACCCCAAGGCTCGAGTTCGGTTCCATATCGGTCTACATGGATTTCGTAGCGAACAAAGTGAGACTGGAATGGGGTTTACTGCAAGTATTTTGGTATTATCTTATCCGTATCAAATCAACAATGCTGCGTACTCGTTCATTCATGTATCATCGACACAATATACTCATCAATTTACAGCCACGTTACATAACACGAGAAACACATAGGTGAGATAAGCTCTGTTTATGCTCCAAGCAAACGTCCATCGTTAGCAAGATAGGTGAAAAACGTAGGGCCTTCTTATTCAGGAGCAAGCAGTTCCATAATTTTACTCCTTCGAAGGGAAATTTCAGAAGAGTTACAAATGTTAAGTGTGTAAAACGTTTTCGAATGTGTGAAGCGAAATTTCTTAGAAAGATAAAACACTGGTATAAACCTCTAGGACAATAAATGTGACAAGGGAAATTCGATTTTTTTACATGGGAAATTTACAATTAGGCCTACTAATTATTCAAGGAAATTTCTATTGTTTTGAAATCCTAATAAATATATATAAAAATATATGGATATTTTATTAACTCCTCGTCTTTCATTTGATCTTAAACTGGTTCACTTCCATCCAGTCTGCAACCTCTAAACATATTCCCGAAATACCCATTTTAATATTACCCTGCTCCTTGCGCCTAGACCTCTCAAATTCTTTCTTCCATGTAGAATTTTAAGCCTAAAAAAAAAGTAAAGATAATCAGTTTCGCAGCGTGATGGAGCCTTCTAAAATTAAACACCGTTGACACTCTAAATTACACAATTTTTCCGTGTCCTGTTATTTCCTCTTCCTTATCTCGGAATAGTCTCCTCTTCACTTGTGCATCGAAACATTTTCTTTCCTTATGGTGAGGCCATAAATCTCACACCCACGTAGAAAAGTAAAATTATAATTCATACATTTGAATATTAAATACTTCAGGTAGGATACAGAGAAGAGTGATGGTTTCGTGGTGGATAGAAAATTTTATTAATTTCTGTCCGCAATTTTGTTCACTAATCCTTTAAAATCCAGTGGTAACTACATGCATCACATACTTTAATAGCGAGAAATTCGGCCTCTTTCCTAAGCGGTGCGATTATTCGTTTCTTATAATTTTCACAAAGAATACCGGTTACATACCTGCACAGCATTAAGAGAGTGATCCTTTTAATTGGGTTTTTTGTGAGGTGCGACCTGAAATTTTACATGGACATCCGTCTTCAGAGTGTAAATATTACAGATTCTATGTGCCACTGCAAGTACTTTAACCGTCAACATTTTCAAAGATGTATGAACCGTACCTAATGAGTACGTCTTCCCGTCAGATACAACTACCCAATTTCATTTTGCGGTTAGGTAAGACCACCACTAAACAGGAAGGCATTTTAGTCCAACATCAAAGGTAAAGTTGTTGTGTGTCCTTGAACTGGGTTGAATAAGCAAATTGTGGAAGGGAAATAAACTTGCTGGAAGGAGCAATGTTGGTATCATAAAAATGAAAATATCGTATATTTCGTCGGGACAGCAAATGAAGCCATCATGCAAGTATCTTGAAGGATAGCTGTTGGCGGCTGGGGGGGGATAAAAGAATGTTATATCTTGTGGACAGCAGAGCCACTTTATTGCTCTGACCCTTCAGACCTTTATAATCTTATGACAAATAATGTAGTAGTTTCAAGACTTAATAACAAACCGGCGGAAGGACACATTTTTCTCCGAAACAAGTGCACCATTCACTGTCATCGTGCATGAAATGAACGCAAAAGTGGGGTTTTGTTTACTCATATGATAAAACAAAAAATGCACATATATAAATATGTTCAATTGCGTATTATTATTCTTCAGCAACATGTTTCGGCCACTCTTGTGACCACTATCAGGGTGTCTTATAGCAAGAATACAATCAATGTACAATACACTATAATATGCAATAATAAACTTTATTTTATATTAATTGCATTCTTTTATAAGACACCCTGTTGATGGTCACGGAGTGGCCGAAACATGTAGATGAAAAATAGAAATATGTGATTCCGCATATTTGTATACATGCATTTGTTGGTTTATAAATTCATAGCTGGGGTGTATTTTCTCTCCGTAAGGCTACAATATCCGGTCCCAGTGGCCGCGCAGTCTAAGGTGTAGGTCTGCGGCCGCTCGCCCACTGTGATTGTGAGTTCGAATCCCACCGGGAGCATGGATGTCTGTCTGTTGTGAGTGTTGTGTGTTGTCAGATAGACCCCTCTGCGTCAGGCTGATCACTCGTCCAGCGGAGTCCTGCAGACTGTGGTGCGTCGTTATGTGTGATCTAGAAACCTCGTGAATGAGGAGGCCCTGGACCACTGGTGGCTGTTGCGCCAAATAAAAAAGGCTATAATTAATAACCTCCAATTACGTGTGGCATTAAGAGAAGGGAGTGCTCGTAAATGATATTTGTTCTGTAGATTTGAAGACGAAACATGTGGACGGATAAAATATTTCTAATTTGTTTTATTTTCATGACAAAGAGACGTAATAAAAATATTAGTAGGTACACAGTATGTAGATGTTCACGTCACTTATGAAGTTAAGTAAATGTGTTTCTTCTGGTTAACTCAGTTTTCCCATTCAAGATGATTCATTAGCACGGAGATTTTTTTACTTAGAAACGAATTCCGTGTAGGGTCAAGAGATTTTTCTGTGAGCCAAAATTTCCAGACTGGCCGTGGGGTCGATTTAACGTCATATTCAGAATATGTACACACATAAATTAACTATTTCGAAAAAAAAAAGTCTCTTCACTGGGAGACAACATTCAGCCAGCTGATAAAGGTGGCGCTCGAATGAAGTCTATTGCTGTATTGAAAGGAAAGAGATAGCCTGTCCATGTTCAAGTGAGTACGGTCGATATTCCCATATTCTTAAGATGAATTTGATAGTATGATATATTTTATGTTTAGATTTCCAAAGTAATTGTTTCCTTTCAGGTTTCACGATAAATTTTCGTAGGTATTTCTCAGTTCCAACATGCGCCATTCGTTTCATTGTATGTGATTCTATTTCTATGATCTTAATTGATGGAAACTGCGCAGCAGTTACCTTTGACTTCCTTTTCACCTTACGCGTTAGTTTCTATCTCGTGTCCAGTTATTCTGTTCACCACTGTTTAAATTAGAGTCTGTATGCCCAAACGCTGAAACCGTTCATAGAATCTACAAATCCTATTACCGTCACATTAATGCATAGCCGCCGATAACGCCGCCGCTCCCGATTCCGCTCCTAAAACATTCTGAATAATACGTACATTGTTGAGACTGTATAATTCTACATGTAGTGAATATCATTGCGTCTCTGTAAATTTTCGTGAAGTTCTGTGTTTTTTTTTACCTAGAATGTAATGCGAATTTTAATCCAGATATTTGATAAAGGTAAATAGTTACCTTAAGTTTCGACAGCTTTTTCTGTTGGAACACAGTGCCGATAACACTGTATAAAATGTTGAGAAAATTCTTGAAACCTTCTGGGGATGTGCTTCATCAAATATTTCTTTGTGTTGTGTACTAAAGACTCTTAATGCTTACCTCTTTACATATTTCTTTATGTTTGCCATAATCACGAAGGATGACATACTTCGGCAGAGAGCCATCACGTCATCATCAAGTCTCATAATTATACAGGATGTTTTACGAGTTACGGACGTACCTGTACGAGATAATTTCATTGGTTTCTGTGATCAAAAACTCGTATAAACATGTGTCCGGTTACGAGATTATGACCACCTGAAGCTTAGAAAAAAAGGTACGAATTTTTTAGAATATGTGGGTTACAAGTACTAACACAAGTAGTAACTGACTAAGTTAAAATCTAAGTTTAACTCCATGAAAGGAACTGCTATTGATTTACAAATAACAGGATTTAGAGCCACCGTCAACCACAAACGCAACTCGCCACTCGTTTGCTGGCGGCGCGCTTGGATTTGCGAGAAAAGTAAGCTGAAATCTGTTTACATATCCGCCATTCAGTTCAAGAAGTAGTGCTTGTTTAAGGTCGCATAGTGGATACGCGCGGCCCACAGGAGAGCATTTATGAAAATTAACACACCCCCATATTACCGTATTCATTTATATATAGGACCAACATTGATAGGATGTTTTTTCTCAAAGACTTGGGATATTATTTCCTAGAGTAACACCCACAACTCTTAAATTTCCCTGTGTTTGTAATAGAATGACGGAAGAATCTGGGTGTATTGATTATGTTTATTAAATAATAATATCTCATTTTCTTAAAGATTAAACATTGATCCGGTTTATATCTTGAAAATTGTTCCAGATATTTATATTCGTTCGTGTCTGGAGTATAAAACAACTACTCATCAACTGAATGTTTTAGGTCTATGCCGAAAAATAGGCTGGAGAGATAATTATTAGTGAAAAATAAGTACATCCAAAAAAAGCATATTTCGAGTCTGTACTGACAAAGGGAATGGGAAAATAATTCTTAGAGAAGAACAAGTTCAAGTAATAAAGCAGCTGATTTTGTTCTGTTTAAAGGAAATATCCTGCTATTACCTTGGGGCTCTGAGATAAAATTGGGCACCGGACACCTTCTGGATGAACACTGTTAGCCTTGTTACATGGGCTGGTTTCATCCGGCTCAGGAAAGGGACAGGTCGAGGTCGCTTGTATACGCGGTGATAAATCTCCGGGTTCCATAAAATATGGGAATTTTCTTGACTAGTTGAGAATTTGTTAACTTCTCAGGAAAGACTCTGTTCTATGGAGATAATTGCCTAGTTAATTAGTTTTCCTGCAATGACGGTCAGCATCTCTGCTGTACTTGATTTTGAATAAAATAATCCCATTCATCCTGCCACGAATCGAACCCCTTCCATCAGTTCGATTCACTACTCATGCATTCGAGAACACCGTATATTACGTGCAAACTTACCAATGTACCATCCTTGTTTTAATTAAGGAGAATTATGGTTGATCATTACGTAATGTTAGCCTGTATTTCCATCAACTGAGTGTGCAGCCTGAAAATCAATTAATTTATCAAAGCTGGGAGCTATAATGCAATAATATGAGGTACAGATCACGTCTCTCAGTTGGTTCATTATCCGCTATTCAAAGCAAGACAAGTTCGTACTTCCACCATATTTTAATATTGCCATATTGCCTCCAAGACAAAATTATTCATACAGGTGAGATTAATGTAAAATATGAAGAAATGATGTATTTATAATTCACGAAAGAAGTTTTCCGGCTGAATTCTATGTCTTTGTATGCTGTCAATGCCAGAAGAATTAAAGAAGTGTAATCTCTTCTACGACATCAGCTTTTAAAAGCTGATGTCGTAGAAGAGAGTTCCTATTTATATTCGGGAGTGGTTTGAGTAAAGTGACACATCGAAATTTTATAAAAATTTGTTAACTTAAATTTGGACAAGTGGTGATATTCCGTAAAATTAAATATTTTTCATCTTGCTTTACCCGGTTATAAGTTTTATTGACGTTTGCTATAATTTCATCAGACTCTGATACTTGTATATAACAATTTTTAATCATGCACTTTATGGACTTTGTCAGTTCGTGTTCGAAAAAATAAGCAAAACAACACATTAATAAAAGCCCACGTTTCAGAGACAGGGCTAGTGCCCCTCTGCAGGATAAATGATAAGGTTAAGGCCTACTCAGTTGGATCCGACAGGCAAAAATTTGCCTGTCTTTTTTAACATGAGACAATTGAAAAATCATTGCATTATTTGAGTTGTTGTTTATCTGTAATTCATTAACGATACTCTCAAATCCCAGGATTACATTATAATGTCGATTGGTAGGAGGATTAATGAACGATTAATTGAAAGTTTGAAGGGAAATGGTTGTACCAAGCTTCAGGGAATTACACAATCATTTTTCTGTAAACCCAGGTACAACACTTTGAAAATGAAACCGAGATTTGAACCCGAACCACCCCGAATACAAGTCAGAAGTGTTAGAGCTCCATTAAACTTGCTCGTTATAATATTCTTTTGTTTTGCCACTCCTCTGACGGAAGTATGTGTAATCCTATTGATGATGTGATCTGTCATGGCAATATCTGCAAGGTATATAGAGAATGCTGTCTTTTGGGAAGTTACGCTTTGTGGTCTGGGATAAATTTAATAACTGTTCGAAGGAAAATCCTATATTCAGTTTCAGAATAACAGTAGAAACAACTGGCACGACCAAAACATCAGTTAAATTTTACCTTACAACGCCGTTTCAGCCGTTTCCGTTGGCTGCGCGGTCTAAGGCGTAGATCTGCGGCCGCTCGCCTGCTGAGATTGTGGGTTCGAATCCCGCCGTGGGCACGGATGTCGTGAGTTTTGTGTGTTGTCAGGTAGAGGACTCTGCAACGAGCTGATCACTCGTCTTGAGGACCCCTACCGACTGTGGTGCGTCGTTGTGTGTGAACTAGAAACCTCGTGAATGAGGAGGTCCTGACCCACTGGGGGCTGTTGCGCAAAAGACAAAACAAAAAACGTATTCTGAAGTACTGTTTATATGGACGGTGTTTTTAAAAAGATTTCTGAGGTAGTAAATCGGAACTTGGAGAGATTTGTTATCAGAGTATTGACAAAAATTACATAAATAGAAATACCACAATTTGTAATGCTACTTCTAATTTCGGGATGACAAGCCGGGCGAGACGTGAATCAAAACAATGGAAATGCTAGAAACATGTAAGAGAATAAGTCGTTTCATACTTGGGATAGAAAGAAATTGGGGAAACTTAGTCACGGATAGGAGGAAGAGCGAATATAAAATTTTCACTGCGCTTAATTGACACACCATGAAGGTGCACGTAGAAATGCGGCGATATGCCTCCACGCATTCACAACAACGCAAAAATGGAGGTGAGTTTCACGCACAGGCCGGTTTATCCTCTGTGAAAGAGTTGCCATTACGTTTGGTGTCACAATCTCGTACCGAATTTGTAAACAACATATATTCACTGGCTTAGGAAATGAAGTATATGGAGAGATGGACAGACAGACACCACCTCCTAATTGTGCGCTCTGGAAGAGAACGCATAGAAGCATACCGTTCATTAAAACAGGTTTTTTGTAGCGTGGGTCTGCGGACGGTCAAGCTGCCTTATAATTTGCGTCATGAATTTCATTTCCTCCTGCCTGGAGACGGCTGATATCTTCCTCAGACGACAAGAAAGATGTATCCGTGACAGCAACAGACTCTTGCTTTGTTCTTGTTTATGCCGCGAGAGTTTTGATAAATATAGCATTTTATTTCTTTGACTGACCCAGCATATCAATTTCATCAACTGAAAACGTTGTGTATTACACCATGTCATAAGATAGCGCTATCTGGCATGTGTCCTGAAATTTCAACAACTCTATATAACTGGTTAGCAAACCGGAATTTCTAACAAAATAAAACAAAGGAAAGGAAGAGAAATCGAGGTGCATAGTTCATTCTTTTGTACGTGCGCACATTCGGAGAACACACACACACACACACACACAGTGTCCGCTGAGTAGCTACCACTGTCTGATAATTGTTGTATTTGGCCAGAAGATGCCTCTGTACCCTCCCAATTCGTGTTGTAGATATTTAATGTAAGATACTCAATAGTTCCAAATCTGAGTTATATTATGATTGTAATAAGTCTCCCTTCTTTAAATGCCTCTTACAACAATGTAAGAATAAGCGATACGTTGAGTGTTTTAGTTGTATTCATAGTATAACGTTTACTAATCACAATTTGTTCGATAAAACACCATTCATTCACTAATTCATGCTGTTGTCCACTGCCTCTTTCACAGAAAGTGGCATAATGCTTCCTCTTTGAATTTCCAGTATTCTCTTTTACTTAAATTCATTCAGTATCAGCATACGTCTTCTTCCTTGTCTTTCCGTCACTTCTACCTTTCCTACTATCTTTCTTTCAGTACCGTGTTTCAGAAGGGATTTCCTACACAAAATGTGACCAATCCAAGTATACTTCCTTTCTTTTATTGTTTGTAGGATGTCTCTGCCTTCCTTGACCCGTTGTAGTACTTCTTCAAACTCATACGATCTGTCTAACAGTCTTCTCCCTCTTTCTCCAGCACCGCATTTCAATACTTAACAATTACTTATGATCTCTTCCAAAGTTCAGGTTTCATCACCATAAAACTAAGCTCCAAATTTAACAGTTTACGATTTTCTAACACAATTACGTAACATTAATTGATCAAAAATAACCTTATTATTTAAGTTTTTCCCGATGTGTTTCGAACATTCTATACTCATCGTCATGAGAATGTTCATTACAACTGATAACGATCTATATCTAACTGTTCTGTGACATGATTGTGAATTCTTCTGACAATTATTTCGGAACGGCAGAGGATATTAGGGACAACAATGTGAATAACATTGTTCAATAAGTGTCTCTACTATGGTTGTGTTGTTTTAAATAAAATAGTATGGGGTGTCTAAGAACATGTGCCTGAGGACATTATTTGCATCTAAGATGAAGTAACAGAAGGACTGATTAACGTTCCTTAATGAGGACTTTCATCATTAGTACTGCTAAGACAGTATCATTAGAAAGATCAAATGGAGGGCGGAAGCTGGTAAGGGTATGTAGTACAGATGGGTAAAATAAAGGTAAAGATTTCTTTGTCTACACCGCCAAGGCGTATTGGGGAGCAGAGGATTAGCTCCACTCATTCTTAACCTTGGCTCTAGATAATGGCGGGCAGTTAATTTCATTCCCCTATCGCTTTGCTTCCGGGCAAGAATACTTGTACTTGTTGAACAGGAGGTTATGTGAGCCCCAGGTATATATTTACGCTTCGGAGGAGAAGAACATTCTTTCCCATGTACGGATTCCAACACCGGATCTCTCAGCCCATAGCCTAGTCAGTATACTGACTTAGTTTTAAATTATTTGAATAGTTTTACATTATTTTTTTTAAAAGTCTTTAGAATATTTCATTTGCATATAATTTAAACGTAAGAATGTTGGAACGTGAGAGATTTTAAGCTAATTAACAGGTACGAGATATTTGGCTGAGTAGTAGCCAGTTGGGGCACGCGGTGGCGCAGTTGATTCGGGCTCGATTGCCGATGGTGTCATAGAAATTTTTCATTGACCTAATCTTTTCGGCCACGCTATGTCCCTAGGGTCGACTCAGCTTCCAACAAAAATGAGTACCAGGAATATGTCCTAAGGGTAGAGGCGACCGGTGCGTAGGTTTGGAAAATTTACCATCTTCCTGTGCCGAGTGTCTTGAAATCTAGTAGCCTCGAAATGTGCAACGCCTGATGGTCTGTCCAGGTCCGTACAGGGACTGCATTGTTTTGCTAGTAGCCGTGTGTTATGAACAGGAGAGTAAGTTTTCTGTTTGCACAAAATATGGAGAATATATTGAAAGGCAAATCAACTCTTAACTAGGCCCACTTCGAGGGGTCTCCATCAGTTACGTTTCTTGGTTGATAATCCGTATTTAGGTTGAGAATGCGTTGTGTGATAGCATAACTCCGAGCACAAGAGAGTGACTAAAGATATGGATGGAGTAAACCACATGAGTAGGAGCTGCACAATTTATAATAATGTTCTTCGGAGTGCTTAAACTGAGTAGGAGATTAGTCATATGCCTATAATGAAAGTGGAAAAAGAGCAATAGGTATAAATATTTCAGTCTGAAATCCTTAGGAGATTTACAAACGTGAAGGTAAAATTATATCTTTCAACCACATGAGGGCGTGGAGTTTAGAAGGTAGCTCCACGCAGTACTAACAACGACACTAGGTGGAGGTTATTTACACGCTCCGGCCGCCTTATTCCTAGGAAAGACCCCTCGGTACTTATACAATAGGAGGCTGTGTCGACCTACAAGAATGATCTGGACGATCGGGAATAAAAGACAAAATTTTGCCTTTGTCGGAAATTGAAACTCGTATCGTCCAGCCCTAGGTTTATTACTGTGCCAATCCCTGTATAGGCCTGGACAGACCCTGAAGGCTCCAGGAGGCTGAGCCTTGCAGAATTTCTAGACAATTGGCATGTTAAAATGGCAGTTTTGTCAACCCTACGCAGCGGCAACCATTACCTCCCACGAGGTATTTCACAATGCGGCCGGAAAAGTTAAGTCAGTGAACAAGCCATCTGGAATCGAACCCGGGATCTTCCTACTTGTAGCGGAGTTCCTCAATCAAATGCGCCACAGATTGCCCTACTTTAATTACTATAAGCTCGGGTTATTCCGGTCCCTATCTACAAGGTCTCACCATGAAGAGCCCGGGAAGGCACAGAAGAAAAGTGACGTATAGATACAAACCATTTGTAATCTTGGCTCTAGAAAGTGAAGCGTGGTTAGCACCACACCCCGGCCGCTTTATCCCCAAGAAATATCCGGCACCAATTGTACAGGAGGCTGGGTGGGCTTCGGGACCGTTCTGGACGGCCACAAATCGCATCAGTCGGGTTTCGATCCCCGGACTGTTCAGCCCGTAGCGAGTCGCTTTCTAGAAGTATGTGTGAAAATAATAATAAACCGAAGCAGAGTGAATCCTGTAAGGAAGTCGCGTACGGCGCTGTTTGCTAGAATAAGATATAAGGTTTCACAAAACATGGAATTTCTTGGTGGGCTGACTACGTACTAAATATTCAAGAGGAAATTTGGGTCAGTAATTTAACTTATTTTTTAACCCTTGTAATAAAACTGTAAAATATTTCAGTGCATCTTCCTGTTCTTACTTTTCTCATTCCGTTTTGAAGGTCTACGGCAAATCACAGCAAATAGAGACCTCTATCTCGCCCCTTCTATTCTTCTGTTTGAGGTCTGCGCATGGAAAAAACTTGTCTCCCGATGGAAGGACTTGCGTGAAATTTTATTTTGTGGAGTTTGACTAAAACCTGCCTTCTAAATCAAAATTTACATACAAACAGACAAAATAACAGATACTATGCTTAACATTTCTCCATGTTTATGCTAATATCTTGCCGTTTATGAGTACGGCAAAGCTAGAGAGGCCGAAGAAAACTTTGACGATGTAAATACATCGTATTATAGACCCTATAGAGTTGCATGTATTCAACTTACATGTAGAGTAAAATGGACAAAAATCCATAGAAATCTGAATGTTTTTAAGTCATACAGCACTTCAGAATTAAATGTCATGTACACTTGAGATTGTTTTGTTAAATAAACTTCGAACTAATGCATTAAGAAATATGTAGTAAGTAATGTTACCGAAAACTGATCGTAAGTTTGCCTTGTATGTTTTAAGACTTGTGTTTCTAGTTATATTGGCAGGCGTTTAATTTGTGATCACTCTAAGCAGTCCAGAACCCCTTACAAGTTGATGTGGAAATCAATGAATAACCTGCATCAATCGGTCCCACAAATTATCCCAAAATTCAACTGTATTTTGCTGCAGAACTTTGCAGACTTACTCAACTCTTTTCCTGAAAGGCACTACAGATGGAGATGAGACAGTAGAATAAAGATTAAACTCGTATGTTCCGTAATATGCCACATTTGAAAACGCGCATGAAAAGTAAGGACAAGCATGTAGAAGGTCGTGAGTTTCCTTTTGTTTGGACGCTAGCGTGTTTCAATTGAAGACTGCTGGACAGAGTATTATGAAATATGATATAAAAGCCATGTCGTCGGGGGCCGCAGCCGTATAGTAATTTCCGTTTTTTATTTTCTTTTGTTTTTTGTTTTTTTGCCGCGGACACACCAAAAACTGAGAGCCGAGAAAGGCACTCTCGCAGTTACGGAAATCAGTAATCGTTTAAATAACAGTAAATATAAAAGTAGATCTGATGACTGTGATAAGGACTATATTGTTAACACAAACAGACGTAACAAAATAAATACTTTTAGAACATCCGTAATGGAAATACGGTTTACTAAGGTGTTAAAAACTGTGGTGGCAGCTGTGTGTTGCTGCTACTAATTGTAACTTTCCAAACAAAATTCAATCATAGCCGAACAGCTCCTCCTACTCCTTCCTTCATCTTTCGCAGTGAGTCACGAAGTGAGCAACCAAAAAATGAAAGTAGCGTATTTTACATTCTTACATTGCAATTCAATTATGACAACTCAAACCAACAAATTCATATATTTAAAATTACGGTAATATTACAAATTACCAACTCCTACATTTTCCGGGCCTTCTTGTCTCTTAATCTGTTGTTAGCTTGAATTTTAATAATTGAATTATAATACACGGAATGAAAGATGTAAAATTCGTCAATGCCTGACAGGCATTGACGAATTTTACATCTTTTACAAGTTTATCGCTTATTAATATCAAAGGAAGGTTGTAGACTCCCTGATCGCGGACCACTAAGGCCCGAAATACGCAGAAGTTGGTGTTTTTTAATATTATTGTAATTTTTATAAAATTGAGTGCATTTGTTTTGAATTGTCATAATTAAGTAGCGTGTTTACAGAAACCCGTCGCTGTATCATACTGAGTCTGTCGTATCAAGTCCACACATTAATACAATTTTCGTTGCAATTCTATATAATATTGCAGATTTGAGATTCTCATGTAGTGCTGTTGAAATTTAAATTCTCCTAGGATATAATTTTTGCAGCTTGGGACTTGTGTGTCTGTTTTGAAGTATCATACCCAGTCACAGCTGTATAACTGTTCCATCATCAGCACAAGAAATGCTGCACAATGCGCCTGTCCAGAGGCTAAAAGGTGGCACCCCACCACAGGACAGCCAAGCCGTAGGCTAGCAACCCGCCCTAGGGAATTAAACATTACTTTCAAGCCTCAGTATACAGACAACCGGAAAGCATGACGACGAACTGCGGCCTGAATTATAGACCAACAGGATGAAGACGACTTGGAAGGCGTTTGAAGAGACTATTAGGCCAAGCCGAAACTAGTCCATTAATGCCTAACACATAAAGGATAACGATAAAGATGATGATATCTTTTCGACCTTTATAATCATATAGTCCAAGAGAAATTTAATATTTTTGGACTTCTTTACATTGAATGTTAAGGGGTGAGATCTTTCAACACATCAGAAAACACACGTCCAAGAGCACCGCGTCACAACTCACAAGAAGTTAATCGTCCATTTAATAAAATTGTATCTACTCTGGCACCTCCCATGTGACATTTTGTCTTCACCTTCTCCTTTAAAATCTCTTACGCATGTTTCGTATCCCCCACTTACGCTACTGGACACTTTGACATAAAATATTCCTGACGTGATCATTCGAATCATGACTGAACATGTGAATATAGATTATAATGATCCATGTTATGTTTCATTGTCTTTCCTCTTATTCCTGTCTGTTAACTAAAAATACGCATTTTCTTCGAAAAAGGACACTTTAATCCTTTAAGGTTTGAGGAGCGGCCACTCAAAAGCCTTATGAAAACAACAAGCAAGAGCATAGTTTTGTATAACTTCATCTTTAGAAATCTCGCTTATGTGGCAGACGGGACATAAGAGATTCCGAAAACAGTGGAATCAGGCATTTCCTTCTGCGCATTAGGCTCAATTGTTGAGGTTGTTAGGAATTGAACTGGATTGGACACGATAATGATTATCCTTATCGCATAACGCAAAGGATATGTTAGCAGGTAACTAGGGTTTAACTGTCAAGTGGGTAACGGAGTTTGTAGTGTGCTGCCGCTTGACCGTAGCCCCTGTATCATGGTACGAATTGCGTCTTTGTTTTTCATATTAATCTGCTTGACTGTGCTTTGACAGCAAAGTAAGCATACGAATTGGAGTTCGGCCTCTCGTAGCGGTGGTTGAGGCTTATTCTTGAGGTATATGACGGCTTGAGTTATGACAGAACTTTAGGGGCTTCTCGGAGGAAAGTACATACTCCATCCTCAAGGTAGAAGAATCTTACATCGTTAAGAGGGAAAGATCAGTTTTTTTTAGAAGCTTCGACAAATTTCTACCAAATTACGCGATGTCAGATTCTTCCAGGAAGGAAATTTTGCAAACTTAGCTTAAATAAAACGTTGTTTTCAGTTACTTTAAGCTTTCGTGACAACTCACTGTCAATATTGATCCCGTTACTGGGTGTTCGCATTGTGTAGCTGTGTAATCTTTTACCAAAACTTCAGAGAAACTTGTTGTATCCATCTTCAGGGATTTTAGGTTTATCTCTGAAGATTGAGGCAGACAATCCCAAACAAATGTAGACAATAGTGCCCACGACACACGTTGCTAAAAGACCTAAAAGTGGCAACACTAATTTCTCGTTATTAGGAGAAATATATGGTGTTAGGTGCTTCTGGTTCGAATGAAAGGCCAAAAACAAAAATTCAACCTCGATGTATTGTGTATATTGTACATAAGTGCAGACTGGGGTACAGTGGAGGGCTGTTATAAGCAGACCGTTTAAGTGGCGGTTCCCGAAAAATGCAGGGAAAGGTTTGGGCTTGATGAGCGACCCTTAACTCTGCAAATTAAGTTTGATAGTTAATTACTTAGAAGTTTAGTGGCTTACTTATGCGCATAATATATATTTAATTCACCGTCTCATGTTCTTTTTAAAATAATTGTCATTTTAAAATAAAGTTCACATAATTTTAAAAAGCTAAATTTTGAAATGGAAGAAAATATGGCTAATAGTAATTTAGTTGTTAATATCCTGGAAAATGATAAGATGTAGTCGTGTCCTTGTATACCAAAGTTTCGGAGGATTATGCTGCTTTCATATTCAGTGTTTCAGCTCTACTGTTGGTTCCGTCCTAAAAAAACTACAAGATGTTACAAAACTAATGTACTTACATAACCCGAAAGCCCCACTGTATTGATACATAACACAAATTGTAATTTTCTGAGGTTGAATAAACATTGGTTTTCTTAATATAAGACCTACATATTTTTATGTTTAGTTGAGGATGTCAAAGTTCATTGATATAAGCATCTTGATACTGACAGTGACTTTAAAATTCACGCCCCAATAAACAGAGAGTCAAATAAAATTCCTGCCTTTAAGGTGTCAAGAAAAACTGACTCTCATTTTATTATTTGGTTGTACACACACAATGTATATGGCCGACATCAGAAAAAACAATGGGATGAAAACTCCCCTTGATATATAAATCCGTAACCCCACCCAGGTATGCCATGTTATAGAGATCTCTGGACACGAACTGACACCCTATCATTATGCTGTATTCATATTTCTCCACCCTGAACTGAAACCTTATCGTATACTGAAAATTAAAACATTGCATACGTTAATGAAACCTTTAGATGCGCATATTAAAATATGGGTGTTTAAATATTCATTTTTAATAAAGATGTAACTGAGTGTGAAGTTGGCCCACCTCTAATCCTGCAAGAAGTACACTCTTAATGAAGTATTGACTTGTCAACTATCGGTGCTATTGTAATTTATATCATTCTTCAGGGAGGTACCAAAGTTTCGAAAATAATGGTATGAACGTGGAAGACAGAGGATTCTTGAATACGTCAATGTACGGTTTTTACCATAGTTGCACCTTGCTTTCACGCTCAGAAAGTCATCACTTTACCTAGAAGTGTATTTGCATGTTTTGATTAATTCTTTGGATCAAAATTATTCTGTTACCTAAATCAACTCCATCGGGTGCTTCTTTAGAAGCTAACAAATTCTCAGCTAGTCAAGAAATTCCCAGCATCATATGGAACCCGAAGTGTTATTACGGTCTTCACAAGCGCCCGCTGCCTCTCCCTATCCTGACCCAGATCAATCCAGCCTATGTGTCCCCATCGAAAGCGGTCCCTTTTTCTCAGGTCTTCCCACCAAAGTCCTGTATGCACCTAATAACAGTAACGCAATGATTTCCGTAATGACTGTGCATTTGATCATACAAGAGTGCTTCTCTTCAGCAGCTGCAGCAACAAATGTTGTCCGAAATTGTGCACACTAAAAGCAAGAGAAGTATATATATATATATATATATTTTTTTTTTAGTTATTTACTGCAATTGGGTTGTTACCCGGTGGCAGTGGTTATTTTACATGTAGACAAGTGTGTGCATAACACGTAACACGCTTTGATCGGTATGATTCTCTGTGATGCATTTTTACGGTTTACCACGAATTTAACCGATAATGTGACCAACTAAGAACACAAGTTATCAATAACTTGTCCACTTTGCTGTATGTATAATTTTTTTTTTAGTTATTTACTGCTATTGGGTTGTTACTCGGTGGCAGTCTACGATGTAGGAAATAATTTTTAAACCCTAGATAGAAGATGGAGGCAGCACATTCGTTCGAAATACTAATTCTTACCTGCCAGACTTCATAACGTCCCACTTTAAAGACCAGTAATTTTAGCCTGTGATCTTACATGTAACAAGCAGTTTTGTGCAGAAAATATGGTATATAACGTAGCGAAAACAGTTAATGCCTCTGTGGTTTGAAGCAAGTAAATACGATAAATCAAGCAAACTGACAGGGAAGAGCTGTAACGTTTTAAAAATTCAGTGTTAATAAAAATGCAACCAGATGCAACAGTATGCGGATATTTATTTACTGTAAAGTCACTCTACATGTTTCGGGTGTCACAGCACCTATAATCAGGAGTACTAAAAACTGTAACCGCAGCCTCCGGTACAGCTACTTCCCTCTAACGTGGCCCGATCGGGCCACGTTAGAGGGAAGTAGGTGCACCGATATTATGACCTGTAGCGGAGGCTGCGGTTACAGTTTTTAGTACTCCTGATGATGGGTGCTGTGACACCCGAAACATGTAGAGTGACTTTGCAGTAAATAAATATCTGCATACTGTTGCATCTGGTTGGATTTTTATTA
>Ga0136643_10005466_pt1 | contig 17927 bp, 13 predicted proteins | sample TergutLab28metaG_FD_96883 | JGI IMG/M metagenome (GOLD analysis project Ga0136643, IMG submission 96883) | Labiotermes labralis P1 segment gut microbial communities from Petit-Saut dam, French Guiana - Lab288 P1 (version 3) (version 3) | ecosystem: Host-associated > Arthropoda: Insects >...
CCCACCAAGACCCTATACGCCCCCCTCTCCTCGCCCATACGCGCCACATGCCCAGCCCATCTCATTCTTCTACATTTTATCACCCGCACAATACTGGGTGAGGAGTACAGATCATTTAGCTCCCGAGTGGGGGAGTAGTTTACCTCCGGATTGTTTTGTCTCCAGAGGAAGCATGTGAGTGTTTCTTAACCGAGTAGTTTTACAGGGAGGGGTTTTTAGCCCCTCGCCCAAACCCCAAGCTGGAGGACCACCCCTTGTCGGCTGTCCACGAATGCTTATTCGATTTATTCGCAGCTACCCTCCATATCGGGGGCCGTTCATCTATCCGAAACCTGAGGACGCGCCATGCCGTGGTGACAGGGACTCACTACACGGATTCAGTATGTGTCAGAATATTAAATTTGTAGGGTTAACAAGGAGCGAACTGTGTTCCTATTTAATTACCAGAGTGCTTTTAAAACATGTATCAACTTGTAATTTGGCAGCAAGGTAGGTTTAATATTCTACTGTGATGTCATCAAAACGCAAACACTGCTCCCATATGTAGCACCGCAATCCGTCAGCAACCACGGCTTTGACAACTGTGCGTTTCAAGTTCTGCTTGTATTCGATTTGTCCAGCGGCGAGACTGGTTTTCTAGATCAGCAGTTTTTAGGCGCGTTCGCAAAACTACGAAAAGCGACTATTAGCTTGGTCACGTCCGTCCGTCCGTCCGTCTCGTTTAATTCTTTTAATTAGTGCCTATTTTATCTGAATATGTATCATTTGAAATGTGTTATCATACACTTTTATGCTCATCAGCCACTGAAGTAGGCTTCGATAAGTTACAGTAGTGGCGACAGTTCCCCTAACAACCAGGTTCACAAGAGACCTTCGAATTAACTTCTGCTTTTCCCAAACTCTATGTTCTTCTAGAACGTAACTCACGTGTCTGGAGAGGGATTACTTTCTTTACAAGCACCTCTATCTCAGTTGTAGGATTTAAAGTCGCTGCGACAAAGTTATTGTTTTCATATTGTTAAAATAAGTGCAAATGACAGTTACAAAGACTGGTTGTTTCATAAATTTAAGATGTGGAAGAAAATCGTTACAAACCCTGTAAAGGTGTTGCCCAAGATTTTATGCAGGTTCTAAGGAAAAACAAGAAGACATCTCAGTTAAGGTTTATGTATCGTAACTTCAAAATGAAAGACACAAGAAGCTGTGAAATTAAAAATTTTTTTAAGATATTTCGTGGTAGAGTATTTTCTTGGAATGGTCAGTACTTAGAAACTTACTCAAGCGTACTTTCCACTGCCACCATCTTCCGCTTATATTTGTAACTACTTGATTACATATATAACTATTATAAGTAACGACGTAATATCATGCCGTTGCATCAGTCGGGTATTTTCTACGTTACCATTTTTCTTCTAAATTTCGAAGATCAATACTTCAACTTATTCCCTCTGGATTTTCTGACAAATAGTTCTTATGGTTTGCCAATAAAATACTTTTAAATTAGAACATATTATAATACCGACAACGACCAATATTTATGCAATTTATGAGTGCCCATTTTGTAGTGTATAATGAACTTGCAATGTGGCCGAGAGACAAGTGGTACTACGGATTTCGGTGCGAAGACTCGGGGATTTCAAGTTTCTCTACATGTGTGGCACAAGAAATCTTAAAATGAGCCGTGGAAATTACCATTTATTAAAGTCTTTAATCTGCACATATCATTATGTCGTTTTAAAAAGTTTTCAGAAGTGATGCCAACTAAATGTTCTATTATTATTTGAATTACATAAACTATGTGGCAGAAGAGCCAAATACATAAAGAACATCATCATATACATATACGTATACATCACTAGAACGTAGGAGAAACGGAAAGTATACAGCGTGACAATGCTCAGTAACTGGTATATGGCTCTTGAGAAGGAGGCAGTAAAATTTCGGGTGTCCGTGAAGGGAAGACAGTTTCTTGCTGTTCCTCTATAAGAGTTCTGCTACAGGTAGTTAGGGAGATGATGGCTCCATATAAATGCTCTATATAAAATAACAATGTACTGTGGGGAATTAAACGATTAAGGACCAATAAATGGTCGTGAAAAGCTAAGAAAAATTAGGAACAAAAACTGCACGTACAAAAACAGCAACCTGAAGATATTATTTTCAGGTATTTTACTTCAAAATGCATGTCAATGTGGGGTCTAAATCTAATATGTTAGAATCCTGAAGTTCTTCGTACCAAAAAAAAAAAATCCGGTAAAGAAATCGTACCTGATTTACAACTCAGTCTGGGCAACACAAACATATTTGTTCGTATTTAACTCAGGCTCCAGTTGACACATTTGTCTATGTTGCCTCCTTTCTGACGTACTTAACCAGAATTTTGGCTATATTTCTTACATCCCCAAACCAAATAATATGTCAATGTGGTCACATTGGTGACTGGTGAGTGTTCAGTTTCACACCCCTGTCGCTTTTCCCCAAGGAAAAACTGTACAAAACTGAATGCGAGGCTTGTTGAATTCCAGAGACTTTCTGGGCGCTTTGGAGAAGAGAACAAAATTTTTCCTCACCAGGAATCAAATCGCGTTCCTTTGGTCGTCCAGGCTATAGCTTATCCATTATACGAACTGAGCTATCCCCGCTTCTCAGTAAATGTTTCATAATTGTTAAATAACAACGGCATTACCTACAGTCAGCAATATTGACAATAATGAGTACTTGATCGAACACGCTGTACCTGCTGCAGACTTTATACAGCCCCGAGTCACGATGAATTAATCCTGAGCACATACGATTTTGTACGAAACGTGTACAATTTATTTCAACGCATTAAACCAGAATCTGGTGTAAAAGAAAGCGAAGCCACAAAAATTCTTTTGCAGAACGATTACTAACTTCACCGACGTTCGAATCGCCTGGTTTAAAAAAGAACCCTAAAATGTGCTTCACAAAGCGAGAACTGATCATCTGTTATACTAATCAAAGTAAATTAATTTGCTCAGTTGGCATTTCTATTGTCTATTTTCGTGGTGTGGTGCTGGAGAAGGATAGAGAAGATCAGGTAGACAGATCACGTGAGAAATGAAGTGTTACAAAGAAACAAGGAGGAAAGCAGTAATAAGAAGGACGGCTAACTGGATTGGTCACATCTTGCTTAGGATGTGCTTACCAAAGGAAGGAAAGATAAAGGGAAGGATAGGGTGAAGGAAAGAGGAGGAAGAAGACGTAAGCATCTACTTAATGACCTTAAGGAAAAAAAGTTGATACTGAAAATTGATAGAGGAAGAACTAGATCGCACTCTGTGGAGAACTAGTTTTGGAAGAGACTATGGACCTGTCTTAAGACAGACAACAGAATGAATGACTTTCGCAGAAATTTTCTTATTGCAATTTGTCATTTGTAATGTCCACCGACATAAAAAGTCAAGATTAGAAACTGAACGACACATCCCACATCAGAATCCTGCACTTTAATCACACCGACGTTGCTGAATTTCAAGATCCTTTCCCAAACCCTTTTCTTCAGGCAAAGTTTCATAAGAATCCGTTAGCTAATACATTCCCGAAATATTATGGCCTTACTTACAACAGACCGCCTACGGGCACTATTCTGAGCTGGTTTGTTTCAATTCCAGCTTTAACATCCTATGAATAATAAATAACGTAACTACAACTGTTTGTTTATAGCGCTAAGACTTGATGCCTAGCATACGAAATTAACATCAAAATTTTTCACTTCTTCTGCAGAATGAAAGGGGAACATTAGAGGTGCATGGTACATGCGCGTACCTCGATAACACTGGAAGCCAAATCACTTTGATACTTAAATTCCTAATTCCATTTGATTGTTATTGCATAATCACCCATTCGGAATTAAAGTGTACAGGCATACAAGCGTGTAAGATTACACTGGATTTAACCTTTCCAAAAAAGAAACATTATTTTATTTTATCTCCGTAACCATTAATTATGCCACACAATATTAACTAAATACCACTAATAAGGGAGTTCTGGATATTTTGTATGTTAGATTAGTCAAGGATTTTGTGTTCCATTTCGTTCCATTTCATCTTGTTCGATTTGGTACGTGTTATCAGACGCAAGACTAGTTAGCGAGGAGAGATCAGAAATAAAGCCAAACAGTAATTATAAAGATTGCACGCTACTGCTGCAATTCATCAGATGACAAAATGTTTCGACCCAGTTAAATCCCACTCAGTACTATCGAAGGCCGTAATTACTTTTTCGGCATTGACAAATTAATGGAACAATCAGTAGCAAAACTCTTTCCTGGAGAGCAGAACGGAAATACCTCTGTCCAGATTCAGCAGAGGTTTAAGCTTTTCGAACAACATACTGAGATAAAAAGGCAATCACAGTAGGACGCCCATTTAAAACTTGAAGTTTAGTTATCTTTTATTTAGTCTCCTCTAGTTAACCCTAGAAGTCCGGTCGTTATTTTCCACATCCTGCCCACAGAGTGCATTTGTGTGTTCTGTAAGGATCTCAGAACAAACAGCAGTTATTTCCCTACATAGCAGTAACTGTTGTCTTTCGAAGAGGTTCTTACGAAGTAAGAAGGAAAGCCTTGTGGGGAGACCACGCCCTTCTGTCCGTCGCCAACCTAGTATCAGTAACTGAACAGTTCGTCTGATGTTAATTAAATTCGGTACAGTAGTTCTTCACAAATATTTTCCGAGCAAGCATGAGTTTCCTGAAGGCCTGCGCAGTGACATTCATATTTAATCATAAGGTTCGTAATCCCCGTTGCGTTCATAAATAAACTAGATTGGAGTGTATGTACTTGTCTAACACAACTTTATTTGATGGTAGAGATATGTATAGAATTTACTGCATAAAGAACAACTACATATTTCGGCCCTTGACAATGGCCATCTTCAGGTTGAGAGAATGAAAAAAAACTTAGTAAGCAGCTATACTCGACTTATGTAGGTTGTATACAGTGGGGAGGTAAGAGGTGAGGTGGGCACGAGATCTCGTATGTGTTGTGTAGGATGGGCGGTGTGGGTGCAAGGGGTTCTGCTGTTATAGGTTATGTCTAGGTTAATATGGTTAGATCTGCCGTATCATCTGATGTTTGTAGAGACTGTATGTACATACACACTTAACTTATAAATATACAGAGTGCAATCTTATATAAATATAGTTTCAATCGTTGTAGTGGGTTCATTGGTCTAATACTATATAAAATATACTTTCTATAGTTACAGTGGGTTCATTGATTTAATCACTTTGTTATTTTATTTACTATTATAATACATCAAATTGGATTTTTCATAATTTGACAGTTCAGTATCTGAAGTACAACTGGTATAGGACGGAATAAAATTAAGGTGAGTAAGGGAAGTAAATTAACAGACAACAGTAGGGGAAAACATAAAAGCGAATTAAATTAAAGTAAGGCAATACTGAAGTGTTAGGTTGAGATGTTACTCTTATGGTGTCGTTCGGCTGTGCATGTTTCAGTTGAAATGTTCAAAGTATAGGGCTTCGGACGGTCCACAGTCTATTGTGTAATAGTGTTGAATTTCGAGGATGGCGGATGGGACGATCCTTAGAAGCGCGGCTTTGTGTGTAGCATATGTCAGCTGGTTATTCGGCGCGTGTTACTGTGGGTCATTCATAGTGTGGATCTACAGTTCTGAGTGTCGGATGGTCGTTGTGCTGTAGGTGAGTGAATTAATGGCGTTGGCTGGGTCGTTTCCCTGGGTTACCGAAACCTGGGCGTGTAGATGCAGACACAGTTGGTTTTATGGCTCGGTTTATGCACCATCCTGTTTGGCGATGTCACATATTCCCCTTGTATGTGCGTTGTATGTGTGTATTACTGACCGTCCGAAGCCCTATACTTTGAACATTTCAACTGAAACATGCACAGCCGAACGACACCAGAAGAGTAACATCTCAACCTAACACTTGAGTATTGCCTTACTTTAATTTAATTCGCTTTTATATTTTCCCCTACTGTTTTCTGTTAATTTACTTCCCTTACTCACATTAGTTTTATTCCGTCCTATACCAGTTGTACTTCAGATACTGAACCGACAAATTATGAAAATCCAATTTGATGTATTATAATAGTAGATCAATGAACCCAATATAACTATAGAAAGTATATTTTATATAGTATTAGATCAATGAACCCACTACAACTATTGAAACTATATTTATATAAGATTGCACTCTGTTTATTTATAAGTTAAGTGTATATGTATATATAATCTCTACAAACATCAGATGATACCGAAGATCTAACCATATTAACCTAGACATAACCTATAATAGCAGAACCCCTTGCACCCACACCGCCCATCCTACACAACACTGTATACAACCCACATAAGTCGAGTATAGCTGCTTACTAAGTTTTTTTCATTCCCTCAACCTGAAGATGGCCACTGTCAAGTGTCGAAATATGTAGTTGTTCTCTATGTAGTAAATTCTATACATATCTCTACCATCAAATAAAGTTGTGTTAGACAAGTACATACACTCTTATCTAGTTTACAATCATACTTAGTTTAGGGCGCTAATTAATTCCTACCCTAATTAGAATCTTTCTTGACCGATCTGAATACAATTTGGTAAAGATTATCTACACGTTATTCTACTAACTTGATTTTTATGAAAATCGAGATAGTGAAAGACACCCTTTACTTACGGGCGGAAAGAAATGTTGCTCCCTTATCTACATTTGTCCTCAGAGTTTTTAGAACTCGGTACACATGACGTTAATGCACTTTTATTATTACTTTGTTATAAGTTTTGGGAATACCTGTTCAGTGAAAGGCATACCAGACTTAGGGGCGTAAAAGCAACTGGTATTTTTTAATCCTTCTTCAAATATACGTAGATTTCTACTAAGAAGACGTCCATAAAAACTTATAAAGTGATTTCAGTTGCGTTAAAATTGGCGCAATGGAAGATAAATTTCACTTAGAGTTTACTGAGTTTCTGTCCGTAATGTTCATATTCATCGTTCAGTGTGAAGGAAATTTGGTATGAGACCAGTACAATGCTATTTAGTTGCCATCTGTTTCGTGAAATTGGGTGCAAGGAAGGGCATTCTTTCCTTGCGAGAGGAAATGAATTGAAGTTGAAACATGTGCATTCAGATCTGCTGTAAGGCGATAGTTGCTTACTTATGAGACTTCGCACTCTAGACAAAGCCTACAAACTAAATCTTCAGGCACAATGCAAACTACCTTTCGCCTGGAAAGTGTTAAAAGTTTGTAGGATTTAACAGTTACTGACTAATTCTTCTACTTCTGGAGTAGTGTAATCAGGCAAGTTTATTTGATACGAGCCTTTTGAATGATGAAGATGATGACACCCATCTCAGTCCCATGTCACCTTCCATACAGTCTGCCATAATTTCAAGTTTAAAGGTCGCCCCATTACATGATGTAACTGGCACAGCGGGGGAGCAAAGTTATACATCTACTCACGCTTGTCCTCGACTTTAGATGGGAGTGGCTGGTCAACGTCATGCTCCGGCCAGGTCTAAACGGGTGTGAAAAACCTCACCCCCACCGGCGTTCGAACCCTTCAATCCGAGGCGAGGAATTATTTTATTCACGCAGTGCGACTAGATATAAATCATTTTATGAGACCAACAATTGCAAATACAAATATATATATATATATATATATATACATATGTATATAAATGATGTCAGTCTACTCCTACATGTTTCGGCGACCACCTTTCGTCTTCAGGGAGCCACTCCACTATTTATAACTTAATGAATTATGATACAATTTTTAGTGTGCGCCATTAAGCAGTATACAACAACTTATCAAACGATCGGAATTTCACACCAGGAATCTGTCACTGTAGGTCTACTGGCTATCTGCATCACACGAACAGCACTTAGACAGCTTCGGTTCTCAACAGTATAGCAAATAAGCCCAAAACTTGTCATTATAAAAGACACTAAAGGGGCACTATGCAACATACATTATATTAATATAAACAGTGTATCTACTACAAAGATCACATCTTTCTGTATTTTTACACCTGTATATTTTAAATAAGCTGCAATTTTTTTTCGATATTACTTATTGTAACGCTACAAATTGTATCACAATTCAGTAGTTTTAAAATTATGGTGTCGATCCCTGACAATGCCGGTCGGTTGCAGAAACATGTAGCAGTGGATTGATATTATGTATTTGTATGTGCAAGCTGTTGGTTTTATAAAGTAAAGAATTATAAGTTTCGGTACTTTAATTGTCGTAAAATTGCAATCAATTACTCATATCCCAGATTAGAGAGTACTCAAATAAAAACAAGGTATAATGTCTTTCAAATAATTTGGAATGTAATGGCACAGGATAGCTTGCAACAACCGTCTTACTTCAGCGGCACTGACTTTTCTAATCCTGACACTATAAAATCCGTCAGTCAGTGCTTGGCTAATGTTATTACGAGGTCACAAATAACAAATTATAACAATTCCTATCAAGTCATTTAATTGTTTATTGATGTAAGTGTATTTTTATCACATTCAAAAAAGTTGTAGTCCCTGGCGTGTTTTTCTGTAAATTATTTACAAGTTTGTGTGGCTGCTTGTTGAGTGGCAACAAGAATTAATACGTGGTGTGATACGCAATTAACCTTTTGACGCCTAATGTCAACTACAGTTGACGTACCGCACCGCTAACCTCTAAAGTTGCAGTTTATATATTTATTTAACAAATTTAGGTACTGAATATTTTAAACATGGTGCATACTCTCCGTTTTTTCTCTTCAAAATGCAGTTCGTTTCATAATTCTAACGTATTTGTTTCTGCATTATTCACATTTTATATACAGGGTGTGCTAAAATTTAAAAAAAAAATAATTTCGGCGCCAAAAGGTTAACCATGGAACGTACAGACGGGGAGTAATTTAGTGTCTTTCAAACCACGCAGGCTCTTCTGATAATACAATACTATAGTTTTTATGAGGAGATCCCATCAGCCGCGCTGTATGAGGAGTGGGACTGCGACTTTCGCTTGCTAGGTTTGCGGGTTCGAATCCCGTCGGTGGCATGTATGTTTCTTTCTTTAAGTGTTGTGTTTTGTCAGGTAGAGGTCTTTGCGACGGGCTGATCACTCTCCAAAGGCGTCTTACTGAGTGTGGTGTCTCTGAGTGTGATCGTGAAGTCTCCATGAAGAGGACCCCCTGGTCTAATACGAGAAATGCCCCATGAGGAAAAAAATTGTGAAATACAAAAACGGTAATAAAATATTCTGCCTAATAAATATTGTCATAAAATAATTCTACTTTAGATTTTATTTCAGTGCTTCTACCAATTGATGACAAAAAAAATCCTTTCAATTTCCTCCATTTTTGGCCTTTCCATGGATTAGGAACTCTGGCGTGTTCTGCGTCAGAAGTAATTCTGAAAGGGTTAATCCTTCGACACGCCCAAGCCGCTTTTCTGTATTAAAAAGGAATTTGTCAATGTCAATACCAAGATAAAAGCTGACACATATTCATTTTATTACTAGGCCGACTATTATATAAGTTTAAGAATCACAGTGCCATTGAAATCAGGATACTACAACACTGTATTGGAATAGAATACTGCAACGAATCTATTAATCACGATTGACAATAAGACGCTAGCTCGCAATGGTACAAATATTTACTTTTGTTTATCCTGCCATTTAAATGGAACTGTTCAGCATGAACAGTAGCTTCGAACGCACCACCACTCAGATCCAAGTCTTGGGTAATGACGCAATGCCAATTGGTAAATTGTTTCCGGAGTATCGGATGAGAACGCTGCGTCCTTTTTGTGGAAACAAGTAGTTCAGAAACGTCGGCAACTATTTGCCATTTGCCACGGACGTCGTATCCCAAAAGACTTCGATCTTTCTAGATACCTCTGTGGGAGTACCAAACTTCACATTGTTTTACCACAGTCCTCCATTTTAATTATAACTAGTAAAAGGTAAAAGTAAAGTGATCCCGTTACAGGCCCGGTGTGACCCAGAGGTGGGTAGAGGTATAGCTCTACTCTTCCATGACCGCGGCACTAGAAGGGGGTGAGTGGTCAGCAGCACGACCCGGTCGCACTTTATCCCCGGGAAAGAGCCGGTACCCATTTTACAGTAGACTGGGTGGACCCCAGGGCCGGTCTGGACGGGCGGAAAATCTTGTCCACACTGAGATTCGATCCCGGACCGTCCAGCCCGTAGTCAATCGCTATACCGACTGAGCTACCGGGTCCACAATTATAACTAGTACGTCCATTATATTTACAGCATAATTACTACAGCATTTACAGAATCACTTAAAGTCATGCAGTGGTAGCACTCCTGCTTTATTTTCGGGAGGCTTCGTACTGAATTACCAACCCCAAAAGTCTTCAGTTAATGCCCTGGTCTTTATGATCACCACTTTGACATAATTTGTGGGTAATCTTTAACAAATTATTTTACCAATCCAATGATACATACAAACTGCGTATTGAAAAAAAGGCACTGAATTAAGAAAGAAGGCGGAGGCAAGACAATACCTCGGTTTTTATTTTGTAAGATACACAGGGGTGTCCACATGTAAGGTCCAGGCTCTATTTTCATGTCCAATTTTCGTAAAGTTTCATGTTTAAAACTGAATGTGTCTGATCCAGTGTTTGTTACGGCGTGTTTTGTGATATCTTGAACACTCAAATGCAACATACGCATACAACGTGCATGGTGTGGGTGGATGTATTCATAACGCTATAGACGTGCATTTTGGAGGTTCTCGGTTCAAATCGCGTTGTTTTCCTATAAACTTTATATAAGAACTCGAACACTAAGCTACCTGTTTCTTCAAAATTCTTTCAAACCCATCAACATATCATAGACGTCACACAGTCTGATAAACTGACAAGGAAATTTAATAAACCGCAAAAAAATACGAAAATATTAAGTGTCAAAGTAACTAGAGTCACTGTGGATATCTATGTAGAAATTTCAATACATATTTAGTGAGAAAAGTCTTTTCAAACTTAAATCATTTGTACTTCATGAGAAATATAAATACCAGGAGGCTTTTGGATGGCGATAATCAAACCGGCGGGACCATTAGCACCGAAGGGGCACTTTTCATAAACAGATACTTCATGACTATTTATTTGCACACCGCCACGAAAATATCCCCTTAAATATGATTATTTGGAAATTACACATCAGAAATGGTAAATAGTGCATTTCACTTTAGAACAGGCCACGAAACCCCAGACGGGGAGTAGATGTACATCTCTACTATTTCTTTAACCTCGGGCGCTAGATTGGGTGGGTGGTCAAAGCCACGCTCCGGCCGCTTTACCCCCAGGAAAGACCCCGTGTCTACTGTATAGAAGGCTGCGTGGGCCCCAGTGCCGTTCTGTATGGGTGCAGAAAATCTCACCCCCAACCGGAGGTCGATCCCAGGAACGTAAATGCCGTAGCGAGTCGCTCTACCGACTGAGCCATACCGGCTGTCACATTAGAAATGTGGAAATGTAATTGGATTCTGGTGCCCTGAAGAGATCTTCTTTCTCCATAAACAGCAGGAAAATATCGCCAAACCTAATGTTACCAGGAGCACCCAAACTTGATGTTCACAGGACAAGCCAAACCTGCTGTTCCATATTCATCTTATGTATGAGTCCTGCCTCCATTATCGAGGAAGAAGTGGTGAACGAGAGTTAACGTAAGAGAGGCTACAAGTTGTGAGCGTGCATACAAGGCAAGTACTTCAAGAGGGGAGGAAAGAAGGGATACATTAGTTTCAGCTTCAGTGATGCTGATGTGGTTGGACGATAATCGAACGTTCACTTGTCACGGAAATTCGGTATTACGTCCAACAATAACATAGCCCTTGTTCAACATCTGTTGTATAATGTCGTCTTTATATCGTCGGGACAAACCCATTAGAGCCATTATTTTCATATATGGAAAATCTGTTACTTAGGTATGGTGTAAAATCTTCAACAATTTCTTATGAAATATGAAACTTTTATGTTTGGCTCGGATTACAGAAAATATCACCAGCAATACTCTATTCAGATCATGCCCCAGTACAGAATAATGAATCAGAAAGCTGGGTCCAAATTCGATATTGAATCGGTTTTCCACACAAACTAGTTCACATTTTGTATTCCGTCGGGATGCTGTTTCGATCAATGGCTTATAGCCAGATTCCCGGCGTTTGTGTTACTGTAAGAAAAATCTCAAGTCATTGAAAATAATATATTTTGCAAGCCAATATAAGACATACCTTGAAAGTTTTGGAATGCGGTTCTGGGAAAGGATGAAGGTCAGTTGTACCGATCATGTAAAAAATGAAGAAGTATTACATGGAGTCAAAGAAAAAGGCACATCCTACCTACAATAATGTGGGCTGGGATAGCATAGTCGATACAGCCACTCGCTACGGACTAGACGGTTCGGGGATCGAATTCCGGTGGAGGCGAGATTTTCCGCGCCCGTCCAGACCGGCCTTGGGTTCCACAAAGCCTTTTGTACAATGGGTTTCGGGTTCCTTTCCAGGAGGTAAAGAGACAGCGGCGTGGCGTTGACCACCTATCCCCATCAAGCGTCGAGGTTAAAGAAAGAATAGAGCTCTACCTCTACTCTCCGTCCGTGGTTTCATGGCCTGTTATAGGGTTAAATTTACCGTTAGCTTTATCTACACAATATAACGAAGAAAGGCTAACTGGATTGATCACAACTTGTGTGGGAAATGCCTTCTAGAACTTGTTACAGGAGGAAAAATAAAAGGGACGAAAAGACGAGGAAGAAGATTTAAGCAGTTGCTGGATAACGCTCCAGAGAACCGGAAGCACTAGATCAAACTTTGTGGCGTACTCGCTGTGTAAGGGATTATGAACGTGTCGCAAGACAGACTACACAATGGATATACGAAAATAACTCCAACATTGAAACTGAAGTTGTTAAAGAAGGAACAACCAGTTCCTAATTCAGGAATTTGTTCTTCCAAAACGAACACTTATATATTACATTTTCCAGATAGAACAAAATATTTTGAGTCAACACACTGACTGGTATTATAAAATGGAAAGAGTACCAACACAGTGAGAAACACGCAAAATAAGCACCAATGAACAGAATTAATAGATAACTTCTGAACTTCTGACCGAATAACATAAATAATAATGACACAAACGTATATGACCTGAAGGTTTAAGCTATTCCATTCATCATCAATTTGGCCGATTGTAGGAAAGATTAACAGTCACAATCAGGATGGATGAATGAACGTACTGATGTACTAAGACGCGGGCTATCCATCTATTCTCTTCAGCAAGTCAGTGCGGGTTAATGGAGCTATCCGGCGTAGCATGATAGCAACAGAAGAATAAAGAAAACAAAATTACAGAACAGCGCTTGTCGTACAACTGAGTTACTTGCAATATTGCATGTGTAACACATTAGTTTTAATGTGTTTTTATTGCAGATACAAGTACTTTACCGATGGATCTAATCAGCATAACTGATACTACAATGTATGTGCATTAATTAACAAATCTAATAAAATGCTTACAAACGATTTTTCCTTGTACTTCGTTAAATATAAACCTAAACCAGAAAAAGCATCAAACAGGATATATGGCGTGCATTTTAGTGAATCCTCTGTTTTGTAATTCCCACTCTTATCACAGCAATTCGTTTATAATAATGATACAGGCATCTTAATTTTTAACTTAATTAAATGGGCTATTAAGTTACTTCAGTACATTAAGTTTCAACTTAAACACCCACGTACCATATTTCAATGAAATTCGTCTACTAGTTCCGGACATTAAATATTTTGAGGCTTGGGAACATTCATGATCACCCCATTGTGGTTTTTTTTTTACTCTTTCTACAGATAACACGTCAAAACTAGCGCACTCATCTGCCATGTAATTCATAATAAACAGACAGTTTTGCATGTACAATGTCTGTTCAGTAATCATCCGAGTAGTCTGTATTTTTGCTTGCAAAGACGTGTGATCTCGTGCGTTAATATTCACACATGGTTGTAGGAACAACGTAAATCAACTTAGTCTAGACAATGTATCTTTGCCATTGTTCTTCAAAAAGGATGATGACAGCGAAATATCGTATATTCATTTGTTACACTGTTCCAAACACAGTCTAAGCCTCTTATACAAAACATTTCGCACTCCTTTCCTTGTCACACAGAAACACGCATGTTAACCAAAACAGGGATTCTCAAGTGCCACTAACACTTACTTTCACGAAAGAAAGTAATTTTTCTTGTGTTGAAAACGTTTTTTCGGTCTTCACGCGAATTTTCTTTTTATCGTCTGTAGGTTCATAAACGTCTGTCACTTGGGTAAAGTGCATTTGTGCCTCACAGCATCAGCCCTGTCACCTGCACTTGGGGGTCGAGGGTGGGTTACCACGTGTGTAACACGAGTATGGCTTTGTCACTCCTTGGCCAGCTATGAAACAACGTCCAGTAAACGTGTTCCTATTTAGATTGCTGCTGTAAATTAAAGAAGTAGTTTCCTTGATGTTTTGTTTCGAATTCTGTATTAATATAAGAAACCTCTTTACAGGACTTTTTACGTGTAAAACGTGTTACGTTGTAATTTCTGTGGCCACAGAAATTATATCTAAATTTCACTTCCGGTAACAGGCCATTTTCTGGAGGATCGTTACTGGAAGAACATACTTACTGAACTAAATATACGTGTAATTGCTACTCAGCCATAATTGTAAGTTTTAGTTACCACATATTTGTTGAATACTACGAAATACGTTACACCTCTATCTCTCTTATAGAGCGTGTTATCTACATTTGAAACTACCTTGTGAAAACATCCTTACTCCGTTTATACCAGTGTTGTAATGATCACTATCCATTCTCTGGGGTCTATTTCATACACAACGTTGAGAGGCGTGGTAACTGGCCGTCATTTGACCGACACTTTTCTTTACCTTTGTATTTCTGAAAACTGGTTGCGGTGTTTGCGATAGACCACCACACTGACTAATGTGTTGCTTACATTTTCTCAGCCCTTCAAAAAAATCAATCAAGAAAAAACGCGAAATATTTGTTTACTATAAAATGTCTTCAGGTCATGCACATTCTTTATGTCGCTATCGGCTCATTCTTTTTTCACAAAACGGTTCCGTTTCTGTCGTCAGGTAAAAAACAAAATTATAAAATCTACGCTGTAAATTTTACATGAGAACATTCAGGATTGCCATCTGTGAAGTTGGTAGTTTGAAAAATAGGGAGATGGAAAAAGTAGTGTGTGTGTGTGTGTGTGTGTGTGTGTGTGTGTGTGTGTGTCACCTCGAGAACACACAAATATCACAAGTCCCCAAACGTACATAAATCATCCTATCTTACGTTATTGTCCTTGTGGGCGCCATGGCAAAAGCTGCAGGGCTGCCAATAGAGAAAACCACAGGGAGGTCCTCATCCTAAACTCCTACGTCCTCCTCCAGAGTCACGAAGAATTCAATTATTGACGTGTGCATGTCTTGGTGATCACATGACGCAGACACAGCGGTACAAGTACGGCTAAAAATGACCTATACTCTACAAATCGGAGCTATTCGAAGTTTTAAGTTTTTAATTTCAGACTACGCAAACTAAATTCCAAGAACGGTTTCTAGCATTCACTCCTTTGTCTTTCCGACTTAAAACTAAAGGCCTAATGCATCAAACTATACACAATCATAAATACATATTTTGTCATAGTCTGGAATGGAACTCGGTGACTCGTAACAAGAGAACACAGAATGAGAGCCTTTGGAAAGAGGATGGTGAATGGAATACACTGAGACCTAAAGGGAGTAGGAAGTAACAAAAGACTAGAGGCAACTGCTTAATGAAGAATTTTATGACGTATACTTTTCACCAATTATTAATGAGGTAAAAAATAGAGCAATGCCAGGTGGTGAAAGGCAGATAGTACGCTGACGACAGATGATAAATCCATGTTAATGTGAAAACCAGAAGGGAAAGTCCATGCTTTGATAGTGCGATAATATCACAATGAAACTTAAAGTAACGACGGTGATGACGTAGATTGGGTTTCTCTGCTTAATGACATGATGCAATGAAAGGTTAATATTGAAACGGTAATGTAAACTCTTGTTCCACTATACAACAGGACGGTCGTTTTCGCTCTCCTCCGGCATATTGGACGTCAACGAAGCTATTTGTTTCAAAAAGGAGTAGATAGAATTAATGGCAATTGGTTGGTGGCTTTATTGGTTGCTCGACTGGTTAGCTGGCTGGTTCGTTGGTTTGTAGGTTTGTTTGTTGATTGGTTGGTTGGTTGGATGGTTGTTTGGCTGGATGGATGGTTCTGTCTTTTGCTGGTTGGCTAGCTGATTGATTAGTTGGCTCGCTCATTGGTTGATTGGTTGATTGGAGGTTATTATTCTCATTAGTAGCTAGGAAGCTGGAAGTACTTTTCAAAATATAGCGAAAGACGCAAGAAGTTACTTAAGACAACTGTGCTAAAAATTTTCGAGAAAAATGCCAATAGTAAAAGAATAAGATATGAAGATTGATAATAGTTCCTTGGAAAGGGTGGAACAGTTCAAATAATTGGGAACAATCTTAACGGATCAAAAATCTATTCAGGAAGAAATTAAGAGCAGATTTAAGTTAGGTAATGCTTGGTATCATTCGACGAGAATCTTTTGTCTTCCAGTTTGCTACCCACAAATATAAAAATTAAGATATACAGAACTATAATTTTGCCTCTTGTTTTGTACGGGTGTGAAACTTGGTCGCTCATACTGACGGAGGAACGTAGGCTGAGGGTGTTTGAGAACAGGGTGCCGAGGAGATTATTTGGGTCTAAAAGGACCGAGGTAACAGGTGAGTGGAGAAAACTAAAAAATGTGGGGCATAATGATCTTCACTCCTTACCTAATATTATTCGGGTGATACAATCGAGAAGAATGCGATGGGTGGGCATGTATCACGCATGGGATTGAGAAGACGTGCAAACAGGACTTTTGTGGGGAAACTTGAAGGAAAGAGACTATTTGGCAGACCCAAGCGTAGATGGGAGGATAATATTAAGATGAATCTTCAGGAAGTGGGATGGGGGCATGGACTGAATTGATCTGGCTCAGAAAAGGGACCGATGGCGGACACTTGTAAACGCGGTAATGAACCTTCGGGTTCCATAAAACGCGGGAAATTTATTGACTAGGTGAAAAACAGTCAGCTTCTCAAGGAGGACTCTGCTGAATGGAGTGAGTAAAGGAATAAGGTGCAGTCAAGCTTCGTGCTTGGGCGGCAAGAGTTTCATACTGTTGTGGACCATTAGCACACCGCGATCGTGCTCGAAGCTGGCGCTGAGCTGATACTCCATACGAGGAATCTTTAAGAAATATGTAAAACATTCATACACTGATGATTAATTTAAAATCTAAGCAGCTATATGATGAACATATGTGTGTTAAGAAAAACTATTATAGTAAGCTGTTCAGTTATTTTTGTTACGAGAAGAGAGAGTCATTTATAAAAATAACGTTAAATTGATTTCGCCTCCACCAGTCCAGATAATACGGCAAACTGATACGTTAAATGGAGAATAATGGTGTAGGGAGTGAAGGTACTCCGCATTCAAGGCAATTCCACTTGCTATGGAAATAATGCATTGAAAGAACAAAGGGTTTTTTGGTAAGTAACTGTCAGAAACTAAAGTCATTATGGTCAGAGAATCAAAATTTATGTCAACACAGAGATTTTTTCTAATATTAGTAACAGAAACAGCAAGGTATTCATAGTTAAATATGTACCATAAACTATAACCACACCCCCCCCCCCCCAAAAAAAAAAATTTTGTCCTTTTACCAAACATTTTTTTTACCCTTTTTAAAACGAAAAAAAAAAATTTTTTTTTTAAAACAAAATAAATATTATTTTGAAATCA
>Ga0136643_10005467_pt1 | contig 17926 bp, 11 predicted proteins | sample TergutLab28metaG_FD_96883 | JGI IMG/M metagenome (GOLD analysis project Ga0136643, IMG submission 96883) | Labiotermes labralis P1 segment gut microbial communities from Petit-Saut dam, French Guiana - Lab288 P1 (version 3) (version 3) | ecosystem: Host-associated > Arthropoda: Insects >...
ACGTTGTTCCTTGCTAAAGTCATTTTAAAAACATTCACAAAATAATTCCATTATATTAACAGTGTGTTGTGGCAGCATATCGTGTTGTGTAAGAGTACGTTGTTAGGAATGCGTCTGGCTCTGGTGTGCGTCATGTGTTACGTAGTGAAAGCCAGTCTCTCACTACGTAACACACGACGCACACCATAGCCAACAACGTACTCTTACACAACACGACATGCTGCCACAACATCCTGTTAATATAAAGGAATTATTTTGTGAATGTTTTTAAAATGACTTTAGCAAGGAACAACGTAGCTCCCTGAGGATGATCTTAGGATCGAAACATGTAGGAGCGATTTTAAGTGTTTTAATGTGAAATTTTACGTAAGTGCATTTGTTGATTGATAATTAAAGTGTATGTATGTATATATATATATGCAGGCCCACATAGCATTACCTTGAATTTTACTGAATATACAAAATTACGTTTCCGGAGTGACTACATTCTCGTCTTCAAGTGAGCGGTTTTCACTATACTGATATTTTTGGTTTATAAAAAGAAGTGAACAGCTGTAGTTGTTGAAAACATGTGGGTGTTAAGTTCATAACAGACAATGAAATACTTTCACACTGGAATCACGCCAGTTCTTGTGGAGCTGTCTCTAACAACACTAATATCGTTCACTACAAAATACACACTTACACTTATAAGAAAATGAAGATCTTATTATATGTTATAGTACGGACTATATTTTCATGACCTACAACCAGCCTTTCAGCAAACCCAAGAACAGTCATATAAAACAAAAATGGTTAACCGACCATGGGATTAAATACAAACACGGAGAATATATTAATATAACACAACATAAAATCTAAAATCCTGTCGTTAATTTCGTTACTTTTCACGATGCAAACCGCTCTTTTATAGTGTGCAGATTAAGTCCGGTAAATTTGTTACATCGCACTGCATGATAGCATACTCAATTAGAGCTACTCAAGCTTTGTTGTATATATTTCAATACAGCATTTCACATTTTACAAGTACACGCGTACAAATACAAAACATATCTGCAATGACAAACGCACTGGATTTATACTCTTTAAAATCCCGCGTGTATGGCCGAGGATTATAAATGTCAACTGAATCAAGTAGGTGACGGAGCGTAGAATGGACAAACTGGATTTGGAATCAGACAGCATAAATTACTGTCGTGATTTTCAGAACGGACCTGTTACACCGTGTCCTATAGCGACGGTCGAACACTTCAATGTTTTCTCTACTTCTCGATGAAAAACAAGAATAGGAACTGAAAGAATTTAAACCTGAAATTAAAATAACTTCATCTACACGTGTCGACGGTTAAATCCTTCGAGATATGTACGTATATTAGAAGGATCCTATTGTTATTACTTTCAGGGTAAATTCAAGACTTTTGTCTTCTTCGTAGTTGCACCGTGCATATTGGTAATATTAAGCCCTTTATTTGTCTAACTAATGCACACAAATTATTATAAAATTGTTAAACAGTTAAAGTCATTTAAATTACAATAGTTGCTGCAACATGTTTCGGTTTGCATAAACCATCATCAGGGAGCTCTCAGCCTGTGCTTCGCTAAAGTTACAATGTTGACTTCGGTTACATTTCGTTATTTGAAGTTATCGGTATTGAAGACTGAACCAATAACTTCAAATAACGATATGTAACTGAAGTCAATATTGTAACTTTAGCGAAGCACAGACTGAGAGCTCCCCGATGATGGTTTATGTAAACCGAAACACGTTGGAGCAACTATTATAATTTTAAATGATTTAACTGTTTAACAATTTTATAATAATTTGTGTGCATTAGTTGGACAAATAAAGGACTGAAAACCTTTGCGTTTGCACGTAATTCTGAATGCGAGTCCTTCATAACTTCAATATTTCCTTCCTGTCTCCAGTTTTTACGGACCAGACCACGTGACCTTTTCCAGTATAAACTGATAACATTTAGGAATATTAGTTATTTAGTTATTACAACTCGGCTGTGGGATCACCCATACCTAGAAAATCACAACAAAGGAGAGACATTCAAACATTCCTCATCTTTAGTTCTGATAGTCATTGTCTCCTCCACCCTGAATGTCTCAAAGACTCGCATTAAATTCGTTCGTGTTCAAGGGATTAAATCAGGGCTGTTTTTAGAAGAGAGTGGACTGATATTACCAGATTCATTTCGAAATAGAACAAATTAAAAATATCAATATCTTAGCCCAATTAATTACCGCTCCTGTCCAAGAGAATATAATTAGATAAGCAACCGCTACACTTACTGAATTCGAATCTAGAAATAAGGTGATCAAATTCGTCGGTGGTCCCAATCCATCAATGTCAACTCACCAGCATGCCCACTCTTAGATGATAACATGCAGGTTAGAAAAGTAACAAGATTCATTTCAGTGAAACTTTAGGTGTGTGTCTAGTTGGACAACATTTTAGGTTCTTACGTTGCTGCTGATACAGCCACTAACTCAGACATGGGTTAATAGCATCCTACCCCATTCCTAGTTCAAATGGACTCATGTTTCCCAACCACAGACCCTGCTGTTTGCATCCAAACAGCCACTTCTTCGAGGAATACCTTCTTCACAGAGTCAGTATCAACTGCAAGAACATCAGACCTAAACAGGTTACCGAAAAGGTTCAGTGAGCATGGTATTCTACAGCAGGAATTCGAGTTTACAAAGTTTAACGGAATAAGGCAGCGGGAAATTAAGAACAAGACATTTCTTTGTAGCCTACAGCTGCAGGCGTTAAGGCTGCCATAAGTAAGGTCTACAATTAAGTAAAAGTCCTTTTGTGCGAGTGATGTCCATTGATAATAATGTGCTTTGGTGTAATTTAGTTCCTAATTGCTGTTGTAGGTGGATTATTTCCACAATGTTCCATGGAGGTTTTTTGCGTAAATTGCAACATTAAGCGCCAAAAGAGGAAGACAAGTCCATTGGCATAGTAACTACATAAATTTACACTGTTTTCTGACAAAGTGCGATCTGCTGTAGTTTGGAAATATGACTTCCATCTGATGATAGAAGCAAAGCCATTTTCCGCAATGTCGCACATAAAGGACGCCTCAACAATAAAAACGTCAAATATAATATTCTTACAATTAATCAGCAATTTGTCAAAAACCTTAGAGAGTGACAATATTACGATTAGTGCTACTACAATTACGTATAAATCAACACCCCATTAAAATATTATTATTATTATTATTATTAACATGTGCGTTTATACAAGTAAAAATTAACAAAATCCAATACATTGTTTATATGAACTTCAAAGAAAATTAAGCATCGCACTGAGGACAAAACTGCCTAGCGGGAACTTCACTTGGACAAATACTGTCTGTTGTTTCTATTCCTATTTATTTGCCTGGAACAGCATCGCGGTCTCAGACAAAACTGGCAAAACTCCAGAGATCTATACAAATAACAGTGACAAATTTTTAGGAGCACAATCCACATTGCAGTGTAGGAGATACAATCCCTGTAACAGATTGTGAAGTAGAGTGTGCAGACAACTTCAAACTACTTTACAAAAAAAGGCCATCATTCTTTGAATATCCCTTCTTACATATTAATACTTCAGAACACCATGCGGTAGTGTGTACTTCTGACGACAATTGTATAACATTATTAAATTTGCAAGACAAGGCTAGTGACTTTGAAATTCAAAAAGATCAGTAGAAGATACATAGGCGGTTTGTAAATACGTTACTCCAAGAACGGCAATCCTAAAATACCTAACAAACATAAGTGTTGCCTAGAAGGAGTGGTTTTAACATGGATAGCATTACAAAAAGAATTAGATTTAGACAAGCCAGCTAAAAACAACCGCTATTAATAATACAAATGACAGAAAATATATTCTCGTGTTCCGCTAGTCACTACAGTACTAAGGCCATATGCGGAAAATGTGAATCTAATAAAAAGAATATGCTATATTGCACCGGGCTTTAAACCTTTGGACAGACGGAAAACAAATAAGGTTGGAAAATATGTCTAAATGGGTACACTCTAAAATTTCGTTGAAAAAGTAAATTGATAATAATTTCTGTCCCATACTTTGCCACATATCAGAGAGCATTACGTAATTCAGGCGGAATCGTTACTAAACTCGTTCCTGTCAATAACCGTAGGCCCGAAAATTATTCTTCCAACCAACATAAAGAAAATACCATTGTTTGGAGACAGGTAAAAAGGGGAGCTCTCCAACCTATGGTATTTAGCTTCTGTATACACTAATATTCTTCTATCATGGCCTGATGTTACCCGAGATCAGGGTCGAAATTCGTTGCGAAGTAATAAAGTTGTCCGTAAAATGTGTGGTAGTTGAGATTGACATTATTGATAAATATTACTTAATGACGGAAAATAGTACTCATAAAGTTCCTCTTAACATTATTTCTATTTTCCCCAATACATTACATTAAATCTTTCAAACCTATATTAAAAGTTTGTGTACAGACAATTTTAATTTGTAACCTTCGTGAGTAAGAGAAAAGGTACAGTGATAAGGTACACTCACTGTTTGGAATATAACACAAAATTTTCATACAATGAGCATTTCACTACTAAGAAGAGCCAAGAGAATATTCTGCACTGACCTACGTATCAAGAAGTGTTAACAGACCGATCAACGTGAAAGCAAACTTGGCTCTGTGCACACCCAAAGACGTATGTGTTAGTGGTGTTGAATCTCCACTCATTTTTAACCTGGATATTACATGGAAGACAGTGGTCCGCTTCACGCCACCAGCCACTTTACCCCCGGGGTAATTCGCTCCCTTAACCAGTAAATAGGAGATTTGGCTGGTTCCAGAGACTATTTGGTCCTTTGGAAGGAGGAGAAATCCGTTACCCCTATCAAAAATAGGAAACCGACTCCCTAGTCTTCCTGCTAGTAGTCTAGTCAATATATCGGCTTCTTCACAGACTGCTGAGAAAATGTCTCACAAAAGGTAGTACTTAATTCACTTTTTTCAAATGTGGTATTTAAGCAAAGGACTCACCTACTTGGAGATCGTAGCGATTAACAAACTCTAGGAACCGCACTGCAGCCACTTCCCTCCATCGTTTTACAGTATCACTTACCTGGAAATAAAAACAAATGTTATCTGTGCATGAACGAAAACTACGGTGTTAATTGCGACTTAAGTTATTTATTTTTGCCCTACTTTAACAGCTACCGATGAATTCTAAATCGTTCATGCAAGCAAGAAACTTGCGGGCGGAGAAGATAAACGCCCACGTATGCTTCGCGGCAACATTAGGTGTGGTTAAGCATTCAGCCTTGAGCCGTGGCTTTTGTCCCAGGGGCAGTCTATAAGGTATGACGCAAACAGAGATCTCTTCGTGTGCCTATAGCACACCAGCATTCCGTAGCGCGATCAGGCCAATTGAGATATCCCAGCTCACAAAGAGCAGCTGTGTATTTTTTAAAGTGCAAATTACTAATCACAGTTACAAAAAAACTTAGTTTAAAGAAATTTGTCGCAGCTATTTCTAAAGAACAGTGCATTCACAGTGAGATCAGCATACAGAGTCAGATGTGTAACGGTGACTTGTAACCCTAAGAACCCCACAAGAGAATCGGTGTACATAAGGGGTATTAAGTTGTAATTTGACTTCAGATACGAGTTCAGGAAGAAGATCCTTGCGTCCGTGTGACGAATGGCATCTTCAGATGAATGGGGTGCTTCCAGCGCACGGAAGGGACTCGCATTGCTGGAGACATCACATGTAGCCTATTTGCACTAAGTCCAACTTCAGATTCTTATTTCATGAGCAAGGGGTTTTGGCCGAAACATGACTCCCCATAACGTACGGTGTTGACATCACAGCAGGTGACTATGTTACTGCAACTGGTCTAGGCGTAACAACGTTGCTGTAATGCATATCGTAAAGAAAAAGGGACTTTAGGTAAATTTCCTTATTCTCTAACGAAGTTTAAGCTCATTCTGCCATATTTAATCCGTTCTCCGTGAGTGTATTTCTGAATTAAAATACTTGTAACACTAAAATCAAAGTTTACTTTAACACGAGTTCATTTTATTTTCTATTGTTTTCTAATATTCCACAACGTAGAATTAGTTAGCTGGTATTTTTTAAGGAAACGAGTATGAACTCTACGTCAGTTCAGCACTGTGCTCCGAATTACACATTCCTGACGCCGATGGTAACAGCAGGGCGGCGCACACACTTGAGAGGAGGGGGTGACACTTGACGGCGTGTCGCGCTTAGTTCTTGGAGCTCTGAGTGGCCGCATTACATATATAATAAAAACGTGGTACATTTGTTGACAAACTCCTTTTTTTTTAAATTAAAGCAAAAATATTTCAACCGCGAGAAACGGCAAGTAAAAACTATTAAACTACGCGTGGCGGCTTTCTGTATAGATGTAGGATAATCAGACTTCAAAATTGTGCTCTAATAATTTTTAAACGTTACGAGTTACAAAATGGTGATCGTGCAGATCTTCGCTATTTTGCCTGAGAGTGTAAACATAGTTTGAATTATTACTGGCGGAAATTATGTACATGCAGTTATCTCTATTTATGTATTATATATTCATGTGTTCTACAGTAAATTTATACCTCGCTTCACGATACAAATTAAAGTATCAAAGAGAGCAGGTATCATAAATAACAATATTTATTGCGGACATGTGATTTACTAAGCGAAATGTGTCAAGCGAAGAGAAAACTCAGGGTCTATCAGAATCCATTAAAAGTAGCCTATATGAAGTACTAGGCCGTGACAGACACCTTGCCTCTACCAACTATAGACGCTATTCATAACACAGCATATCCAGCGCGTAACTATGCGTCTCCCATTTATTATATTATATCGTAGAAACATGGCTTTACAGGAACAAGTTTATCCTGTATTCTCGACAGACACGATCTACATTGCCATTCTGTGATTATTATTACACTCGCGGATTACAACCATTTGGGAGTGTGTTTCCTTGTTCCGTCATATATAGTTGCAAGATATTTATAAAACCAGTGTCAAGGTAACATCCACAAACAGAGTCATTGATCGGGGTGGCACGGTATGCTGCCTGAAAATGTAGTAACCTTTGGTAGTTTGGGGACTCTGGATAGTTCCTTAGGAAGTTCAGTTCTGAACGTTATTTAAAATAACACAGTGTGCTTCTGAACACAAGGCTGTTGGTTTGGTATTTTATATTGTTCCCTTCAATCTTCGTATTAAATAATTCAAGAACAGCAGAACAGATAGCGCGAAAGAAGGTAAAAAATACTTAAGTTTTGAAAGCAGCGGAATATAAGGTTGTGTGTATTGGTAAATAGTACTACCCAGCACGGTTATATAGAAACTTGCTACCTCCAGCTTCTAGGCGATCCAACAAGTGTAATTAGTCTTTTTGTATCACCCTGAGGATGATGCAAATTTCTGCCCCGTAACGTGTACACACACACACATACATACATACATAATACATACATACATACATACATACATACACACATACATACATACATACATAAACCTATACTGCGTCTGTATGTGAACTTATGTGAAATTATAAGAATGGTTCGCTGTGGTGTTAGATCTGTATGTTTTTGAGCTTCGAATTGGATGTGGACATAACGTAGATACAAAATTCAGATACTAAGACAATATTCTCCACTTTTTAAACCAATTAGTTCTTAAGTAAAACTTTATGCGTATTGCAATTTTTGTATGCGTATGTATTTAAAATTGCCTGTGCATATCCATCATTGTATCAGTAAGTGAATTCATTACACTTATTCCTGCAATTGGACCTACGTTTAATCAGCAGTAAATAAGTGTTCCGTCCTTGGAACACTTCACACCGCCCGGCACTGTAACACGCCGAGGGCTTTGACGTGGCATGGCGGATGGGCGTATTTTGAAAGTGCATGTCACCGTCCTTGCCATCACAGCCCAACATTTTAATTTACGAAGTTTCCATTGAAAAGCGAAAAATGTTTGTAGTTATAATCTCTAATGTTGTTCAAATTCTAGGCTGTAAAATCGCAACACATGCCATAGGATTCAAACGAAAAGTTGATTAGTCAAAATGGAAATTTCGATACAGCGTTCTGTAAATTGACCTCGTGGCAGTAAACTTGTTATTTCAGACCATTAGTGGAGACTTCTAATTTGCTTGCCATTTAAAGTTTTCTGAACTAGGCGTTAGAAAATTACGTCTAAAATTTGGCTGCTTGTAAGGAAGAATAACTGAAAAAGTAGCCTAACGGAAGTGATGTTGCTAAATGGTCTAAATTCTTTACTCCGATTAGTGACACAGGTTTTTGTCAACAACATATTATTTTACCATTTACGTGTATGTTCCCTTCTTCATGCGTCATCATAGCAATCTGTTGTTATTTTATTGATCAAGACAGTTACTAAGTCACTAAGTCACAACAGACACAAGTAATTACTACAATCAAAATAAGAAATACATGGCACAATAATGTAGAAAATTCATATGTAAATGTTATAAGAAAAGGAAGAATTGGTGGATCTAGAATAAGATGGGAGAGGAAAACATTGAAGTAATCTAAAAAAAATGGTGTGTTGGAGTATGAACTGGATGTATGTTGTTCATAACAAGGTCAGGCTGGGATTTTGTGAATTGGGTAATTTATATCTATATTTCGTAAGTCACTAGTATTTCCGAGCGACAATCATTTTTAACAAGAACCGTTGGGTATAAATAAAAATAAAACAGTCCCGTTACAGGCCTGGACAGACCCAGAGGGTTCCAGGAAGTTAAGGTTCCCAGATTCCGTGACAACGGCACAGGATGGTGGTAGGTTGTCAGCCTTACGCACCGGCCGCCTTTACTCCTATGAAATATTCCTGGTACTCGTTTCTGTTAGAGGCTGAGTCGACCCCAGGGCCATAGTGCGATCGGAAGGATTTATGTCAATGAAGAATCCACTAACACCAGCTGGGATCGAACCAGCGACCTTCCGATTTGTAGCACAGCACCTTAACCACTGTGCTACCGCGGTCCCCCGGGTATAAATTTAGTCTTCTTAAAATCACTTCATAATGATGTGTTTTTATTTTAACAAAAACCACAAATAATTATAGATGTGAGAGGCCAAATAAGAATGTCGAGTAACTAAATATTGAGGCATGGAAAAAAAGACTACATATCAAACGAATAAGTCTGTTGCAAGAAGAAGTTAAGTGGTAAGTTCTCGAACTCGTCATCTAAGGCGAGATTCCATGAAAGTGTAGAATTTCTTGATTAGCTTGGCGATTATTAGTTTCTCTAAAATGGCGGTCCGCCATAAAGTAGATATTAAAATTATGGACAGAGTAGTTAGTAGCACACAGATTCATGAATTGGTTAATTTAAACAACTGTCGTGCCAGTTTCACTTCGGTCTGAACGCTTACAGTTTAAGCACGAAACGTAATCTGTTTTATTAAAGGACTCAGGCTGTACCGCGCAGTAAACACTTGTCATCTCGCTTACAAAATCCAGTAGGTTAACCTTGTGTGGAGAAATAATCGCTGTTTATTCTGGCATCCGCACAAAACACAAATATACACTTGTGGGCAGAATGTCGAACATTTTAACATTAAGCCTGCCTGGTTGTATATAAAGAGACAACTAGGGTTTAAAATGTTAATAAATGAGCTTTCCGTTTAGTAATTCGTCATCTCTGTGTCCATAAATCTTGTGCATATATATATGTGTGTGTGTGTGTCAAGGCAAGCTAATAATCCTCATTAGCCTCTTAATATAAGTGGACAGAATGGGTGGACTTGACACTATGTGCAAAATACAAAAACGTTGCTCCATTTTCGCGAGCCAAGAATGTACTCCAGTCCATGTAGAACGTGGAACGTTGCCTGGTTTACGGCGTCATTCCCCGCTTTTACAGCTCTTATTTCTTATCAAGTTTTCTACATTTCATGCACAACAACCCTTGTTTATATCTTTTATACCCGTATATGCTTTTCGCAGCACCCTTCTTTCCTGCTAGTACAAGGGATAATACTACAAATAGCCCTTCTTTTCTGTATATGTCTGTTGCTATTTCGCGTGCTTTATTTGCAACATGGCACACTTTTAAGACTCTCATACATGTTCATACTCCCCAATACTACCTATTGTCGGAATGTAGGTAGATCTGAACACGAAAATGAATTTTTTTCCGTACCCTTAATTTCCTGCATATTGTACAAGAGCTGTTCTGAGATACAAGGTTTATTGAGACGTCAGAATTTTTGGTAACCTTAAAACAATAGCAGACATGGTGGGTATAATATGTAAATTCCTCCGATACAGCAGTTACCACGATCACGTACACTCTGACACGCACAGAGTAGTGTCGGTAAGCTGAACACATCATGTGAAGGTAAGTTCACTCTAGAACAGACCCTGAGTTTTTGAGTGGAGGTGAAAGTATATCCCTATTTTTTCTTTAACTTCGATGCAAGACGGGTTGGTTGGTCAGCGTCAGGACCCGGCCGCTTTACTCCCGAGAAAGAGATCGTGTGCGCCTTTTACAGGACGAAGAGTGGGCCCAAGTGCCGGTCTGCACGAGTGCGGAAAATCTGGCCCCCATCGCATTTCGATCCCCGGAACCTCCAGCCCGTAGCGAGGCCCTACACCACAGCTGAGTAGATACAAAACAAGACACAAGAGACAGCACAACAATCTGACCGAGCAGCTGGTGTGCAGTCTGGCGACAAGCAGAAAAACAAAACCTGTTGTGTGGACTGACTGCTTACAATGTGTTAGGGGCATGATCTGACAGCGGGCATGGATGTTGCGCTTTGTGAATGTTTTGTATGGCTGCGACGACACGATAGCCCGTCCAGGAGGAGTCATACCGAGTGTGTGTGTGTGTGTGTGCGTAAGTGCGTGTGCGTGAGTGCTTGTGCGTGTGCGCGTGCGCGTGTAAGTGTGTAAAAGTGTGAGTGAGTGTGTTTACGTGTGCGTGTGTGCGTGTGTGAGTGTGAGTGTGAGTGTGAGTGAGTGTGCGTGTGCGTGTGCGTGTTCGTGTGTGTGTGTGTGTGTGTGTGTGTGTGTGTGTGTGGCGTTGAGAGTGATCAGATACAACAATCCGCTCCAAAAAAATCCAAATCTACAACTATTTTTACGTTAAATCGTCGGTTCTATTTAGATAACAATCACATTCCTTATTACGAATCTCCTCAGACTATCATTTTATTTCATATAGTCCTATGCTATATGAAATGTCCAGTACCTGAAGGACAAAAACTATTTCATTGAACAAAAATTATTTTAACCAACCACGTATGAAATTCAGCTCCTATTAGATACAATCTCTTACCACCCAAGTAAATTTGTTGTGTATCTAACCCATTCACTTCTTTTCTGCTTCATAATTTCCTAAGTTACAGCCATACCAACTTAAGATCAGGAACTGTCCGCGTTCATGTGATGCCAAATATTTCAATACTCGGACCCAAACCGCTATGTCAATGCGAAATAATTGGCTGTTGTTATTAATGACGTTATACCAATCGATGGTTGGTTTGCTATAAGCCGTCGAATCTTTAGCCAAGATCCGAAGCTTTTCAAGCACATTTAACAGTGGGGTGGGCTCAAGCATCAACATTCGGACTACGTTACATACTACATATATGTAAAAGACGTAGAAGCCCTAGAAAATGCGTGTTTGTAACTAGAAATATTACACTCTGAATATCCGGTATATGAATATTCAAAGTAGATTAATCTGTGCCTGAGACAACTAAAGTATTGTAACTCACGGCTGCGCCTTTAAAAGAAACAGATCTGCTTAAGAGAGAAAATGATTACTTCACATTGCCTGGAGTTTCAAGGAACTGGTGTGAAATAAACCCCGTTATAAGAGATTTTAGATGAAGTTTAAGTTGTGGTGTGATCCCGTGAACATTTGTAGCTATTTACAAGTATGCTGGACCAATCGTCCGCCTCCTCATTCAGGGTAGAAGAGAAACATAATAAGTTAAACATTTTTCTTTGCATAGTGTCAAATTCTAGGAGTCTTCCGTCTATCCAGTGAGCGCAAGAAAAACTTGAAAGAAAGAAAATCGTGAAAGAAGGTTTTTTCCCCTAATCCTTTGTTTGTGCGTGCCATTTATTTGAGTCTGCAGCTTCGCGACAGTGTCTAAGAGAAATGCGTGTGGTGGTATGTGTTACATTTACAGATACCAGGAAAGGAGCAACAAAGCCCAAACTCCATTTAGTTCCACCAACACATGACACGTCTCTGCATGAAATGTATGTGGAAATATAACATGTTTATGAGCCTTGCAGAGAAGGGCTGATATTTAATTATGTGAAAGAGAATATTCCACCTCCTAAGGGATACCAGAAAGCAAAGGGAAAGCATATAAATACTGGTTCTGCCGATCGATTACTTGTCACTATCAAATTTAAATTAATATTAAATTGTTTATCAAATTGTACAGATGGGTGTTTCTGCTTACCGCCGGGTTATTTGCATCTCACAGTCTTTATATATAGTTCTACAAACAACAGCTTTCACATTTTCCATCTAAATGTACCAACCATTTTTACAACATAAAGAAATTCCCTCCAAGCATCATGATCCATATATTTTTAAATACTATGATATAATTCCTTCCTTCCTTTCTTTCTTTACGTATTTCTTGCTCTTTGTACAACCTTTAATTATTATTTTGTGTCTTAAATTCTGTTGTGTAGATGTTCTCAATAACATGTTTTCCCCTTCATCTAATTCATTGATCGGGTCATCTTCTTTCAATTTGCAATAAATTATTCTGCACTTCCCACATACCCGTACAAATCTACGAAAATTTAAACTTATTTCCACCACGTATATAGAATTACATGTATTCTACAATGTTCGGTTTATCTGTACAGGTTAGTACAGGGTGAGTCTCTCGCTAGAGGTCCCAACTATTGTCTATAAAAAAATTATGTTATTGAGATAATGACTTGAAAATTTATATACACATACCGGGAACGATGCAAAACAGGACCTGCTCATAATCGATACCGAAAATGGTCTCCTTTCACAGCCAAGCACACTTGAATGCTTTTCTCCACATTCTGGAATACTTTTCCCAAAGTGTCGACGTTGACGGCTTGAATCTCTTGGAGTATAGCGTCTTTGTGATGTTCGATTGTGCGGGGTGTATTTTTGTACAATTTGCCCTTCAATAGGCCCCAAAAAAAGAAGTCGGCAGGCGTTAGATCGGCTTCCCCTTGTCTCTAACTTTTTAACCAATTTCTGTATGCAACACTTCGATGGTGCACGTCTTTCGCCAAATTCCGTTCGAAATGCCGTCTGGCATGCTTTAAATGAACATGTTTACCAGTATTTACGAACGAGAAACCCGCGCTGTTCGACTGTATACATAGACAATAGTTTGGGGCCTCTAGCGAGATACTCACCCTGTATAATAATACTAAAACATCCTTTTTTCCCCCATCATTCATCCACATTAAAAACTTCAAAAACAATCACCTAACCCTTAACCATCTTCATCTAGCTAACTCATAAAATTTAAATTTATTGCTATCCATGCTATGGCAAAACTGTATCGGAACCTAGCCACATAATTCTGACAACCAACTTTCCCTTTCACCCTTCCCATTTTGTTTCTTCCATACTAGTTGAAGTGTCCATAATCTTTCTAAAAGTTCATTCAGTAGTACTGGACCTCCATAATTTCTGCATTTCACCTATCTTCTACTTTATCGAATGACTTTCGAAACCTACCAGAATTTCTTAGACCAAGGATCGCTCGTATCTCTGCTTTGCCCTCCTTCCTCTCTTCCATCCTTCGCTCTATCTTTCACTCACTCAACCAGTCTTCGTAGGCCTACTATTCGGAGTATTCTCCTGAACTGACAAGCTTGTCACAGTAGCTGATGATTAAAGCGTCTGGCATATCTCATCCCCTGACGTCTCAATATTTACCACGTTGTGTGGTGACATATGTTGTTACTCTTTCCGTGACGTAGCATCCAGTTATCATCAACATCCTCCCTTCTGCAACATTGACATCCAAGCTACAATGTCCGCTCATTTAAACACTGCCAACAGCCACACGTCATTCCAAAGCTTTTCTTACCGTTACTAACTAATAATTCACTGTGACATATTGAAAACCATTGTTTAGGACTGCAGAACATATTAATGCTAAATATCTTTCAACAATGCATACCTAATACGAAATTTTCTTTCTAATTTACGGCATTATTTCGAATATTATTAAATTTCCAAACTGTATTTTTGTTGGTAACAAATATAATTCATCCCTGAACTGAATGTACAACAAAGCTCTTGCTTCTTCATTACACAGCAATATAAGAACATGCCTATTATTCATTTAGAGAGCTAAATTCGGAAGAATTATGGAGGTAGGCAGTAGTTAATCGCAAATGAACACATTATTATAGCCAACTATGAATTTGCTTCTCTGGCAGAAAACACTTCGGCATTCTAAAGCTTAAGATAAGGGAAACTTCAGTCTTCCCAATAGCATAACTTTGCTTTAAAATGGAAATTCTTAATGTATAACGTGTACTTCCTTATGATATAGAAGTTCTCCGAAATCTCTCACTATTACAACAATATTTAACGGCCCGAAACAAAAGGTTGATCAAATCGATTGTTGTACTACAGGTTAATTAATTAAGCGGACTTAAATATCCTTCATGCCCACAAATTTTATTCATTATGGAATTCGAAGTTGAAAGTTTGTGGAAGAGAACATTAAAATCTTTAGCTTAAATTAGAAACTGAAACACTTTCTGGTCAGAGTGACGTCTTCCTCCTAGCTACTACAGTGTCTGTTTCTCACACTCGAAGTTGTCTCCCTCTAAATGAGGTCACGTGGTTTTTATGGTGGTCGAAGTTGCAATGGAACAGACTACATCGCTTTCACCAGTCACGTATAATTCTATCATTTCTCTTTTATTCATTCACCAATCACCTGCGGATTGCACACACTTTCCGTAATAACTAGGGTAAATTACGTAAATTGTCTGATAAATAACTAATATTTTATTACAAACGTTATAGAGCAATTACGTTTATGATATTCATTGCAGCAGCTTTAGTGCAAACAATTAATTTACAATTAATTGTCCAAACCAAATGTTTGTTTATGTTCCTCCGCATCTATCAAACTTTTCTCCCTCTGTGTCATTTCCGGAAATCTTATGCTTCCAACCTTATGATGTTTTATAAAAGTAGACTTTATTTAATAAATCACTTTTGACGTTCTACAGCCTAAAGCTTACATACCTACTGCCAGATTTAGCATTAAAATATCTTAAATAATTCCACAAAATATGCATTTACCTCCCATATGAATAACATAACTTATTCATTCCCTAGTCTATCTTGCAAAAAACACAAAATTGAATCTACTGCTTCCTCATTCAAATTATCTTTAAGGTCATCCGGTAGCTGCTTACGCCTTCGTCATCACCTCCTCTTCCCTACTACCGTTCCTTCAATAACGTGATTTAGAAGACATTTCCTGTGCAAGATGTGACCAATCCATATACCCTCCTTTCGTACTATTGTACGTATGATATTCCTTTCGACCTTGAGTCGGCTTAACACTTCTTACTTTTTAAATAGTCTGTCTAAAGGATATTCTCCATCCTTCTCCAACACTGCATTTCAAAAATGTCAGATGTTTCTGATCCACGTCCAGAATCAAAAGTTTATATTTCTAGTACAAACACCCCGTTTTGTGTCAGGTACAAACTGAATCTGTAAACACAATGGAGGCTAATTTTAGTCTTCAAAGGGTTACACCACACTCATACTTATGATTCTTTATTCATATTCGTATTCAGCTCTGATATCTTTCCTACGCCATTAAGCAATGACTGGTATCACCTGCGCTTCTCGTTTAGACTACCCGCGACACATAACTGTCTGAAAAGTTACTGCAGTCGTACGTGCTAGACGAAATTTCACGTTTGTATTGATGTGTAGTAGTAGTAGTAGTAGTAGTAGTAGTAGTAGTAGTGGTGGTGTTCTTGTTGTTGTTGTTGTTGTTGGTGGTGGTGGTGGTGTTGGTTGGTATTAGTAGTAGTAGTAGTAGTAGCAGTAGAGTAGTAGTGCTTTTGCTTCCGTAATTATTTTTTCCTCTGCAGTGACCTATTTCTCGTGATACAAGCTCCAGAAAGAAAATAATAAAAAAAAAATTTTTTTTCTTAATCCCCACCCATTTCCATGGCGGTAACAACTACATCAACGAAACCCATAAATATTCGAGATAATACTCTACTACGTGCAACTGTTTCTCTCGACAGATCTCAAAACCATCCTTGATTCTAAAATACAGTATATTCCTCCGTAGAAAATTTTGCTCTTTTTAAAGCTTATTTGGAAAATAAAACTTAAAATTGTCTTATGAGTGTCTTAAAGACAGTGGATTTTGTAGGCTTAAAAATACCAGAGTCCGACCAAATGGCATAGACAAGTTGTGGCTGCCAGCTCCGACAAAGTCTCTTAAAGTTTATGGATACGAAAATATTGGATGGAATTTTTTACGTTGAAGAGTATGACAGACTGTACGTTGATGTGAAAGTGAAATTATAGAAAATGACAGTGACTGTCGCTTACTCCACAATTTGTAACCACGTGTTTTCAATAACGAGGCGTAATATAAATGATATGTACACATATCCAAGGTGAGAATGGTGAATTTATTTCTTACACACCAAAAGAGCATTTTCTGTACCCTGTCTATTTCTATCAATTACAGTAAAATAGGAGACAGGTTATACTAAGGAAAATTTAAGGTTTTACAAGCGGAAGTTTTGAAGACTATTGTTCGTTGATATTTGATGTTCCGTGGTCTTATTTCTTCTAAGAGACAGTTAATTTCTACCTGTCTACGCCCGTCGCTTCTCAAAAAAAAAGTTCTTCTTTAAACAAATCTTTTTTTCAGAAATGAAATTTCAATTGCGTAACTCACAGAAAATCTTCCGAAGAATCAAATTACGTTTAAAATATAAGACTTGTGTTACCTAACCATTATGAACAGTTTACCTTTGTATCTGTCCTCTCTACAAGAACTCTGTTTTCGTTTGTATATGGATGATAATATTTTCATACAACGTTGCAATTTAAAATGATCTGCGGCTTACAATTTGCAATTGATCCCAGTTACAACAACATCGGTTAATGCGACACCTCACCTTTAACGTCAGATATTCTGTGGCGCCAATTAATTTCTCGCTGTTGTCCACAGCATTATACTCCTCGGTTATAACAACACTCTTATGTAACGACACACAACATTCAGTCCCTTTCATGACATTATAACCGAGTTCAACTGCAATGCATTTGACTTTAAAAACTCCCTCTTCCTTCGCAGTTATAACCAACAGATATTAAAAGTCAGTGTTGCAAAACTGATTCCAGCACACTGAAGGATTTAATTCGTGGTTCCGAACATGTCGTAAGTGAAAGTTTGTTGTACAGGTTTAATGAGTGACTTAAGTCATGTAAATAAAAATGTACTTAAAGCAACTTTACGATTTGCAACATAAAACAAGTTAAAGCTATCACTCTGTTGGAAGTAATACCTTGTTAGGAACAAAACAGTTTTCACGAACGTGTAAAATCTAATTTTAAGCCTAATATTTTTATTGTTTTATTCAACATTTTATTCATAAAAATTCTTTTAATAAATAGGCTTATTATTACGATTTTCAGATGCTACAGCTAAGAATATCACGGGATATATTCTGTGGTTCCAGCAGCTTTAAAGCTGTTTTGTCGTAACCACACGGAGAAACATGGGCGGTAATATTCAAAATAATGACTGTCCACCTTTCCTCTTTCACGGAAAACACAGAAACAGGGTGAATTTCCAAGAACTTGTGGTACCTTATCCGTCCCAAA
>Ga0136643_10005468_pt1 | contig 17926 bp, 19 predicted proteins | sample TergutLab28metaG_FD_96883 | JGI IMG/M metagenome (GOLD analysis project Ga0136643, IMG submission 96883) | Labiotermes labralis P1 segment gut microbial communities from Petit-Saut dam, French Guiana - Lab288 P1 (version 3) (version 3) | ecosystem: Host-associated > Arthropoda: Insects >...
AAAAAAAGAGAAACCGCCAAAAGGCGGTTTCTCTTTTTTTTGACGTTCAAATTTATCAGTATCCGCCGAAATTATCGTCGGTAAACGGAATCATTGTTTCCGCTTTTGTGGCAGTCTTTTTCGCCGCCGCAGGCGCGTTGTATCCGATTTTTCCTACGGGTTTTGCAACGGCAACGCGTTTGTTTACGCCAAGTCTTTGATTTTGCATTCTTCTGTTTTTAGCGTCTTCGCCTTCTACAATGCCTATAAGGTCGCCAACCAAATCGTTCATTGACAGCGCTTGACCGTTCAATTCTTCTGAAGCCGCCGCCAATTCTTCGGACGCGCTTGCATTGGATTGCGTAACCTGATCCAAACTGCTTACCGCTTTATTAACTTGCTGAACGCCTTTTGCTTGTTCCTCCGCCGCTGTTTTAATTTCGGCTATTATGCTGGCAATATTTTGCGAGGATTCGGAAATTTCACTGATAACGACGTTAGCGTCTTCAGCCAACGAAACGCCTTTTTTGGAATTATGCTGTGATGTTTCTATGAGAGCCGCAGTCTTTTTTGCGCTTTCGGCGCTTCTTTGAGCAAGATTTCGCACTTCTTCCGCAACAACTGCAAAACCCTTACCAGCTTCACCTGCGCGAGCCGCTTCTACCGCCGCGTTAAGCGCAAGAAGATTGGTCTGGAACGCAATATCGTCTATGTCTTTAAGAATTTTCGCTGTTTCGTTGCTTGAATTTTCAATATCTACAACCGCGTCTTTGAGGCGTTTCATTGCTTCTCCGCCTTCCTGCGATTTTTGCAGGCTTGATTGTACCATGTGGTCTGCGCTCGCCGCATTTTGAGCGGTATTTTGAGTCATAGAAGACACTTGGTTAAGCGAAGCCGAAATTTCTTCCAGATTTGCCGCCTGCTCGCTCGCGCCCGAAGCCATCCCCTGCGAAGAGCCCGAAATTTCGTCCGCCGCAGTCGTAACCTGATTACTTCCTTCCGAAAGTCCTTCGATTGCGTGCGTTATAGGCATAACTATGCTTCTTGTTATAAGGATACACAATATTATACCCAGAATTACAGCGACAATAAGAAGGATAATAGTTGCTACCGTGCTCAAATGCAAAGCCGTAGCCGCGTCCGAGGTCTCTGTTTGAATACGCTCGAGCGTTAATTCTACAAGAGTGCCTATAGCGCATTCGAGCGTGTTTACTTCGTTGGTAATTCTCGCTCTGACGTCGCAACGTTGTCCCTGAGTGTTGATAAATTCCTGCACAAGATTAATGAATTGGTCAAATTTGGGACGAGCGGCAGAGTATCTTGCTCTGTAATTTTGCGCAAGCGTCGGCGAGTTAATCAACGTGTCAAAATATCTGTTAAGCGTTCTGAACCTCGCTATCATTGCCGCTCCGCCGACAGTATCCGTCGATTGCGCAAAAATGTTTACGTCCACACGCGCCTGAAGCGAGCCCGCCAAAAGAGACACCGCGGCATTGCGGTCTGCTTGCGTCGAAGACGGCGTTCCGTTTTCTTGGTCGTTAACTATGGCGGCTCTTATAGCTATAACCTCGTCAACGCCTTGAGCCGCCAATTCGGCAAATCGACGTTGCACATCCGATTGCCTTGCTCCGAGCGCAAACAAATGCCCGATGGAATCGCGAAGCGGCGCCACGCGCGCTCTGTTTTGCGACATAAAAGTTTCGAGATTAGGTAAATTTGCCGTTATCAACAATTTATCCGCTTCTTTGAACAATGAATCCATTTGCGTAAGACGAGACATAACCAATTCGGCAACGGCAGGGTCTGAACCAAGCGCAAACCTTTCGAGATTAAGCACAATTCTTGCGCCCATCTCCGCCATCGGAGCTGAAATTCCGATACTCGGTGCGGTTTGTCTCGCAACTACGCCGGACGTATTTCCCGCGCTAATCATATTCACAGACGCTACAATACCGATAATACCGGCAATCACCAACAACACGGTTGCAAGCGCTGTAATCTTAGCGCTCAGTTTTAGTTTATTAAACATAAAATACCCCCTTAAAAAAAATTAAAAAATGAAAAGTTGCTATCAATTCTATTTATTCGCCACGCAAAAAAAATGCGAGACAAGCAAATACCCAGAATTGCTAACAACCAATTTTTTTAAGATTTTTTAAGATTTTTCTTTAAGATTTTTTTATGTTTTACGAACGTCCGAATTTCCGCCAAAATACAGCTTTCGGTAAAACACAAGAATAATATAATAAACTTCTACGGCTTTTGTCAAGTTTTTTTTGCATTTTTTTTAAAAGGCGGAAAAATTCCCGCCCTTATCACTCTGTTTATTACCTATCGCCGTAATTTTTTTCCATCCAGTTTTTGTATTCGCCGCTTTTTATGTTTTTTACCCACTCGCGGTTGTTAAAATACCACTCCACCGTTTTTTTGAGCCCGTCGTCAAAAGTGTAATCTTGCTTCCAGCCCAATTCGGCTTTGATTTTTGAGCAGTCGATTGCGTATCTTCGGTCGTGCCCGGGGCGGTCTTTCACAAAATTTATCAGTTTTTTGTAATAATCCTTATCTTTACCTGAAATTTCGGCGACAGTTTCGCACAAAACATTCACAAGTTTCAGATTTTCCCACTCGTTTTCGCCGCCGATGTTGTAGCATTCGCCCGTTCTTCCGCTTTGCATAATCGCCCAAACCGCGCTGTTATGGTCTTCCACAAAAAGCCAATCGCGGACGTTTTTTCCGTCGCCGTAAACAGGCAACGGTTTTTCTTCGAGCATATTTTCAATCATCACGGGAATAAGTTTTTCGGGAAATTGGTAATATCCGTAATTATTCGAGCAGTTCGACAGCGTAATCGGCATATCGTAGGTGTGAAAATACGCGTTTACAAGGTGGTCGCTACTCGCTTTGGAAGCCGAATACGGGCTTCTCGGCGAATAAGGCGTGGTCTCGGTGAAATATCCGCTTTCGCCTAAACTTCCGAAAACCTCGTCGGTGCTTACGTGGTGGAACAGGCAACGGTTGCCCCCCGTTTTTCCGTCAAAATTATCGTTCCAATAATTCCTTGCCGTTTCCAACAAATTAAATGTTCCCAGAATGTTTGTGTTTATGAAATCCGACGGTCCAAGGATTGACCTGTCCACGTGGCTTTCGGCGGCAAAATGCGCGACCGTGTCTATGTTGTATTTCGTAAATGCGGCTTTTACCGCTTCGATGTCGCAGATGTCGCCTTGGACGAATGCGTATCGCGGGTCGTTGGACAAATCCGCCAAACTTTCCAAATTTCCTGCATAAGTCAATTTGTCGAAATTGACGATTTTCCCGTTAAAATCCGTTTTCGTCAGCAGAAATCGGATAAAATTAGAGCCGATAAATCCTGCTCCGCCCGTAACCAAAATGTTTTTTAATGCTCTCAAAATGTCTCCTTTTTTTTATCTATCTACAGTTGCGGTGAACGCGAATGTCGTCGTTTGTCCGGCTCTTACGGCTACCTCGAACCGAGCGGTGTTTGCGTCAACTTGCGTGTGGCGCTGATTGCTTCTTATAGTCCAGTTTCCGTGAATAATTTCTTCAAAAAGCACGGTAATATTCTCTCTTTTATGGTTGGAAATCGATACTTCTTTCGTGAATTCCGAGCGGCGGTCGTTAACTTGGCGTTGCGCGGTTGTGCGCACAAAGCAGGTTATGTCGAACGCAGTGCCGCTTCTGAGGGTTATATGTTCGTTTATGGGAGTATGGCTTACGTTGTCTTCGCCGACAAAAACGTTTTTATCGCCGTCTTTTCTGTAAATTCGCACAACGCCTCGCGGAAACGGCAAATTAAGATTGTTTCTTTGACCTGTCTGAAAAGTAATTTCGCTTACAACGTCGTGCCTAACGCCCATTTCACCGTCTTGCGCCGCCCCGCCGCCCCGCCGACTTACAGGTTGCGGAAAAGATTGCCCCGACCTGACCCTGTATCGTCTTTGAACGTTAATTTGCGGCGCCGAAAACATCTCGATTTGCTTCGTCTGATTTTCGCGTATCGATACAGGGCGCGCTATCGAATACAAATGAAATTCGTCAAAACTTCTCTGCTCTACTCCGCCCCCAAAATCCTCCGCCATCATCGGAGCGGACATTACCATTCTCGCTTGGCGCATCATCTGGTTTTGAGGAGCAACCATATTAACATCGCCCGCAATAAGGCGCAAATTCGCGTTTTCGAATGCCGCGCCCGACTGGTTTGTCAGCGTTATCCACGCGGTTATCGAGGCGTTTTTTTCGTTGTCGGCAAGAAGCATAACATAATCGGCGTTCCACGAAAATCCTTCGGTCAAATACGAAACGTCCGCCTTTACATTAGCCGCTCTTTGCGCCTGCACAAGCCATTTAAGCGTGGGGCGAGCAAAAAGGTTTTCGGGAAGTTCGGGAAGAAGAATTTGTCCTTCAAATCCAAGCACAATTTTACCGTCCACTTCAAATATCGGCTGAAAATTGTTTGCTATCAGCCTCGCGGGAACTCTTGCAATATTGCCGTTGCCCGTCAAAACGCCGTTCTGGTCGATAAGCGTAATTTCTCTTCCGACAAATTTGTTCAAAAGCGCCTCTCGCGAAATAAGGTCGAACTCGTAATTTTGCTCCAAAACCCTAAATCCGCCGCCCGAAACAATAAGCGATTGCGGAATAATGCTCTGAGCAACCCCCTCAAAACGAACGTTTGAAACTCCCGCGGGAAGCGAAATCTGCCTTATCTCCTGCACAAGCGCGCGGTTGTTGTTGTAAATCGTAAGGTTAAGCGCCTCTCTGTTTTCGGGAAGCGACACCACCGTTTGCGTAGCCAAAACCGCCACAACCGACAAAAGCAGACCTGTAAATATTTTGCTTTTCATAAGTTCTCCTTATTATTGTTGAGAATTTTTTCAGCGCTAAAATACTATTTGCCGTTTTTAATTGGCGCAATTATGTATTTTATGTAATCAAAAACAGAAAAAAGGAGAATTTATGCGAACGATGAATGGGGTTTATGACGGCAAATCTGTTAAATTAAACAGAAAATGCGAATTAAATCAAAGATGCAATGTCGTAGTTATATTTTCTGAAAATTATAAACCTGTAAAACGAAAAATTAGCCCGCTCGATAATTTGTTGGGCAAAATAAACAATAATAATATTCACGAAGAAGCTGATTTTGGAGTACGAGAAGGCAACGAAGTATGGTAATTAACAATTATATTCCCGACCGTAAAGACATCGTTTGGTTAGAATTTTCTCCGCAATCGGGACACGAGCAAAGAGGAAAGCGCCCCGCCATAGTTTTATCGCCGCTACAATACAATCTTAAAACAGGGCTTGCAATTTTTTGTCCGATAACGAGCAAAATAAAAGGATATCCATTTGAAGTAAAAATTGAAAACCAAAGAATACAGGGAGTTGTTTTGTCCGACCAAGTTAAAAGTTTTGACTGGAAAAGTCGCGGAGTCCAATTTATTTCCAAAGCAACCGATTATGAGATTGAAAGCGTTGTTTCAAAATTAAGTATTTTGATAGGCTATTAACAAGGACGTCAATCTTGCCAAAATATACTGAAATTCTACCAATAGAAAAAAAATTGTGCGAACGGGAATTTGCTCTCGCGCAAAAAGGAATTTTGCTCGAAAAAATCAAAGACGTTCCTTATGGCGTTCAGATTTCCGCGGTCGGACAAAAAACCGCCGTTGAAGGAAAACTCACCGTTTATTATTCCGATAAAAAGGGGCTTTCTGTTGTTGAAAACACCGACAATCCTATAACAAAAGTAGCCGCGGCAATCATAGACGGGCGCGAAATTTCCAAAAAAACTAACCAAAGCAAAAAATTTGTCCCGCATTTTGGCTCGGACGAGGCGGGCAAAGGCGACTTTTTCGGTCCTTTAATTACCGCGGGATTTTGCTTGGACAGCGTTGATACGCGCAATGACTTAATAGATATGGGCGTTTGCGACAGTAAAAAACTGAACGATGTTCAAATTTCCGCATTGGCGAAAAAACTGCACGCAAAATACAAAAACAACATATCCATAATGCGCCCGTCAGTCGAAAAATACAATAGTTTATATGCCTCTTTCAAAAACTTAAACATTCTTTTGGGCTGGTCGCACGCAATGGTTATGGAAGAATTAAGGGACAGATTTCCGCAAATAAACCTTGCTATTTTCGACAAATTCGCAGAGCAAGGCGTAGTAGTGCGCTTCCTTAAAAAGCACAAAGACCTAAACGTCGAAGCGCTTGTTCACGGAGAAGACCACGACATTGCCATTGCCGCCGCTTCAATTATTGCACGGGACTGTTTTGTCCGAAAAATGAGCGATTTGTCGCAGAAATTCGATATGAAAATTCCTTTGGGAGCAGGAAACATTGTGATTAAAGTCGGCAAGGAATTTATCAAAAAACACGGAAAAGAAAATTTAGTAAACGTCTGTAAAACGCATTTCAAAACCATACAAGAATTGGGGTAAAAAAAATGATAAAAACAGCAATCGGACAAGACTCGCACAGATTTGAGACCGAAGACTTAACAAAACCGCTGATTTTAGGCGGCGTAATAATCCCGAATGAGGTCGGACTTGCAGGAAACAGCGACGCCGACGTTATTTTGCACGCACTCACAAACGCAATTTCGGGAATAACCACCGTAAATATTTTAGGCGCAAAAGCCGACGAACTGTGTCTTGGCAAAGGCATAAAAGACAGCAACGTATATCTTCAAAAAGCGCTTGAATACTTGGACGGATACAAAATAATGCACGTATCCTTTTCGGTCGAAGCCAAAAAACCGAAAATGTCGCCGCATATAGATAAAATCCGCGAAAACGTCGCCAAATTGCTCGGCATTTCCGCAAACTGCGTTGCAATGACCGCAACCAGCGGCGAAGAACTCACCGATTTCGGCAGAGGGTTGGGGGTGCAGGTATTTGTGGTGATTACTGCGCAAAAACTGTAAGATTTTTAGCCACATTCTACTTTTCACTTCTTTTTAAGCGCGGCACAATTTATATTTAATATGCAAAAACGAATAAAAGGGGATAAAATGGACGGATACAAGCAAAAATTTATTGAATTTATGGTAGAATGCCAAGTTCTTACTTTCGGCGATTTTACTACAAAAAGCGGACGAAAGACCCCGTACTTCATTAACACGGGAAAATACGAAACGGGCGAGCAAATCGCAAAACTCGGCGACTTTTACGCCGAAGCGATAATGGCGGACTTTAAGGATTACGACGTTCTTTTCGGTCCTGCATACAAAGGTATTCCTCTTGCGGTTGCAGCGGCAACGTCTCTTGCAAAAAAAGGTAAAAACGTTCGTTTCTGCTTTAATCGAAAAGAAGTAAAAGACCACGGCGAAGGCGGCGCAATTGTCGGCGCAAAACTTAAAGACGGCGATAATGTTCTTATTATAGAAGACGTAACCACCGCGGGAACTTCCATAGCCGAAACGCTTCCGCTCCTCAAAAATGCGGCGAACGTTAAGGTATCGGGGCTTATTGTTAGCGTAAATCGGCAAGAAAAAGGCGCGGACGAAAGAAGCGCATTCACACTTATTTCACAGGATTACGGAATTACGCCGCGCGCAATAGTCAGCATTGACGAAATAGTGGAATTCGGCTACAAACGCGAGGTCGGCGGTAAAATTCTCATAGACGAGGATTGCAAAAAACGAATTGACGATTACCGCAACCTTTACGGAGCAAACTGATTGTGGATGAAGAAATAATTGTCGGTCAAGAAATAAAAGACATACGCACGTTTGACGCGTTCATACTTTCCGTCGGCAGATTTATTGTCGATGGTATTGCGGAATTTGGTCAAATGATGGCATTTTTGCGGAAAAGCCTTTTTGCAAAGCCAAAACTTTCTTCGATTTTTGAACAATTTAACCTCATAGGTCTTCAATCCATTCCTATTTGCCTTTTGGCTTCTATTTTCACGGGATTTATTGCGACTTGGCAAGTTAAGGCTCTCGCACAGGACTTTATCGGGCTTCAATATTTGGGAATGATAGTGCTTAAAGTTGTGACTTCCGAACTGGGACCCACCTTGGTAGGGCTTGTTTTGGCGGGAAGAATAGGCGCGAAAGTAGCCGCTGAAGTCGGAACAATGCGTGTAACAGAGCAGTTGGACGCACTCGTTTGCCTCTCGCTCGACCCGCTTAAATACGTAATTGCCCCTCGAATAATAGCGGCATTTCTAATGACTCCCGTTATGTTTGTTTTCGGTTCAATCGCCGCAATTGTCGCCTCGCAATTGATAGCCTCCGCCGTGTTTGATTTGCATCCCGGCACATTTTACAATTCAATGCGGCTTATGTTCAACATAAACGATATTTATATGGGGCTCGTGAAAAGCTTCATTTTCGGTGGAATTACGGGAATTACAGGTTGCTATTACGGATATTTCACCACGGGAGGCGCCGCGGGAGTGGGCGCTTCAACAAGAAACGCGGTAGTTTCAGCTTCGGTTATGATACTTGTCGCCAATCTACTTGTCAGCAAGGTTATGATGTAATGAAAATTCAAAAAACCGCCCCGCTTTTCATTGATTTATCGTTCTTGGAAAAGTTTGTTCTCAACACATTTTTCATTATAATTATGGGATACATATTTTTGACGGGGTTCTACAGAAATTTCTTGCTGATGAACGACTTACGTCAACTTGCAACCGTTGTACCGCTTATTTTAATTGTCCTGTTTTTTGTATCGCGCATAGTTTCTTTACACAACAAATCCGCACTTTTTAAAGAAAGCGACGGTCGTCTCCAAACTCCTGTCTGGAATTTTTACAAAGGCGGCAAAAGAATAAGTTTTGATTGCGGCGAGATTTCATCCGTAAAAAAGTCGTTTTGGGGACTTTATTCATCATTCGTTTTCACGATTGGAAATATAAAAATCCGCATTCCCGCAGAATTGCGAAACGTCGGCGAGCTTATTTCGGAATTATCCGGACATTTGCCGAAAGAGCAGGTCGCCGCCCTCGCCGAATTTCACAAAAACGCGCAATGTGTATCTTTTGAAATGGAAAAATCGTCTAAATTTTTGCGGATTTTTTGCTTTCTTATTCCACCGATTTCATTTTTTATCGTCCGAGTTGTTTGGGGAGTATTTTCGGAAGTTATAACATTTTTTTGGATATTTATTTCACTTATACTCCCGTTTTTCGGAACTATAATTCACTGGATTTTACTTAAAACCACCGTTTCAAATTTCGCTGTATTTTCGAGAGTTTCCGCGCTTTTTCCTATTTTCGGCGCGCTTTTATATATGACTGTCGGGATTGTTTATCGCCAATTTTATCTGTGGCTGGTTTTTAATTTTCGGACGTTGTGATTATCTCCCCGTATGCCCAAAACCACCTGCGCCGCGGGTGGTCTCCGATAAATCGTTTGCTTCTACGAAATTGCCGCATACGACTTTGGCAACTACCGCTTGCGCAACTCTTTCGCCGCGATTTATTGTGAACGGCTCGTTGCTTAAATTTATAAGCAGTACAAAAACTTCGCCTCTGTAATCTGCGTCTATTGTTCCGGGGGCGTTTAGCACGGTTATCCCAAACTTAGAAGCAAGTCCGCTTCGGGGGCGGATTTGAACTTCGTAGCCGATTGGTATTTCAAAAACCAAACCCGTCGGAACAAGAAGCCGCTGATTTGGCTCCAGAAGCATCGGCACCTGATTTGCGGCGCGAATATCCATTCCCGCGGAAAAAATTGTCATTCTTTGCGGCACGGACAATTCGGGGTTGTGCAAAAGACGTTTTACGGGAATAGGAATTGTGTTGCGAAAATACGAATAAAGCGTTTTCAGGCTCTTTGCAAAACCCGAATTACTCTTTCCGTTGAGTTTAAAAAACGGCATTCCTACCGATTTTGCGCCTTCGCCGTCGGTGTCGTTTCTGTCGCCGATCATCAAAATTTGCTGCATTTGCAAGTCCAGCATTTTGGCAACTTCGGTAAACGGTCGCGAATTTGGCTTAAGCGCGCCGAAATCTTCCGACGAGGCGCGAACGTCAAAGAGATTTTTGTCGAAACCGAGCGCTTCCAGACGTTCGTCAACAATTCCGTAATCCGACAAAACCGCCGTTTTTACGCCTATGCTTTTTAAGTATTTTACAAAACTAACGAATTGCAAGCGGTTTCTGTGCCAAGAAAGAGATTTTATGAACGCGGGATAAAAAACGTCGCGCTCAAAATTTTCGGGAACTCCCGCATTTTTCAAATCTTGGGCGATTGAAGAATGCAAATTTTCTTTTGTACCAAAGTCTATGCCCTGTTGCGCGTGTCGAGTTTTTAAGTATTTAAAAAAATGACGACTTTTCGGAAACGTGTTCAGAAACATCGAAAAGCGAACGCTCTTTTTCATAGCGTAAAGCGTGCCGTCCAAGTCAAAAATTACTCCGGAAAATGCCATTTTCTATCCTCTCTTTGCCAATTCGAGGCACGATTTGTAAATGCTTTCAAAAATTACGGGCAGTTCGTCGGTCGGCGTTGATGAAAACGCAATTCGCAAAAGTCCCTGCAACTGAATAAGTCCTATGGAATGTTTTTCGGCAAGCAGAATTCGCACGTTTTCGGAGTCTATGCCGTTTTTGGGTCTTACGCACATAAAATAGCCCGAATTAAACGGAAGCGCTTCAAAATAATTGGCGTAATCGAGGTTTGCCGCTAAAATTTCTTTTATTTTGTCGTAGCGTTTTTTGAGAAGACTGTATTTTTCGCACTTTTCTTCGGAGTAGTTTTTAGCTTTGTACGCGTCTATTAAAAGAACTTGGCTGACTTTTGAGGCGGACGAAATCTGCTCTCTTATAAACCCTGCAACTTTTTGCTCAAGCGCGCCGTAAAGTTCGGGATTGCCGCCTTTAACGCCGAAAGTCAGAAATCCTGTTCGCAGTCCCCAAGCGTAATCTTCTTTTGTAGGACCGTCGATTTTTACCGCCAAAATATTTTCGTGGGCGTTTGCCAAAAGCGCAAAAAGCGACTCCGTAAAAACGCCTTCTTCGTAAACCAAGCCGAAATACGCGTCATCGACAATTACGGCGATACTGCTTCCGCGCTCTGCTTCTTCCACTAAAATATCGCGAATTTTATGCGCTTCTTCGATTGTCGGCGTATAGCCCGTGGGATTGTTGGGAAAATTAAGAAGCACGACCTTTTTGCCAACGCCGCCGTCTGCAAGCGCGTTTTTCAGTCCTTCCGTATTATAATTTCCGCTTTCTGCAAAAGTCTGAAAACTGCCGCGTTCCGCACCCGTTGAGCGGCAAAGCACCAATTCATAATTTTCCCAGAAATAATCGGATATAATTACGCAGTCGTCCGCGTCCAAAAACATTTGCGCCGCTATATAAATTGCGTGCGTAAGAGCCGAACTTACAACAGGAAGCGAAATTGGAACGCCCGCAAGAGACGGGTTTTTCTCGAACATCATTTTTTTCCATAAATCGCGCAATTCAAGCTGTCCCGTAGGCGGCGCGTATTGAAACGCCGTTGTTCCTTCCAAGCGCGTAAGCTCCGCCAAAGCGGGCAGGCAGGCAGTCGATTTGTCTTCTTCGAGCGCAATGCCGATTGTCGCGTTTATTTTGCAGTTGCGAGCCGCCGCCGTCTGCGCCAAAATGCCTTGAGCAGGGAAATAAACCTCTTTCCCTTTACGCGACAATACATTCATAATCTTAGGATTATGTTTTTCGATAATCGCGTTTAATTCCTGCGCCTGAACATTAAGTTCCAATTTTTCCTCCATTTTTATTGGAATATAATATTTGCCGAAACTAATAAAGGGCAAAAAAAAATTTAAATGTTTTACCCTGTATGCTCACTTATTTACAGCTCTAATTTTTTATGCCCTTTATACATCGCGTTGCGTTTTGCGGCGATTTCTTTGTCTTCCAAATATTCTTCAAAACCAACGGGGCGGTCGATTACTCCGCTCGGCGTAAATTCGACTATGCGATTTGCCACCGTGTTCAGAAATTCGTGGTCGTGCGAGGAAAACAGCACTGCTTCGGGAAACTTTATCAGCCCTTTGTTGAGCGCGGTTATCGATTCCAAATCCAAGTGGTTGGTGGGCTCGTCCAAAATAAGAGCGTTCGCGCCCGAAAGCATTGAGCGCGAAATCATACATCTCTGTTTTTCGCCTCCAGAAAGAACGTTCGACGGCTTTTGCGCTTCTTCGCCCGAAAAAAGCATTCTGCCCAAACAACTGCGGACAAAAGTGTCGTCCTGCGTATTCAAAAACGAGGAAAGCCAAACGATTAAATTGTCGGCGCTCTTAAAAAATTCGGCGTTGTCGCGCGGCATATACGATTGTTTTATGGTAACGCCCCATTCAAATGTTCCCGAAATCGGCTTTGCGTTGCCCGAAATCACGTCGAAAAGCGCCGTTTTTATGTTGTTGTTGTAGCCGATAAACGCGATTTTGTCGCCCGCGTTCACGTTCAGATTAAAATTCTCAAGCGTTATTTCGTCATCGACTTTTACGCACAAATCTTTTACGTTCAGGATATTTTTCCCACATTCTCTTTCGGGTTTAAATTCGACGTACGGAAATTTCCGAGAAGAAGCGGGAAGTTCGTCAACCGTCAATTTTTCAATCATTTTCTTACGGCTCGTCGCCTGTTTTGACTTTGCCACGTTGCTCGAAAATCTGCGGATAAAGTCCTGCAACTGCGCTATTTTCTGGTCGCGTTGTTTGCCTTCCGCTTGACGTTGCGCCGCCGAAAGTTGGCTCGCCTCGTACCAGAAATCGTAGTTTCCGACGTAAACTTTTATTTGTCCGTAGTCAATATCGGCAATGTGCGTACAAACTTGGTTCAGGAAATATCTGTCGTGCGAAACCACAATAACGGTGTTTTCAAAGTCCGCCAAAAAATTCTCGAGCCATTTTATCGACTCGATGTCGAGGTGGTTGGTCGGCTCGTCCAAGAGCAGAATGTCGGGATTGCCGAAAATCGCCTGCGCAAGCAAAACGCGGACTTTTTCGCCGCCGTCCAAGCTTTTCATAAGGACTTCGTGCTTGTCGGTCGAAATTCCGAGACCTTCGAGCATTGTGCCCGCGTCGCTTTCGGCTTCGTATCCGCCGATTTCGCCGAATTCGCCGTAGATTTCCGAAAGGCGCATTCCGTCTTCGTCGCTCATATCGGTTTTTGCTTCGAGCGCGTCTTTTTCTTTAAACAATTCGTAAAGTTTTTTGTGTCCCATAAGAACGGTTTGCATAACCGTAAATTCGTCGAACGCATAATGGTCTTGGCGCAAAAACGAAAGACGTTTTTTGTTTTCAACGGCGATGTTTCCTTTTGCGACTTCCAATTCGCCCGACAAAATTTTAAGGAATGTCGATTTTCCCGACCCGTTCGCGCCGATAAGCCCGTAGCAGTTGCCCGGTGTAAATTGCAGATTAACGTCCTTAAACAGCGTTTTAGCGCCAAATGTATGCGTTAAATTCTCAACCGAAATCATATTTTTCTCCTTTTGGTGTATTTTTTGTAGGGAAAATACGTTATGGGCGACGGTCGCCTCCCCTTTTTTTGATATAATCGGTTATAAAATGGAATATTGCCTAAAATACAAGATTTTTCTGTAGATTTGCGTGGTAATAATGTATTTATCTTCTGCAAAAACAATAAATTTCGCCGAGTTTTAATGAAAGTATTGATTTTTTACTTGAAAATATAGTATATTATATATGACTGAACCTGCCACGCCTATGATTTAAGAGAAATCTTTAATTATGCGGACCACGGCAGGTCTTTTTTTTTGAGGAAAAATTATGACAAAACAGTATGCGAAACCTCCTAAAACATTAGATGAACAAATAGATATTTTGATTTCAAGAGGCGTTGTTGTTAAAAATCGAGAATTCGCTCGTAAAATACTTCTGGAAGTAAACTATTATCGCTTCTGCGGATATGGCTTATCGTTTGAATTGTTTGACAGTGACGGCAATAGGCAAGATAAATTTAAGAACGGAACTACATTTGAACAAATTTGCGAATTGCATAAATGGGACGTTCAATTAAGAGATTTGTTGTTTGGAGCTCTATCTTGGTTTGAAATTGCTTTAAGGTCGATATTGAATTACGAGATGAGTACTGCTTCACAAAATCCGTTTTGGTATTTGGATTTTAATCTGATAAACAATCAAGATATTTCGGCGCACATATTGAATTACTGCAAAAAAGAAAAAACCGAATATTCTAACGGAAACAGAAAAAAAGAAGTTTTTTTACAAAGCTACTGGACAAAATATCAAAACGATGAAATTCCTTGCTGGATATTAACAGAAGTATTGCCTTTTGGAGTTTGGTCAAAATTGCTTAATTCGCTCATAGATACCAATGCTGTTAAAAAAATATCTCAACATTTTTCGGTGCCGCCAAACTATCTTATTTCGTGGGTGCATAGTTTATATATGCTTCGCAATAAGTGCAGTCATCACAATCAATTGTGGAACCGAACCTTTGGAATAAACCCCATGAAAACAAATAAGTTGAAGAAATTAAAATTTCCTGAATACAGATTAGGCATTGTTTTGTATATATTGATTGACGTTATGCAAAACGACAAAGAAAGACAAAAAATGTTTGTTGATAAATTAAACGATTTGCTAAAAAACTGTCCGTTAGATTTTCACAAACCACTGGGAATACCGCAAGGCAATCTCTCCATCTGATTTATTGCGTTTGCAATACTGATTTACCCCACAAAAAAACCATCGGCGCAAAGTAAACCCTTTGCGCTTTTTTACAATTTCCACACAATTTTCACCCAAAATCAAAATAATCCCGTAACCCACCAAAAACAAAACGTATTTTCTAAAATTGAAGGCAACAAAAAAGGAAATAAAAATGTTAACGTCGAACAAAAAACTTAACATAATGAAAGCGCTTTGCTGGGACTACAACGTGTCTCAGCAATCTATGTTAGACGTTATTGAGGGACGAGCGGAGACAGCTGACGGCGTTTTTGACAGAGAAAAACTTTTGATAAGGTGTTTGGAGCGGCTTCCTTGGCACTATATAACAACGCTATGGGATAAAAATGTTATGATGAAACTTTACAATCCCGAATTATCAAAAAGGTTATTTCCGAAACAAAAAAGGAGCGAAATAGATGGAATGTTCTCAATATTACGAAAAGAACCTCTACCCCATACAGGATGGGGTGATGAATATAGTAAGTCGTTGCAACGCACATTTTTATCTGACAGGTGGAACAGCGCTAAGCAGGGCGTATTACAATCATAGATATTCCGACGATTTGGATTTCTTTGTAAACAACGACAATTCGTTTATTGCGCAAGTTGAAGAGATTATCGCAAAATTAAACGAAGCGGGAATAACAATCAACAAAAACGTGCAAATGCAAAAAAGAGAATATATTTATTCATTTTACGTTTCTTGGGATAAATCGGACGTATTATTAAAATTGGACTTCATAAACGACATAAACGCGCATTTCGGAGAAATACAATCTACCAATTTATTTCATCGTATTGATTCCAAACGAAATATTCTATCCAACAAGATAACCGCGCTTTTTAGGTATGCAAATAAAGATGTTGCAGATTTGAGAGAATTGGCTTTGCACGAAAAGTTTAATTGGAACGAAATAATAGAGGAAGCGTGCCAAAAAGAAGATGGAATAGACATAACTTTAATTTCCGATATTCTCAAAAAAATGCCTCAGGTAGAATTTGAGAAAATTCGGTGGATAAACAAACCGACTTGGGAGCAATTCAGAAACGATATTGACACAATTTGCTACGATATGGTTTGCGGCGGAGATAATTCTCTTTCTTAGATAAACTCAAAACTGCCCAGATTGCGGCAGTTCCCCACAATTTTCACCCAAAATCAAAATAATCCCGTAAACCACCGAAAACAAAACGTATTTTTGTTGTTGAACTTAAACAGGAGTATTATTATGCAAACGCTTTTAGAGCCGAAAGAGAGAATATTCAATCTTGTGAATGAAATGAACGGTCTGCAATTATTAGAAATTGCAAACTACGCTCAATTTATTCGCTACAAAAGCGACAATGATACTTTTGATTTAATGAAAGCAAGCGAAAGTACTCTTGATTTCTGGGATAACGGAGAAGACGAGGTTTGGAATAATGTATAAACGTGGAGAAATCGTTTTAATTCCTGTGCCGTTCAGTAATTTATCTTCTGTTAAAAAGCGCCCTGTTCTTGTAATTTCAAATACTTTGCACAATTACGCAAATCGCGATATGATAGTTGTCGCGATTACTTCAAATTTACAACAAAACGGAATAATAATAGAAGCAAACGATTTAATATTCGGCGAACTTCCAAAAACATCACTTATCCGTTGCGAAAAGATTTACACATTGGAACAAAGTATTGTTCATAAGCGTTTCGGCGTTGTTTCTCAAGATGTTTTGGAAAATGTGGTAAATGAAATAAATAACTTGATTACGGAATAAAACCTCGCGCAAACCGAAATTTCGCCCCGTTTTTGTCGGTTTGCTTTCGTTCTTTGATACAAAAAAAATCACAATTCCAAATTCTAATCAAAACACAAACTTCTCCTTTATCTACTCAAGAAATCCGTCTTTCTGCCGATATATATAATGTATGGGGAACACTCAAGGACGAGGGGGATTTATGAGAATAGCTCAAATGGTGCAAATGCAGGAAGCAATGAAGCAACATTCAAAAGGCGATGTAAGCATCGTCCGTCAATTACTTGGCGAAGAAGATGTGAAGCCAAAAAAAATTCAAAGAGAAGATACCTATATTCCAATGAGCTCAAGACCACCTGAGCCAAATTGGGATCGCGTTCATAGCAAGAGAGCGCCGATAATGTCGGAAGAAGAATTTGAACAAGCAATAATAGCGATGGCGCGAGCGAATGCAGAATTTGCAATGAAAAAGGGTGATACGTCGTGGCATTTAGCGAGAGACCAGGTTGCTTATCTGGAATTACATACAGCTTTTGTGTCTGTTGTTTCGCCTGACCGCAGAGCTGCTTTTGCAAATAGCGGAGGAAACAATGTGATCCATGGAACAGTGCCAAATCATTTAGGTGGAAATGAACTAATGGACTGGAGTCCAAGCGGTTGGACTACTTATCCTACTGTTGCAGAAATGGAAAGAGGCGCAAGATTTAATGAAATTTACAATAAAGCTTACCAAGAATGGGAAGCGGAAAATGGGACTATTCCGCACGGGACAAAAAAGGGACTCAGGTCGTTTACCTCAACAAGAAATTGGCTGTAAAATTGATGACATTTGAATTAAATGTTAATATTTGAGCAAAATCTTATTTTTTGTATTATATTTAGATGTAAAATTGTTCCAAAATAACTTTAACATAAGGGGAATAAATGAAAAATATCCGTTTTTTGTCAGTAGCCATAGCTGTAATTATGGCTTCGTTTGTCAGTGTGGCGGCGCAGGGGTCATTTACGCATAATATGACTGTGTTAAACGGCATGATTGCTGTTGGGAGCACAGTTGGGCATACGGCTCCGTCAAATTTTACGGGGCGAGGAACGTCAAGTCAATCTATGACAAGAGTTGTAGTAAGAGGAAATCTTGGACTTTCAACAAACTGCCTTCCTGGAACTGGGGTTATTCAGCTAATAAATCCAGCAACGAACCAAGTGCTTGGTCAAGCATCAGTACCTCTTAACACTATGTTCAGCAATGTTGTAATCAATTTTCCTGCTGGACAGCCTGCAAACGGAACATACGCTATTAGAGGACAAGTAACAAGGTTGCAACCGGTGCCGCCCAATACTATATGCGGAATTTCGCTCACAAGCGGCTCGGCATTAGTAGAATGGCGATAGTTTATATAATTTAGTATATTCAAAAAAACAGGCAAATTTTTCAGTTTGCCTGTTTTTTTTAACCGTTTCCCTTACCCTCTCTCGATTTGCGCTTTCTTTGTAAACTTAAGTCCTTGCGCATAGAATTGT
>Ga0136643_10005469_pt1 | contig 17924 bp, 8 predicted proteins | sample TergutLab28metaG_FD_96883 | JGI IMG/M metagenome (GOLD analysis project Ga0136643, IMG submission 96883) | Labiotermes labralis P1 segment gut microbial communities from Petit-Saut dam, French Guiana - Lab288 P1 (version 3) (version 3) | ecosystem: Host-associated > Arthropoda: Insects >...
ACGAAGGAACATAGGACGACCGAGGAAGAGATGGAGGGACCAACTTCATCTTGAGGATCAAGGAACAGGAAACACGCCTAACCCTTCAGGAATATGATGATGATGATGAAGATAGGTCATGTGTGGAACGAAAATATTAAAACGGTTGAGTGAGTCATACAGATTTTTGAAAATCGTTGAAGACAATCTTTATCCCTCATATTTATTAGGACAACGGGAAAAGTCCAAGTTACGTGGTCGGACAATAAAGTTCGCGAACTCATCGCGGTAAAAGTGCTACATAACTCACTGCTGAATACCACCGTGGTCGCCTTCATAGTACTCGCCTTGGGAAACTATGCACCGATGCCAGAGCCACGTATTAAAGTGGCTGTTTGACAGATTACCAGCGAAAGGTTTGAACAGGCTGTTGAACCTCCGTTTTGTACAAAAACTGGGATTTTGTCCATTGCTGAGTCGCTGCTGTACTTGTCAAGAAGTACTGCGTACCTCTGTTGTTCTCACATATTACACGGGCATTAGTTTCACGTCGTGTCCTTGGTGACATACTTGCACGTCTACCGTAATCCCGTTTTCTGTGAAGCGAGAAGCGCCTATGTGTTGTACACCGTCTGTTGACTCCAGAATAATGAGCACCACTCCCCGCGGACAATATTTCCCCCTTGTCTTTACAGACAATCAGTATCTTAGTAATTTGCTTCTTTGTATTACTTACAAAACTTCTCAAACCCTGTGCTCTTACAAACAGTGAAATCTTCGTGATATACTTTCAAGTTGTGCCATAAGAACTGCGTTAGTGTTTTCTTTCTTTCTTCCTTTCCTTTATTTTCTTTCCCTTTTATTTACTTCTTCTTCCTATCTTTCCGGAATGTGCTCTCCAAAGCGTCAAAACCGGTTCCAGGTGTCACCCAGGTACCTGTTCGTTGGGTTCCGGGAAATTTTCCCCGTGGGTGAAGATTCCGGGACGGTGAGCTGGCCACTCTTCCCAACTACAGCCGAGGTTAAAAACGAGCGGTGCGAATATTCCACTTCCTTCTACGCCTTCATGACGTCACTTAGCCAACCTCACTGTACTGCTATTAGGCGCTCTCGCAAAATTACGAAAAGCGACTATCAGCTTCGTCATGTCTGTCCGTCTATCCTTCCGCATGGAACAACTCGGCTACCAATAGACGGATTTTCATGAAATTCGGTACTTGAGGATTTTCGAAAATCTGTCGAGAAAATTCAAGTTTCATTAAAATGGACAAAAATAAAGGGCACTTGAAGGCCATTATACAGATTTTATCATACCTCTCTCATTTATTCTTAGAGTGAGAAATGTTTCAGACGAAAGTTGTACTAGTAGGTAAAATAAAAAATATACGTTTTGTGTTCAGTAGCTTTTTTTTTTTTTCGAAAATCGCGTCATTTACGAGAAAATGTGGAAAATTTGTAGAGCGGGGCAGGCCACAGATGACAACATGGCGCATGCGCATTGCATGCTGGACACCCAAGGCTACAAATACAGACCCTCACAATATGTAATACTCATTGCTTTTCCACAGCAACAAAGACTGCACGAACGCGCCTAAATGTTACGTCACACATACATTACCCGTCTTGTTCCCTCTAATGTCCTGCATTTTTCCCTTCCCTTCTTGTGCTACATTCTCCTCTCCCCTTCCCTTTTTTCCTGATAATTGGTAAAGCAGTCGTTCTGTTTCAGTTACGGGATATTTATTTTCAAATTGAATCCATAAACTTCGTGTGTAATCACATGATCCTTCCTCAGGCACTGTCCAACCACGTCTCGAGTAACTACAGGAATTTACAAAATTGCTCAGTCTCTGTACGCGATTCTCTGGCGGGGTTTCTTTCCTTCAGCTAACCAGATTGTTAGTTCCGTAGATGGTAATGATGGGAAATGTAACTGAATAAAATATTGTCCAAATTATTCGCCATCTTTAATTTGGGTCACTGATATCAATGCACATTTTCTGCAGATAAAAAAGTGCTCTTTCCTCAGTTGTAAGGAAAATTCCAGGTTAAAATTCGCAGAGACGGGGCACGGCCCGCACCTTCCAAATTAGTTGTTATTTGTGTTGTTCTGTGTATTGTCTGTGTGTAAATGTGTACTGTAATACTGCCACTGGGTGACAGCCCAATTGCAGTTAACAAATATATCATATCATGTACTTTTTGGCAAATATAATTGTCTTTATACTATGTAAAGGTAAAACTATCCCATTACAGACCTGGAGAGGCCTTCAGGGCTCCAGGAGTTTCAGGGTTCCAGAATTTTTAGACAGTCGGCTCAAGAAGGTGGTAAGGTTTTCGAACCTAAGCACCGGCCACCTTTGCCCCAAAGGGGATATCCATGGTACTCATTTCTGTTAGAGGCTGAGTCGACTCGAAGACCATGGTACGGCCGGAAGGATTAAGACAATGAAAAATTCCAGTGTCACTATTGGGAATCGAACCCACGATCTTAGGTATTTTGGGGCGGTGCCTCAACCAACTGCGCCACCACATGCCACTCTTTATACCATGTAATTTGCTAATTACAGAAGAATAGTCCAACAAAATTTTCAAACCTGTAGTTTTATTCAAATGCCATTTTCAGGAAATCCAGTTTCTGAATTGCGTGTTATTTACTGTAATATTTTGTTGGATCAGCGCGAACAAAAATGATAAAGTCTCTTGAGTGTCGTCTATTGTTGTCCCAAATACAAAATTTCACAGCTCCCCGATGTGTATTCTGTTCGTGTTGTATGCGCCAATTAATGAATGCAATTTAGACCTGCTGGACTTAGTATTTATAACTCTGAACCTCGTCTGTATAGCAAGCCATATGCAGTAAGTCTACATGAGTAAGCCTTACGAAGGGTTTTAGTGTAAAACCTAATTACCAAAGGTAAAGCCAGCACACCTACAGTCAGAAGCGTTTTAGCCGAGATCCTTTTTTGGGCGTTGTCCTGCAATAATGCTAATAGCTGCTGTGGCACCCACAAATGTAAATACAGTAAATGTGGTAATTCTGTTGACATCACGGATCAGCAATGTCATTCTGAATCGTCTTCAACCTTATTGTATTTCTTCCCAGTAACCGATTTTAACTTGGAAATTCGTGGTGTCATTCATGCTTATTCGCGTTTCTCAGCACCTTGCCCGTGTCTGAGAAGTCCTTGGTTTGATGACGCTATAAAAACAAAAACCTTAATCACTGTTCTTTGTGGTCGTAAATTATATCCGAGTAATTAAGATTATGATGTTTGTTGGACCGTGCATCATTGTGATAACTGAAGAATGTAAACCAACTAGATATCACTTGTTATTTTATTATACTTCTTGTAGGCTCAACATGTTTCGGGCATTACTATGCCCATCATCAGGAGCTCGAGATTATGATGTTGATTACCACATTGGTCGTTTCGTTTTTGGTTTGATGTAGGTTGGAGGTTAGGTGCGGGTAGGCTGGAGCTCCTGATGATGGGCATAGTAATGCCCGAAACATGTTGAGCCTATAAGAAATATAATAAAATAATAAGTGGCATCTAGTTGGTTTTTTTCTTTAATTAAGATTATCTGTGTGATTGAGTGATCGACAGAAAAATCGTTATTCACAGACTAAATATTTCTGCAATTAGAATATTCCAGCATGATTTATACTGTCGTGCCAGCGATGATGTATTAACAGAACGGAAAACAGAAGGCATTGCAGTGGATTAGATTTTCGTATTCTTTTCCAAAGAGCTCATTGATATTTCGCGTCCCCCATGAATATAAACTTTGATTGAAGAAGTAAATTTGTCACTCTCCAGGCGATGAAGGCGTAAAGGGGTACAGGATGCGAGTTGTGACTAACATCACGCTCTGGCCCCTTTACTCCCAGGAAAGAAGCCCAATACACAATAGGAGACTGGGTTCTCCCCAGAGCCAGTTTGGACGTTTTGGAGAAGTGAAAAATCTTGCTCATTCCTGGATACGAACAGCTGATCATCCAGCTCATGGCGTATTTTTCATACCGATTATGCTGTCCTGGATCAAGAAACTTCATTACCTTGAAGTAATATAAAAATAATACCGCAAAGCTGATTACACTGCGTACTGCGAATCTATTCACTGAATAATGAAGATTCAATTCTTGTGGTGTGTTACGCCGGTGGAGTGGTAAATATTTACGTATGTTTCGAAGAACTCACTGCCTCCATTTTCATTGCGTCAAAGGTAGAGGAAGGCATACGCTTCCCCAAAAGTCCTTAAATTTTGCCACTCGACAAGCCGTTTTAATCTGAAAGGCTTGAAAATTCATCACCGCTCTGAGATCCGCAAGTCTCACTTGAAATGTATTAGTTTCATAGTTAGATAAATGTTCGCCTATCTAAACATGTTTCAAGTAAATACTGCTGATCTTATTGGCACTGGTGCTTCACGGCAATTAACAGTTGCGTGATAAACTGTTTAAAATCAACGATAAATTTAAATATGATTTTCACATAAATTAATTTTTTGAATTGTTCACTGTAAAATAGCAATGCATTCACCTGACCAAGTTAACCCTGAAAAATGGTTCTAACTGAAATCCATTTTATAACTACGCATATAAACGTACACAGAAGAGCTCCAGCTTGCCCATAATGTGTTCACTTTGCACAGGTTTCCTTCCCTTAAAAAAAAAGTTTTACATAGCAATTATATTTATAATTTTCCAACCAAATGTACACGTACAACTGAATATTTGTATTGTTTCCTAAATATCTCCTACATGTATTGGCGCTCATTGCGCCATTCTCAGGGAGAACTTTTATTACTTCACAAAACCATCTGCTTATTGTAAGGTTGTTACATTTGTTGAATTACAGAGCGTGAAATGTACCATATTTGGTTTTTTTTACAAAGTTGTTTACAATTATTAAAACAATATTGTCTTGTAGTTATGGCTTCTGAGGATTATCCAATGGACCTAAACATTTGGAACAGAAAAGGAACATATACTGCCACAACACTATGAAGTAAAATAAGAAGGTCCGTTCTGTATCATCGAGCGTCAACGTGTTTTGGACAAGAGTTTTTAATATGTAAAAAAAATTTAAGCCATAATTACGAGACAGTATTTTTTGTAATAATTGTAAACAACTTTGTATGATATATTTCTTGCATTGTAACTCAACCAATGTAACAACCTTAAAATAAGCAGATGGTTTTTGAGAGAGATAAGAGTTCTGCCTGAGGATGGCGCAGTGAGCGCCGAAACATGTTGGAGATATTAAATAAACAATACAAATATTCAATGTACATGTGCATTTAGTTGTAAAATTAAAAACTTAATTACTATATGAAAATGCACGGAATAGACAGCTTCATGATAATAGCTTTTGGTGTTTTATTTACTTTTTCATTTAAAGAGTTGTTGAATGCCGTAACTCATCTTGTGTGATTCACAGGTTCTGCAGTGTTATTTTGGGCGAGTGTGGGATTTCTTTACGTGTAAGTGAATTCGATCGACACCAAGTTTTTTTTATAAATAATACATTTTAATATTATATTCGATGTTCTTGATATTCTTAAAATTTTACCGATTAACATATTATCATACAGCGAATATTGTGCATGTCTTACGTTTATATATGTAATGTTTCATTGATCTACCGTAATGAACTGCTGCTAATGTATATATTTCCCTATCTGCGTTCCAATCAGAGTGAATTTATCTACAAAATTCCCTGTTCGCCGTGACAGAGTCGTCCTCGGTCGCCCATGAAGACGGAAGCGATTTTCCTATTTAGTCGTCTTGGGTGCTGAGTCAGGTTTTCTAGGAAACTTTGTGCAACTGTTGAGATAACCGAGTAAACGAAACTTTATCTGCTGGAGCAGCATCCGCCCTGTTGACATGAAGTGTTTTTGGAAGACTGGCGAAGTAAAAGTCTGAAGAGAATGTAAGATACACGAGAAAGAAATTCGGAAAATTACGTAAGTTAAGCAGTGTTAAACAGTGTCCTTTGTATAATGACTACTTTTCTAGCCAAATGTTTTCCCCGTTTTAAGAAAATTGTTAGTTCAGAGCCGTTTTCACGCAACTGTTCATTTGTGTGCATCCTGACTTTATTTAACCCAGTCTAGATATTTTTAGTCTTTTCCTTTAAGATGCATTTTAATATAATGCGTATGTAAAATAAAATATAGATTATAAATTAAATAATTTATAATGTATATTTTATTTTATTTTATTTTATATCATTTTATACTACCATCCTACAGAAAATTCTAACCAATAATCATATGAATTTTAATACACTGGGGGAATCTGACACGTATGATTGAACTGTATTCTTGTAAGAGAAATGTCACCCTGAAGATGGCCGGATTACCGGCCGAAACAAGTAGGTGGAAATATTGCAATAAATACACACGTGTGCAATTAAGTTCATTGTTTTGGCTCTTGACACACATTACGTAAAGTAATGCACGGTTTATTGAAAGTATTACAATCCATTTTAATATTATTCTCTCATTTACGTCTAGGTTGATTGTTCTGTCATGATGTGTTGCATCGTGTGTTGATGTAGGGTTAAATATTCAGAATATTCTTTCTTACAAATAGAATATAACTCATCCGATTACTCACGTGCATCTATAACCTTTGATGAACTGAAATAGGTGTCAAAATTTAAAAAAAGATAAAGCTCCAGGACAAGATAACATTAACTCAGAGCTATACAAGTTTGCACCAGTAGAGTTTAAACTGAGATTACTACAATTTTTAAACAATATATATATATATATATATATAGAGAGAGAGAGAGAGAGAGAGAGAATCGCTTTCCAAATGAGTGGAGAAATGCTGTTATAACCCCCATATTTAAGAAAGGTGACAGAAGAGAACCCAAAAACTACAGAGGAATTAGTATTCTCAACACCTGCTATAAGTTATACTCTAAAATCCTTAATATTAAACTGCAGAAGTACTCAGAAGTATTTATTACAGGAACACAAAATGGATTCCGAAAGGGACGGTCATGCATGGACCCAACATTTTGCCTTAAATTACTAATTGAAAAAAGAAGGTAATTTAACTTGGAAACACACTGGCTGTTTATAGATTATGAGAAAGCATTTGATAACACACAAAGACAGATTTTATTTAACATTTTGAAATCTGGACATATCCCAGGCGCATTGCAAAATGCAATAGTGGATATTCACACACACACACACACACACACAAATATTGATAAAATTTAACAACAAACCATCAAAACCGGTATTAATTAATAAAGGAGTACGCCACAGTTGCCTTCTTTCACCTACGATGTTTACTATATATTTAGACGAAATAATAACTAAATGGCAAAATCAAGACCTAACCGGAATTAAACTTTCAAAAAACCAACAAATGTCAACGCTGTTAATTGCAGACGATCAAGTCATAATAGGAGACACAGAAGATAACCTACAGAAAGCTGCACATAAATTAAATCAAATAATAACGCAATATGGTTTAACTATATCTATACAGAAAACAAAATCGATGGCATTTAAAGGGTGAGATCCAGTGAGAACTAAAATTGTAATAGATAATAAAATTATAGAACAACTAAATTTGTTTAACTATTTAGGAAATATGATATCTTATGAAGCAGAAATGGGCATTGATAACAAATTAAATAAATTTTATAAATTACAGGTATTTTAAATAATGTGTTTAGACCACAGAAAACCCTTAAGAAAACAAGAATAAGACTATACAATACACTGGCCCTTCTAGTTTTGTTATATGGCAGCGAAACTTAGACTATTAAAGCAAGTGGCGCCAGAAGAATAACAGCAGCAGAGATGAAATACATGAGAAGAACAGCAGGATACACTTGGACAGATTACAAAACAAATGCACAAATTACAAAGGAGCTAAAAATAATAATAATTTTGGACAAATTGCTGGAATACAAGAGAAGCTGAATACAACATGTAAATAGAATGCCTAGAAATAGATTACCCAGAGTAATGAAACACTACTGCCCAACTGTCAGAAGGAATCAAGGAAGACCTTTAAAGAGACTTCTGGATACGTGAGACCGGAACGGGTCAACAAGTGGCCCAACTCCATGAAAGATATATGGTGATGATGTATTTCATTAATATAATTAATAACTTACATGTAATAATGGATTTAGTAACTGTATTGAATCATGGGTACCTTTGCCTCCAGGTGAAACATTATAATTTGATGCGTGAGATGTATTGCAAACACACAAATACAATTATGAACGGGAATTACAATTTTGAAAAAATCATATTATTATATTTCGGAATACATCGTTAAACATGACACACTTCTATGATCATTACCAAACATGATCACTTCAGAAGCTCTGTCGGGCTTGTTAGTCAGTATACATAATTTAGGGTATTTAAGACCCGAAGCTTACATGGCACATGCAGTGACAATGAACTTTTCAGTCTGTTAGCCGCTTCATAGCTGCCTTGTAGCCTGACTTTTCGAAGACGTTTTCGGTCTCCGTTATTATGGTCAATGTGGTGCTGAAATCTGTCACTGATATAGTGCGAGACATATAAGTTGCTACGTGTGTTACTGATATTGTAGCAATGCTCAAGCTCACAGGCGTGACCGATATATAACAAACATGGTGGGACGAATACACAACGTTGGAAGTTGACGCAACTGATATTCCAACAACATTTCGGTGATTATGAATAATTTTCAACTACCCCTTGTGTAGCTGAAAATTAATAAAGTGACAGTCGTATTTCTGTGAGTGCTGGTAATGATCATGTTCCTAGAACACCTAAACAATATTTCTAAAAGCTTCATGTTCTATTCCTGGGTGGGTGGGCTTATTTTTCTCTTCACCAATTTTCCATAGTGAGTCTGGGGACCACCCACTCTCTCATTTAATGGGAGTAAAGCGGTCTGTTTGTGAACCTGGCCACTCAGATCCAGCTAGTGCCGATGTTAATAATGAGTGGAGTTAAACCTCCAAAAGCCGCAGATTTCAACAATCTATCGTCGTCTTGATATCCTAAGCGGGGAGAATTGCTCTCGCTTTCTCTTAACCCTTACCCTGCTAATGTGTAGAATATGGTGAGCTCCTAATAATGCCAGCAAATGGCAGATGGAATTTAATTTGGCCTTTAAAGTGTTAAACTTCGACTCTCGACGTTTAATATTGATCATGTTCAATGCTCAGTGCTCAATTGTTTCTTCCTCCTTAACGCTTAACTGCCTCATTTTTTGTTTTTAGGTTTTCAGACGTCCTCCGACCTCACTGTATACGTCACAAGAAAAAATATTCGTGTTATAAAAACCAGTAATACATAAATATACGTAGGTATTAGTACGAAGTGCGTGTTCGTTTTTATCCGATTTTAAAACGACTTGAATTTGGTGGAGATATTTTGGTAAAAATACCGCATTATAAAATGTCACGAAAATCCCCCATTGGGAGCGGTGTGTAATGTGGTGTGTCGTGTCGTGTCGTGTTGTGTTGTGCGGGCGGACGGACAGGCAGACATACAGACGGACACGGTAAGCTTACGGTGTATTTTTTGCATGCGAATGAACCTGAACATTAATTCTCCATCGAACAGGAGTGATGCAAATTCTTGTTCTTAAAAACAGAAATGTCGGCTTGAGTTATCATAGCTGCTTTTTTGATCTCAGATTCTCCGACCGGGTAGCTCTATTTATTTCGCAGCAGCTAAATATTTTAATACAAAATATCTTACACCTCGAACACCCATTTTTTTATTACTCTTACATACAGGATAATCAGCCTACGTTCTGTGCACTATGTCTAGATATTCTCGTAATCCTCATCATGTCGTATTTCACATGATTTTTATGTTTCGTCAAATTGGTATTTACTAGCACAGAAATATATTTACAGTATTTTCCATTCCCAATATGTGGGTAGAAAGTGGTGGATAATGTTACTGAAACAACACAAGTGAATATAAATTGAATAGTTTCCATCACGTTGTGTACATATACAAAGTTTTTCATTAAGTCCACCGTCTTTACACAACATATATTGTTGGCTAATGTTTAGTTAAACATGCTACATGTTTCGGCCTTACTTGGCCATCATCAGGCTTATAGGAGATTAGTATCAGCGAACATTTGTACCTTAATTGATACTAATCTCCTGTAAGCCTGATGATGACCAAGTAAGGCCGAAACATGTAGCTTGTTTAACTAAACATTAGCCAACAACTAACCTAGGAGGGGAAGAGACTTGAAGACTGAATGGGACCGCGCAATGTGGATGCCAAATATTGCACTTCAGACAATTTTAATATTCGGTCTGGTCGGCTCCAGAGATACATTGTGGCCCAGAAAAAGACAGAAGCATTCATTTTCTATCGGAGCGGGTCGGAAACTTAACATATATCTTACGTAAAATTATGCGCAGAAGAAGGAGCGCAGTTGCTGAGATCTGCTTCTGTAGGGAGTAATGGAGGAAATTCTCCTACTTTGTATGCACAGAAAATATAGCTTCGAAATTAAGAGCGAATTAATTCTTTGGAGACTGAAATTTGTTGAAATTGTACACAGATAAATATTCGTTTACTACTTCACAGATAACACAATTCGTCTTCACTACGAAGACCGGTCAGTTAATTCCGTATAGGAAAATAATTGATGTGTGTTTTGATAACCATAGTAAACACATAAATTCAGTTTTTAAATATTAGGGTAAATGGTACATTGGTACATGTATTTACCATTGGGCTTAAAGCCGTTAAAATAGTGCCATTTATTACAGGAAATTTTAAAAATTATATATATATATATATATTAGTGTTTCGTAGTTTTATAACATTATTGCGTTGAATACAGTCTTCTTTGCTGTCTTTGACGGCTTACATTCATAAAATCCGATTCTTGGCAAGTGCATCAAGCTTTCATGCTTAAGACGGAAAGAGTGAATGTCGTCAGGTCCAAGAGGAAGGCATTAACTGGCTGCAACACGAGGTGTGTCTGCAGCAAGAAGTGACAGATTTTGATGGTCCCTACGTAGAAGTAGAAAAGAAATAAACTGAATGTCTGCAGCTGTTCTTGGATTAATTATTTTCTTTTCTTCTGTGTCTTGACCCGAAGTCACCAAAAGAAAGAACTTTTAATTATATTGTGGTAAACATAACTATGCTTAAATTTGATACTGGTTGGTCCCAAAGCACTGTGTTTCCCTGTCTTGTGTTATCAATTGTCCAGATCAGAAAGAATATTTTTGTTCATACAAAAAATAAAATAAATGCCTTTGAAACCACATTATGTATGGAATCATGCTTCTTCTGTTGACTGTACAACGTTATTGATGTTTATAATGTGTAGTCATGGGTCGAAACATGGCCTAGACACCAAAGAGGACAGGCAGATGACCGTCAACTGCACAGCAACTTGGATTATAGGTGGCATGAGAGCTCACTGTGTCATTACAGTGTCGGACACATCGACGATCTTCCGACAAGCACAACTAAACGCCCTAACTATATAGAAAATCAGAAAAGAGAATTCGTCTGCATTTGTGCATGTAACAAATTCAGTTGCTGTGTGTACTCTAGGTATCAGACAGGTGGAAGATTGTATGCCGATTGTGTACTGATAATAATAGGGCAAATCGGAGAAGTATTGCATAGCACGCTGGCTGACTGGAGATCGTGGTGATATATTATTTATATGGCACAGCACAGGTCATATATAATATCCATTACGGCACATACACACACACCAATGTTCACATATCGATAACGGGGGCCATGTATCCTTTACTTCCCTTACTGGAAAGAATACCCATCTCTTACTGGCCATACTAGAGAGAGTTTGCATATATTACTGGCCATACTGGAGATTATGCGTCTCTTACTGGCCATACTAGAGGGAGTGTGCAAATGTTACTGTCCATACTGGAGAGAGTAGGCTTCTGTTACTGGCCATAGAGGAGAGAGTATGCATTTGTTACTGGCCATACTGGAGGGAGTACGCATTTGTTTCTGGCCATATTAGAGAGTATGAATCTGTTACTGGCCATATTAGAGAGAGTATCCATTTTTTACTGGCCATATTGGAGATAATATGAATCTATTACAGGCCATTCTGCTGACAGTACACATCTCTAACAGACCATACTGTAGAGAGTGTACTTCTGTTACTGGACATAGTGTAGATTCTACGCATCTATTACTGGACATATTTGTGAGAATACACATATGTTACTGACCATACTGGAGACAGTATGCATTTGTTACTGGTCATACTGGAGAGAGTGTGTATCTGTTACTGGCCATACTGGAGAGAGTGTGTATTTGTTACTGACCATACTGGAGAGAGTGTGTATTTGTTACTGGCTATATTGAAGAAAGTACGCGTCTATTACAGGACATGGTGGATACAGTGCGAATGTGTTAAATCTGGGAAGACGGGAAAGAGTAGGCTTGTTACATACCAGGCTGGAGAGAGTGTGCATCTCTGACAGGAAAAAGACCAGACAGCATTCTTCAGTTACAGGATATATCAGCGTACATATATCCATAGCCGCACAAGCCCTAGAGCGTAGACACGTTACAGAGTAGACTGAAGAACAAGCAGTCATTACGGAGAAGAATGAAGACCGTCATGCATAGGCTCTAATATACCCATACTGTTGCAGGTCAGGAAGCGTGTATCTTTGCAAGGAAGCTTGTATCTTTGCAAGGAAGAGCACGAAGACAAACAGAAATTCATAGTAGGGCAGTTGTGTTGGCAGCAAGGCACCGAATGGAATTTCACAACGCTCGCAGAAAGTTATTCCTTATCAAACCAGAAAATGAGTTTAATATAAATTGGTACGTATAGTCGGCATTTCGTTCCACCTGGCGATTTGCTTATTATTTCATGTCAGCGTCTGGGAAGTGTTTCATAAAGCAGACGCACAATTTGTGATGCGCACTTGAGAGTCATATGAACTTTCGGATTTACTCCTTCAAACCATTACAAATAATCAGCAGCTACATGCTGCGGAAGTTTTGCCCTGATTAGACATTTCACTGTGCTTAAACAAAGGGCTGTATACATGTGAAACAAACGTAGCTACATTGATTTCCTCTATGGATTAAAATACTTGTATAAGCTGTCGCCTCTTCGGTTAATGATACCGGGGAATAAATTTTGTGAAATTGTAGCACTTTCCACGAATTTTTCAGTAACTTAAGAATGTGAGATTCGAGATTCCCTTGTCAGTGTTCATTAAGATTACGTTGATTATGGGATATGACTCCGTACATATTTGTGTCTAGGTAACAGTGTTTTGAAGAAACCCCCTGCCTCTTATTCTACCCTAAATAAAGTGACAACAAGACAGATCAGACGTTTCACTTTTCTACGAACCTGTACGACGTCATATCACAAAATTCCGGAGTATTGATCATTCACATGTATTTGGAAAAATTCGTCTGTTGCGTTAAGTCAAAACGGTTACGTTTTAAAGCTATTTGTTGATTTACGGAACTTAGGTATTTCACTGTGAGTCCTTCAGTCCGATCAGAAGGGATGTAACGGCTAACGGACTGAACCATTCAATAAGCGTTAGTGCTGTTAGTGAGCGATGCATCGGCTTATGTCCCAGGTAACAAAGAACTCACTAGTTAATCCTGAATAATCAATTAAACTAATCTGGATTTGGTCATGTATTATGTACTGGTTTTGGAGTGTCGCGCTGTGATTGCTTGGACGAGAGGATCGAATTGTCTGTTGATAGTTATTAAAGCCCGTTGTTTGTCGATGATCTTGTTGCGAAATGTCAGATGACTTGGTTGGCAGGTACATACAATTTGCCTTAGCAGCCCAGGCTATATTATTGTGAGTCTGGATTAAAGAATAAGCAGTGATGAAAGGTCCTGACACTTTTCTTGTCAGAGGTTGGATATTTTTAACTCTCGCCAATGCCTGGACAGTCCCTAGGGCCCATGTAATCTTCCAACCAGTGACCGTGGGTCATTTCCCGAGGGATAATGTGGCTGACGCATAAAGGTAACCACTCGGCTCCATCTAATATCCAGAATGAATAAGCCACTCCATTTCTACACATTTCCATTTCCAGTAATCAGTATTACCAAGCGTGTGGGAGTCGGAACTTCAAAGACACGAATGACTCTATTTCCACTGTAAGCTGTTATTATAACGTGACAGGGCAATAGGCCTGCGAGCTGCATGCAAATTAACAATTATGTTAGCTTCCGGTTTGATAGGAATGGCTAATGATGCATGGGATCAAGGCATGTACAATTTGTACCAAAACAGAACATCAGCTTACCTACAGATTGTTAACGAAGAAGTTTCAACACGGCAAGAGCCAGAACGTGGCGATGGGGCGAAGCATGTAAGTTTAATCTGTAAATGTTAAAGGTAAAGGTAAAGGTCACCACGTATCATATCGTGCAGGCATAGAAGTGGAGTAGAAGTGTCGCTCTAACACATTCTTAATATCGACGTCAGATGGTAGATTGGTCAACACCACGCCCCAGTCGTCCTAGCCCCAGGAAGGATACCCTGTACCGATTCTCTAGCAGGCTGGGTGTGTCGCAGGGCGATCTGGACGGGTCTAGAGAAGAGAAGGTCTTTTTCCCTCTGAATTCGAAACGCGAACCTTCCAGTTCGTAGGAAGTTGCAATACCGAGTACGCTGTCCCGGCCCCCACATGTAAATGTGGTACCTGTAGAAATTATGTAGAAATGTTGTAAAAAATGAAGGGATTAATTTGTAAAATTGTGCTTTATTAAGCACCAGGCTATGAAGACGTGTGAGGGGTGGAGGTAGGCCTATATCCTTATGTTTAGCCTCAGCACTAGGTAAATGATAATGGCCATCTTTACGCACCAGTTGCTTTCCGTAGGGAAAAAGCATCCGAAACCCACTGGATAGGATGATGTGTTGGCACTGGATCCGGTCTGGATAATGTGGAAGGGAATGTTTGCCCGTCATGGGAATCGAGTGTCGATTCCTAGGTCGTTTACCTCCTAGCTTGGTCACGATATCCAGTGAGCTGTTTGGGTTCAGACTAAATTATCATCTTGACGTTGTTACTGATTTGTTTGTAGTTGTTGCTTGTCTTGACCTGCAGTTGAGTCACTCGACAGAAATTCACCGGTATGTGTTCTCACGACAGGATGACGAGATTTCTTGAGTGCAAAAAGAGGGCACTGTGTAAAACAGTGCCATGCAGTTGCTCTCTCCTCCCATCTCCTCTGTATATAGTTAAGTCCTGTGTTTTGGTTTGGGTTTGATTTGTTACGGCTCTGTTCTTTTTATGGAGTATATTAACAGAAGGGAATACATTTTTTATGTGATGATCAGGCTCGGGAAACAAATAACACGAAATAATTTAAGGCCATAAGTACGGTGGCCAGATTTCATGTGTGGAAAAAGAGGATCCTATGACAACCCCTGTCGTGTATACTGGCCTGTTTCATCCTGCCATTTATACCGGACACAGTTTGGTAAGATAATACAGTATACACGTTTTGATGTATAATGCTAAATGTATCTATTTATAAGGGACCTTTCATTTGCTGTGCAGTCCCTTAATGCGTAATAACAGGTATTTTATGTAATGCATGTTTTCAAAGAGCAGAGGAATATCCTACATGAAAAAAGTAAACGGAAGGCTAACTGGATTGGTTACATTTTGCATAGAAACTGTCTTCTACAGAAAGTTATTGAAGGAAAACTAAAAGGGGGGATAAATGTGACAGGAAGACGAGGAAGAAGAAGTAGGAAGCTACATTATGACATTAAGGAAAGGAGAGGATACTGTCATCTGAAGGATCGCACTGTGTGGAGAGCTTGCTTTGGAAGAGGCTTTGGACCTGTCGTAAGGCAAAGTACTAAATGAATGAAAGTTTTAAAAAAATAAATTACCTAGGGTGCAAATAAACATGAATTAACTTGGCAAGATTTCAGGCCCTCTTCTTCAAGAGTCATTCAGCCCTTGTAGATGGAAAAGTATGCTGTCCCGAAACGTCCGTAAACACCAACATATACTGCGCAACAACCCAGAAGAGCCAAGACCTAATATATTAACTTACCTGTCACTGATTGTTTCCGTGCTCGTGACACCTGTACCCGCACACTTACGCAATCAGCGGACACAAGCACGGAACTTTCCTGGCTTTATTTTTCTCCCTTTGTTAGGACGAAAATATTCTGAGCGTTCACATTGTTACAAAATATTAAGAAGTGTCTGCGAATGCAAAAGAAATTGTTCAAGACACCTGAGCGCCCAACAGCCGCTCGAACCTCTTCTGAAAGTTTCCTTCGAAGTGAAATGTCGCTTGGCGCAGTTCCTTCTGATGTCAATAGAGACGTGACAGTTGCATTTGAAACCAATGAAATAAAGTTTTGATCATGACATGTAATTTAATTTAGACCCGATGTGTCCTCTCCGTGCTCTCATTTCACTACTACAGTGAAGGTACATACAGAAAGCAGCAGCAGTCGCAGTTATTACACCACTGCAGCTGGAGGCCTGCTCTTTTGTGACGTTATTTGAGCCCAGCCCTCGCGGCGATATGTTTCAAGACATGACTTCACTATAAGTACAGCCCTAGTAACATAACTGTGACTACACGATGTCGTCACAGCATAAAGAGCAAACCCGTGAAACGAAACATAATAGAGTAGGGTCTCGTTTTAGGATGGAATTACGTTCTCGAATATTAGGTTGTAAATCGAATCGTCCTAAAACGAGTATTATTTATATGGTTTAAATTGAGATAGGTTCATGGGCCACACAAATTAGCCAAATAATTTAATAATTTACATTTATTTACATTATGACTTACAATTGTAATATATGCATTAGGTATATAGAAAAGTACACAGATAATTGAAAAAAGTCAATAATATTACTTTTTAATTTGTTTAAAAAGGCCCAAGCCGTGGTTCAGAAGACATCAAGAAAGAATTTAATGTCCACTGTTTTCATTTTTTCTTCTTTTCTGTCTTTTTGATGGATGTCATGTGTGTAAAAATCGCAATAAACTTAAAAGAATTACACTAAAATAGAAAAAGAAGAAAACATCCACACCGGAAAAGGGCTAGAAGCGCGCTAAGTAGAGAAGGACACTTGAGTTGCGACAGTGGTGCACCACAAGTCGGGAGTGCTCGGTCCGACCCCACAAGAGGCGTAAAAGTGAATCGTCGTAAAACGAACAGTCGCAAAACGAGACCCTACTGTATTTTTGAGTGCTTAAGCATAATATCCTTCGATTCCTAAAGAACTGTTTATTTACGACGTCACCCACCGCCTCTCCATGAGGACGTGTTCATAGACGTAGTTATTTAAAAACTTCAGGGAAAAATTTTTTACTGAAAATCTTAGGTAGGGGAGGCTGAAATGTGTAGAAGGATGACATCTGAACACTTTGACAAAAAGGTCCCAGCCAGCAGAAGTTAACCTTTAAAAGAGGACATGTCCGGGAATCAGAGGATGTGAGGTCACCCCATCCCAGATCTTCTGTTTCTTACACATGTAATGTGATTTCAGCTTGGCCTATACATTGACGGCTGCTTTCTTTGCTAAGCTTTTTACGAATTGGAAACCACAATACAGTCGGCGTTTACGTGTTGCAGCTAGTCACGTGTGTACATAGTGACAGGACTGACCAGAAGAAAAAAACAGGCTATATCTGTTCCTTAGACAGTTGAGACTGGAGTAAGGAGAGAAACACATTTCATGTCACGAATCCACTGTTAGTTAGTCTTACTAGACTAATCCAAACAAATAGCTCTTGTGTCTGGTTTGTTCTACATCACTCTTCTTTTGTAATGTGGAGCACGCAGTTCGACCTTCGGTCAGTTTTGATAATTCTGTTAGGTATTTATTATTTTTATCAGCTGCTTCCTGTGTCACAGTGGGCCCTAACCAGTAACAGTTCTCCTGACTGTA
>Ga0136643_10005471_pt1 | contig 17921 bp, 10 predicted proteins | sample TergutLab28metaG_FD_96883 | JGI IMG/M metagenome (GOLD analysis project Ga0136643, IMG submission 96883) | Labiotermes labralis P1 segment gut microbial communities from Petit-Saut dam, French Guiana - Lab288 P1 (version 3) (version 3) | ecosystem: Host-associated > Arthropoda: Insects >...
GATATGAAACAGGACTGCTTTCATAAGTGATTCAGTGTTGAGACATTGTGCAGTCAGATAGAAAGAGAGGGCTGTCAGCGTTGCCAAACGAAGGTCTACTAGAGTAGACATTAGCGTTTCTGGCATTACAAGTTGAGTCTACTATAGTGGACGCTAATCTTTAAAGGGTTAATTCAATGATTCATCTGTTCTTATTTCTTTCTTATCCTGCCATCCTTGACTTCTTTTCTTCTAAAAGTTGTTCATAATCCATGATACAACTGCAGTATCAGCTTCTACAATTCTCACCATCTCCCATTTTGTACTCTTTCATTGCCCTTTTAACTTCTCTCTTCTTTGCTTTCCATGTCTCATCGTACCAATAATCCCATTCTTTAAACTTTGTAGTTCTGATTTTCATTTCTGTCCTTGCTCTACCAACCATGCCATGTAACACGTTTGCTGTTTTGTCTATTCTGCCTCTAGCAAAGGTGTCCTGTACACCACACATATAGGTCTATACTCTCTCTGCAGTGTTATTCAATCTCTCAATAAAAACATCTTGTTAGCTGTTGTTCTGGTTGTATCTTAATTCTGTATTTGTGTTTGATAAGTAACATTTGTATTATTATTTGTATCTTCTTTTGTATTTTGTAATTCTAATAATAACACTACATGAATAGTAATTTTCTTTACCCCAATATTGAAGTCTAATATATTATTAATTACACCTTCAGAAGCTAATGCATAGTCTAACACATTACTACCCAATTTATTTTTAAAAATAACTTCCTTTCTATATTAGATTGAGATTTCCCATTCAAAATTTTGAAACTAGTGATTTGATAAAAATATACCAATTTCCTTCCTTCTGCATTACATCTTTTGTCATTACTACTTTTGTTTTTGGCAAAATTATAGCTTTCAGCATTACAGTTTACGCAAACATCAAAAGTTGTGGCAGTTCTACTTGTCTCTTCCCTGTTCTGCAATTAAAATCACCTGTTACTAATAACTTGGCTTTATAATATCAGTTTTTAACATATTTATTGTCTTATCCAAATACCGTATAAAATTCACATTGAAACACTTTGAATCCATCGGTGGGCAGTATAAAAAACAAACGCACAGCTTAATACATGTACATGTCTTATGTCTCTAATATTTCCCCTATTTCCCTTAATTCCCGAAACGTATTGGTCAGTAATATTTTTACTATACACTACCTACCCTGCTGGATTTTTTTCATATCTTGCTGTTGTGCATCTACCTTTTTAAAGCTCTTGTATACCCTATTTTTATATTTTTCTAATCCAGTCAAATGTTCTGCGTTACCCAGCATATAATTTTTTCCCGACAGATTAAAAAATCCCTGCTTTGTAATTTACTTTTTAAGTCTTCTACATTTATGAAACCTACCCTGAATGTTACTGTAGCTCTCTTGAAATCCCATGTTGTTCCACTTCCATCCTTTATCTCTCTTTTCTTAAGTGACTTTTCTGCTTTCTTAACTGTCAGCAATCTTCTAATGCTGTAGTATCTCTCTTCTAACAGTAATGCAGTAGTGTTGATGTTGTTATGTGGGTGCTGAGTTAGACACTGCTGATCACTGATCTAAATTGATTCATCATGTTAGCTGTTTTGGTCAAATGCATGTACTTCTGTCTTCCTCATTTGTGACTGTGCAAGGCTATTTTTTCTATTTCTTGCATGTGTCCTCTAGTTGCACTCTGTTCATGTCTGTAGACCTCTGGGCTTTGTCTCTGTGGTCAGTGTTGACATCTTACATTTCCCTCTGTCAGAGGGCTATCCAGCTTTTGGTCACTGTTTATTATCTGATAATTTTCTTGTAAAAAGTTCAAATCATACACTTTTCTGTTTATCACCAATTTGCATTTATGTAGGTATGCTGCTGTTTTGGTGTCTTTGAAATATGGAATCACCTGTCTACATATTTCCTGTACTTTAATATTTTAGTCTTCTGTTCATGTCCTTGGCCTGGCTAGATTTTTCGTTGCATGCAATAATTTTTATTTCTTCATGAAGGATCTAAATCTTGACCCAGATCTTCTTGCCCAGTCCACGAACACCCTCTGTATACAAACTCAAAATGTCTACCCTTTGATTCATTCTCATTATATCTTCTGTAATTTTTAAAGTACAAAAATAAGATTCTTGAGGACAGAATTTCTGGATATTAATACATTTTTCCTCTGCTGCCAGTTGTATATAAAACAGAGCTCTTCCTTCACCCTTACCTTACCTCCCAACAGTTCACCTAGCCTAATCGCTAAACTAAGCATAGCATGTTTGTATGGTTAGACAAATGTATCATATCTACAATAATGATACTCTGAGATCGATTTACTTTGCTTATTTTCACTCTATTGCGAGTTATAGAATAATTCACTGGGGAAATTCCTCATACAGTAGGAAGATATTCACTTTGCAGAAGAGAATAATTAGAATTATGACGGGTGTACACCCTAGAACTTCATGTAGAAAGCTATTTAAAAAATTAGAGATTTCAACAATCCCAAGCCAATATATGTACTCATTGATGAGTTTTTATAAATTGGAAACCAGGATAAATTTCTGACTAACTCGTCAGTAGATAGTATAAGTACAAGAAATAAACACCTTCTACATAGACCTGTTGCTAGCCTGTCTTGTTTTCAAAAAGGCGCATCCTACTCTGGGATCAGAATTTTTAACAACCTACCACAAAGTATTACAAACCTTAGGAATGAAAAGCCACAGTTTAAAGTAGCCCTAAAAAATTTTGTGTATGCACACTCCTTTTACTCTGGATGAAATTTTTGCATGCACAGATAATATGTATTACTGACTTACATGACTGTAAATTCTTACACTGTGATAATTTTATGTCTTGTATGCTTTTGTATGTTTTTGACATGTTCCTCATCCTGTTGTCTGGTGACAGCCTCAGGGATGTATGTAGGTATGTATGATTCTTTCCCTCCTTCCATCACTCTTTTGGCTGATCCATTCATTACATCCACTTTAACTCTTGTAGTCAAACTGAATTTGTTCTTTTCTAACCTCTCACATATACCTTTCTCCTCTTCTTTCTTTTCCACCATGAATTCAATTAGCTTGACTGTCTTTTTATTTATTTATTTATTTTTTTTTTTCATTTTTGGCCCTGGGTGTAGTTCTGCTGCTCCAGGTATCAGTATAACTGAAATTGTAAGTCCAAAAAACTATGTATGTGTACTTCCCACTATATTTATATCTGAAGTGTCACCAACAACTTGCAGTGTCTTTTGCCAAAGAGGCCAACACTATGTCTACTGCCATTTTGCACTGCTTCCTACATGTCTGCTCTCAACCATGTCTGAACTGCTGCTCAGATCATGACTTGATTCCATGCACATGCTTTCCAATCCATTGTATGTCCACCATATGTAGTGGAAGTGTCTGTAAATAAACTATAAATAAATAAAACAAAGCAATTGGGTTTAGGTGAACATATTCTGATATCATAATGAGTGCTTTTAAGTTAAAAGTTATTGGTTGTATATTTTTGATAATTAGATAGGGTTGCAGTTGGAACCTGCAAGAAACCATTGTTTATTTATCTAGTGACACGAAAGACAATATATTCGAACCCTGGGGGGATGGACTTTAATGCACATTGTATCTCATGACAACTTGAGTTTACCTTGCTTAGCATGGTCATTTAAATAGCTAGCAAGTAGACACACACAGACCAATATATGGCATGCTAGGCCATTTATTTGCCTTTATATTTTAGTGACCAGCATATGGTCATTTAGAGGATTTCTTACCCTGTTTTGCACCCAGTCTCTTCATTGTGAAGTAGCATGTACAGATGGAAAGTGTAGTGGAAATCTTGAGAAATGGTAAAAATGACCAAAATATTTTCCTTATACCCAACATTTTTATTACAGTAAACTTTCAGAAATTGTACGTGTAAATTTGATGACCAGTAACCAAGAAGCACAACATGTCTCTCAGGTTGGCGAATTACCCATAATTTATCTCCCAAAACACAGGAGCCCCAATGTGCACACATGTATGACTTCACAGAGGGTGAATTGAAGAATTCAATGGAGCATAGCTCAACATGAGGGTATAAACACTATTACTGGACAAATTTGTTTATACAGAGGTGGAAGACAACAAAGTGCTGGGATAAGTGTAACTGTTTTCCATACTGTGATCTCTAATTAAAAGTTCTAACAAAAAAATTTCTCTATATTACTGACTCAGGTGGTTTTTTTTTTTTAGGTTCATAGCTTTGTGCTTTTATGCTTTTGTAATTGTTATATTTCTTGACAACCACAGAATTATATATATATATATATATATTTAGATAACCTAATAAGCTGTTTGCCAGTCTCAATGGCTTAGCGGTCTAAGTTGTAGGTCTACAGTCGCTCGCCTTCTGAGATTGTGGGTTCAAATCCCACTGGGGGCATGGATGGCTGTCTTTTGTGAGTGTTGTGTGTTTTCAGGTAGAGGTCTCTGAGATGCGCTGATCATGCGTCCAGAGGAGTTCTACCAACTGTGATGCATTGTTGTGTGTGATCTAGAAACCTCAAGAATGAGGAGGCCATGACCCACATAGGGCCACAGGAGAGAGAGAGAGAGAGAGAGAGAGAGAGACCTGTTTACTTTCAAGATCACAGTCTGATGACCACCTCATACTTTGAAGTAAATGTTAATATTTCTGTGAAAGATTTGAAAATGTCCTGTAAAGGGACCGAAACTTATTGCCAAATTTATATGTTTATAGCTTTTATAAGTTCAACATAGTAAAACAAGTTTTGTGATGTGAATGTTTTGTTGTTTTGATACCATGCACAGTGGGATGCATCTCATTAAGATAATGAGAAATAATGCTGATTCCTATTTTGGTGAGATATTTGCTATTCTGATTTTGTGGAAAATAATGTAAAAGATACATACTGCATTTCATTAAGTGTCATAAGTGTTAATTTTGCATAATATATGTAACGTTGATATATTATTTTCTGTTATGACATAAGTGGCATAATTTTACTTGTATCATGATGAAATTTTGAACACATAAGCAGTTGTACAGAATTGATGTTGACAGTATTATGAACACATGAATTCACAGAAAATGATATGACACAGACTGTTCCAATTTACTGATAGTTTAGCCAGATTCAAAATGCCTCTGTCTTGTGCAGTATATTTTGATCATCTTCCCGAAAATTGTTTCCTCAGATACTCTGACAGAAGTCACATTCACTGCTGACGTTTGCTAAAGTTACGTAGCTTTGGGCTTGCTGACAGATGAACAGCCTGTACCCCTAACGATTGTTCTTGATTAAATCATTTGACATCGCTCTGTGTGTTTGAATCTTTACCTTTGGTGCAGAGCCACTTTGCTCTGAAGTATCTAATATGAACATTTTTCGTAATGTGTATCCCATATGGAATTCTGATGGAAGGTTGATGCATCAGTGAAGCAGCAGAGGTTTAGCACTGCAGTCAGTTTGCTGTGCCTACTGTCAGTCTGAATCTCTGCAGCGAAAGTTGGTGTGAGTGGTGTCACCCCAGTCAGAACCCTCACATGTTCACACAGTGGGACTGCAACATTGAAGTGTCTTGGGACTGCAGTATTGGAATTAAATTTAAAACTTGTTGCACATATTTTATTTCAGTTTAATTGTTTAAAACTTAAAATTTGGGCAGGTGTGTACTATAAAGACTGTAATGTGGTACTAGGACATTCCACTGTCATATTTGGTTATTTTAATGTGGTACTGGTAGATTCCACTGCTGTATTTGGTTGCTTTACCCATCAATGCATATTTTACTTGAATGATGAGGTAATGGAAGAAGTATGGTTGGAACTGGTTTCTTCCAGTGCAGTTTTACAAGATACACCCTTTTCTTTGTGCTCATTTTCAAGAAATTGTGTTGGTGTTGTTTTTGTTCTGTCAGCAATTTTTAGTTGCCTACAGTGTGATCTTCGTAATGTGTGAAAATACTTTTAATGTTTAAGTAAGTTGGCTAAATATTTTACTTAATAATAGGGTTTTACAATGTGTTTCATGGAGTTTTTATTTCATTATGTATCCATTGTTTTTCAGGTTAATTGGACCTTAATTGTAACATTATTATTTTCCACACAAGGAAGAACACTGATCTGAGTACATCCTCATTAATTAGTTAAAGTTACTGGCATGTAAAATGAAACAAATCAAGATTTAGAAAATACCCAGATCAACATGGACACATTACACAGCATATTTGTTTCAAACATCAATATATAGTAAATAAATTATTGTATAATATCAAGTAGTGGTGCATTTTACATTTATTTTAAAATGAGCCAAATTGACAGCAGTAATAATGAAAATGATAGTAAAACTGATAAATCTGCATCACTCCAGGAAATGGACCATAAGTGTAATAGTAAAGTGGGCATAGATTTAATTGAGACCATTCTTGGGGAAATGAAAAGTGAGTTTAATCGAGAAGTGCACACTATTGACACCTCAAAAAATGATCAACACAAAGGTAACCATGCAAGCACGGAATTGACTAATGATAAGTCTTTGACAGTGAAAAATGAGAGTGATGAATGTGGGACTGGTGAACAGAGTCAGACTGAAGTTAAATTGGACAGTCAGAACCAAAACAGTGATGTTGCATCTGCTGCTGTTGGTAACATGAAGGAAAAGGAGAGTGAAGTAGCAAATAGTGCAGAGGTCCCAAGTGAATCTTCTAAGAGTGATGGTTTATCAGGTGGTGCAGATGATGACGATGATGATGGTGATGATGCTAAACCTCGAATTGTAATTACCTTGAAGACAGGAGAGGATTCCAATGATTGGACCAAGAAGACAAGAGCTAAAAGCACACAGGACAGTGAGTCAAATAGTGAAGATGTCTGGACTTCAGCCAATCAAGAATTGGGAGGTGAAACAGGTGGTGATACATGTGCCACATCTGCATCTGGTCTGGTATCAGGGAAGCGTTCATTACGAAGCCAGGCAGCGGCAGCTGCTAAGGCTAGTAATGAAGAACCTGCAGGTGTGAAGCGTTCAGCCCGACGACGTTCAAAAGACTCACCACGCGAGTCTGTATTACAAAGTGCTATTGCCCGTAAGGAGAAGTCATTTAGTAACTTGGGCCAAGGTGAAGATAAACTTAGTGTCGCACGGAATCTGAAGGTGTTAGCACATCGTTCACCTCGTCTTAGTCCCATTGAGAGGAACCAGGCTGCAGGAACAACAAGAACCTCCAAGTCTCCTGCCAGAGCTCAACTCCCTCTTAAGTCCCCAAGACTGAATCAGCAGAGTTCACATAATGAGCAAAATTCTGCAAAGTCTTTGAAGTCTGAAGATGGTGCAGGTACAACTGCAGAACCAGTTACCAAAACATCTTCAGCAGGAAATAAATCAGCACACTCTACAACAACTAAGGCCCTGCCTGCTGTGAAAACAGCTGTGAAAACGCAGAGTCATGTTCACAGCACTAATGCTCCAACATACACGAAAACTGGAAAACGACGCTACCGTCCATACAAAGGCCTCAGGTACTCATTTACTGGGAATAATATCAGGAGAACAAAGCCACCACGTCGACAGGTTAAAGAATTGGGTAACACCAGTAATGTGGATGCCACAGAAAATAAATCTTCAGAACCTGAAAAACAAAACGATGTTATAGTATTGCCTGAGGAGCAGGCTGCCATAATAGTTCCAGCTCAGCAAGAGCAGCTGGAATGTGCTGACCCCATTGCTAAGAGCCATGCTGCTGAGTTTCCAAGTGTGGATCTTGGTGGTGAGTTGTTTTCTGTAGTATAAACGTGGCAGTTTGTGTTATTTAAAAATTTTTGTGGTTTTCCCTCCCTCCAAGGGTTTAGAGGACAGGGTTACCTGACATGCCATCATGTTTTGACATATTTACTGTGTCCATATTCTTCAGAAAAATGAACTGAAGCAAAGAATCATTTAGTCATTGGCTACTTCAGGTACTTCCCATATTTCCGTGTTAGTGTTGACACTCTGCAGTAGGTACAAACCCCCTATGCTGATATGTCCCTTGGAATAGTGTCCTTTGAAAATGCAGTAAAATTCTAATTATCCAGCACTTTGTTTAGTGGGAAGTTTAATGGCATATTTTTCCATAGAGTGCACTGTGATGTGTATCTGTGTCTATTGTACTGGTAACTTCAGTATTCTGAAGTACAGTTAACACATTTCTTGCATTTCATTTTTACCACGCTTTGTTATATTTTTAGACACCATGATTCAAAGGTTCACAGACCATGAATAGATAAAAACAGGTGAAGTGCAAGTGTAGCACCACCTTTTGAAGACTGTGGAACATTCTGGATTGTTCTGGAGTCTACCACTGGTGGTGCTGTGTTCACAGAGTAGCTTAGCTGATTGGCCACATTTGCTTTTTAGTTACAGCTTTTCTGTTGAGTTTGTTCACCAGTCTTACTTGTTCTACGACTTACAGCCTGTTGTTCATCATTGCCTGTGGGAAATTGCTTTTGTCACCATACTATCTAGTGGCAAAATCAATATCCTGGCCCACTCTCTTCCCCAGTCTTGCGGATAAACGGACTTTTTACTGAATCTGTCAAGTATACTCATATGTAATATTTAATTTGTAAAGCATGTCGTTGTTTTACTGATCGCAGAGAATTTGTCTTAAAGTTTCCTGAATTTTGGTGATGGTGTTAAAATCATATGTTTTAATTTTGCTATCTTTATCCACACAGGCAGTCGTAGTGGCAGCCCTGTAATAGCTGAAGCATGCCAGACTACATCACAGAAGAGGAAATTGCAACCAGACGACGAAGATGATGAAGTGGAAGGTCAGTGATATGAATTGGCTCATGCTCTGAATCCGAGGACTCTCCAACTCATTTGGTTAATAGCAGCTGTGGCGAGGATTGTATGTTGTTGTTGTTGGTGGTGGTGCTGCCGCTGCTGCCGTTGGTGTTGTTGCCATTGTTGTTGCTGTTGTTGTTGGGGCGGCTGCTGCTGTTGTTGCCATTGTCATTGTTGTCGCTGTTGTTGTTGTTGCTGCTGGTGCTGCTGTGGCTGCTGCTGTTGTCACCACCTCCCCCATACCTGTGAAGGCTTTTATGTAAAAGTTACATTACTGATTGATGTGATTTGCTACAGGCTCTGTGACCAGCATCTTAATTTCTGTCAGGGACACTGGAAATGTTTTTTACTTGTCACCATGTAGAGAGTAGTGTGAGGACTATTTGGCCTGCCACCCAGGTGAGTTTAGGTACCTTTTCTGATTGAATTGGGGAGCCAGAATGTAAAGCTGATATATCCATCTGGTGCTGAGTCAAACATCATGCTTGCTCATACATGAACTCTTTGGCACCTAATGTCAGGTGTATACATCTATGCAGTGTGATGTTTAAAACACCAGAAGTGAGATGCAGGTGAGGTGATGGCCATTTAATGGCCTCACTATGCCACCCTTATTGAAATTCCAGTCTCCTGGACATCACACTGGACGTTTAGTGCTGGTGCCAAAGGGTTAATAAGCTGGCTTTATGTTTCTAATAACAGTTACTGTGTTCTGAGAGGGTTTTGTGAAGCAGCGCTAAATAAAATAGAGTAATGCCTCAGTGTCCAAGCCAATTTTTGGTTATATATGTTTCTTCCTCTCCCAAACTGATCATTGTTACTGGTGCCTCTTCTTGACTGTCATCTGTTTTCAAATGTGCAGCAACACATCGTGTCATTTTTCTCATGTCTTTGTTGTGGATTTTTCCCTGCACATTGTAAATTAGTTTGCCACAATTTTTGTGTATTATATTTATTAATAGGGATGGCACCCATTTTCATGCACTTCCCATACAGCTATTGTGACATGACTATTGTTTGTGCATAGTCAGAATGTATTTAGTATAGCATCTTGCTATTAGTACTATAATTTTATACTGAGGTCTGTTGGGTGTTGTATTAGGACAAACTTCATATGTCTGAAGAGAAATGTTTGACCTTTGGAAACATTTAAAATTTATAATATAGGAAGTAATGGGAAATTCATTTTTATTTTGTGAGCGTTTTTGGAGGAATGAATTAAGCTTGTAGATGAAGGGGTTGCTTTGTCTTAAATCCCAAATACAATGTGTAGTGCTCCAGAAGTTGTGATGGAAATGTGAGTGGATGAATACTGATGCAGAAGTGAGTTTAAAAGAATGTGGCAGACATAATCAGTCCCTCAAACAGATATAGAAAATAAATTGTAAATTGCAAGGATTCTGATACCCATTAATTCAGGCTGATGCAGTACTGTCTGTTTACACAGGGACAGCAGTTAATTTGTTAATATTTCAGGCAGTATATTCTTTACATGCCTTTTCTCATAAGCAGCAGGTTTAGTATCTTTTATTTTCAGGAGATGGGACTATTTTGAGAAGAGGTCACAGACATCATCCATAGACAGTTTTGGTTTTTTGGGCTGTCTTGTTCAGGGCTCCAGAAATGTGTTCTCCCACTTGCTGTGGGCAGAGAGCTGGGATAGCTCAGTCAGTATAGTGACTAAGCTATGATCTGGACAATTTGAAGTTTGATTCCCAGCAGATGCAAGAGATGTTTGACTTCTCCAGTATGCCCAGACCAGCTCTGGGGTCCACCCAGCCACCAATTCAATTGGTACTGCGGTTCTTCCCTGGGGTAAAGCAATCTGGATGAGTAGCTGGCCAGTTATCTACCTCAATCTAGTCCCACCGTTAAGAACTGGAGCTTTGCCTGTACTGCTCCTGATATGCCATGATGGTATGATTTTGTGTTTTAACTTGCCATGGGTGAGGTAATAAGGACTAGATTTAAGTAGTATGTTTTTAGCTTTAGTCATAATACTGTAACAGCTGCATTCTGATTTGGTATGTCTTTGAATGTAGTGGTACTTGCAGAGGATGGCACCAAGCGTCATTGTCTCAGCAGCGTTCCTTCTCCAAGCCGAGCAGACAGCATTCAGGGTCCTGCAAAACCTGAATCTACTGCCATTTCAAGTGGGGTGAGTTATATCTGGTTGTTATGGGAATTGGGGTGTGTGGGACAGATGTAAATGTAGTGTAAGGAGTAGTGAGGTTAACACACTGACAAATTTTAGTTACAAAGGTTTAAGGCATGCTTTCTGTATTTTGATTAATGTTTTTCCGGGCAGCTGGTGGAGTCTCCAGTGGCCGGATTTCGCAGTTTAGTGGTTCTTTGTTTCTCACCAGGCACACATTTTATTTCAATGCTTGTATGTGGTGTACCTTGTTTGCTTTACTCCTGAATCGTGGTTTCCAAACACACTTCGGATTTGTTTTGCTCCGTGTTGCAATTTTAGGGTACAAGGGCTCCTTTTAAATAAATAATGTATGTAAGTCATGATGCAGAAGAGTTAAAGATATCAGAGAAGGGGTGTTGGGTTCAAGACAAGATTTTAATTGGGAATGTGGAAGCCAGTAAAAAAAACATTAATACTATAGTAAAGAGTCATTATTTTATGTGACAGCAATGGATTATGACTTGCTGTTGGCCTGTTTACCGTATTAATGTAGCCCACTCTGTTGACCACCCATACCCATGGCATAGTGCTGCAGGTGGTGATAAATGATAGTTATCAGATTAAGGTCCATTTTCATTATGCATGGGGAGTTGATGACTGCCACATCCGGCAGATGCACTAAGGTATTGCATACCGTATCTTCATACTCTGCAGATTTTATAGTGCTTTCATACAAAAATATGAAAAAGCTTTGTTCAAATTGTAAAAGTTAATGGTCATTGAGATTGCCTTCATCCTCAAATAAATTGGTTTAAGGTGCATGCTGTCTTGTAGGTTTCAAGACTACTGATATACTCTTTATATTCGCTGTATTTATGTTATAGTTGTGTGGCATTATGCCCGACATGTTTCAAACCATTTGGCTTATCTTCATGGGCTCTCTCAGGTTTCTGTTTTAGTTTTTCTTTTTCATTACAGATTTTTGATGGTATGTGATAATTTACTCTTATATTATACTACTTTTGCAGTATTTTAGTTCAATCTATGGTATGTATTAGTATACATCTTTGTCTGTAGTGGTTAACCTTGCTGTTATGAAGTATAGATACTGTGCTGTATGGAAAATGGCCCTGTTATGAGGCACCTTCATGCACTAATTATAACCAGTTTGCACCAAATTAGGGTTTACCATTGTAGACCAAGAAATACATACTAAATACATACAGGGAAGCCAAAGTTCACTAAGGGCTGTGGTACTGCTGCTGCTGCTGCTGCTGTTGCTGTTGATGATGATGATGATGATGTTGATGATTACTTGACTCCCATGAAAGTACTTCAAAAACAATATAAAGTAGGAGTCACTTATCTTGTGCCATCTGTAAAGCTGTAAAAATCTCAACCGCAATTGAAACCTAAGGACATGCATGATGATGAGTTTGAAGCATTTTGGGTTTAGTGTAATAAAACCACTATAAAAATATATTAGTTATATTAGACAGTGAACAGTATCTGTTTATTACTGATGCAGTTACATTTGTGTTTGCTACAGATAATGTTTGAGATAGCATTCATGTAATGGTAAATAGTTCATCATGTAAAGAGTGTTGGTTGTAAATAGCTGTATATCACGTCCAGAAACTTGCCCTCATTTTGTGGAAGAGTCAGTTTATATATTTGTATATATCTGCTTCGCAGTTACAATGCTGGAACTCCTGTAACATGGTTTGTTTGCTGCTTGCAGGCTGGTACTGCAGCTCTGTGTTGCTGTCAAACAAAGTCACAGCTCTTTGTATCTACTCGTGGTCAGAATGGTGTGGCAGGAGAGATGTACTGCCAAGCAATGGACACGCTGGATGATCGGTTGGTTGGCTGTTGTAATGTTGTCACTACACAGGACACAAGGCTCTCACGGCCCAGTCACCGGGTACCATACCTGATTTTGTGTGATGTTCATATGCATCGATTACTGAGACACAACTGCTGTCCAGGCTGTGGAATGTTCTGCACTCAGGTTTGCACATAGTTTTGTATGGTTGTTTGGCATCTTTACATATGGGGGAGAAGTGAATTCATACATGGCTGTGGTAGGAAAATCTGAAGGAAAGAGACTACTTGGAAGACCTAGGCATAGGTGGGAAGGTATTAGTGAAATGGATTGTAGAGAAATAGGATGGGGTGACATGGACTGGATTTATCTGTCTGAGGATAGGGACAAGTACCAGGCTTTTTTGAACATGGTAATGAGCCTTGGGGTTCCATAAACTCTTCGGAATTTCTTGACTGGTTGGGGAACTAGCACCTTGTCAAGAATGTCTCTGATCCATGGGGTTAGTCAGTGTGACATGTTCTTTGGGTAAGGATGGGAAGGTGTGTAGTTTCGCTAGATGAGATTGAGCCTGTGGTTACAAACCTGTTCTACTTCAACCCAAAATTGGACATTGTGATGAATGTGATGCTTGTCTCCATCTAGTGCTGAGGTTAAGAATGAGTGGTACTTTACCTCCACACCTTCCTCCCCTATGTGCCTTCATGGTGTGTACAAGGAATCCTTTATAAAATTTATACTGTAACCTGTCATGAAGGCACAGAGTGGGAGTAGAGGTATAGCTATACTATTTCCTTAATCTCAGTGCTGGATGGGGTGGGTGGTTAACACCACACCTTGGCTGCTTTACCCTTAGGAATGACCAGGTGCCCATTGTATAGGAGGCTTGGTGGGCACCAGGGCCATTCAGGGTGGGTGTGGAAAATCTCTCCACCCCCACTGGGATGCGATCCCTAGACCATCCAATCCATAGCGAGTTGCTTTACCAACTACACTGTCCTGGCTAAGAAGGAAAACATTGCTGTTACTGATGGTAATGAGTCATTCGTAGGTAGATATTTATTTGTGTCGCTTATTTTGGAATATTGCGTTGAAAACTTTATCTGTATGTTGGGAATGGGGTGTTACTTTTTCTGTTCATTCGTCAGAAGTTTGCCAAGTGCAGAATTGTTATTGTGTTTGGCTGTGATTAGTAAGATAATTGATTTGTTTTGTTCGTGGTATAGGGGAAATTTGTACAGTGTGCATCTTCTCACTGGTACCATCGCGACTGCCAGCTGACAGTTGCTTCGTCATCAGCGTGCCCTCACTGTGGTCTTGATTCTCCTCTCACTGATGTGATCCTTACTATGAAGTCAGGCAAGAACCCTGTGTTTTTACCGCAACAGAAGCCACCGAAGAAAGTGTAAGTGGCATTTGTAATTATTTTTTTGAGCAGCCTGGCGTGAAGTGCATGTCTCTGTGTGCGTGCTTCATCTCCAGAACTGTTTAACAACTTTTGTTCTCATTTTGTTGAATTCTGTATCCTATTTACCAGTACATGTGTCTGAGCTGCTACAGAATACTGGAGCTGACAGTATGAAGTCCTTATTTATTTATAAATAAAGTTCCAGAAATAATATATATATATGTAGTTAAATTTTAAGTGTTTTATTTAACAGTGCTGTTATTTGCTCTGTGTATGATGTTGGTGATAGATGAGTGGTTGAGAATGTAATATTGGTGGAATAATATTGACAAGGGAAAGTGAAGTACTGAGAGAGAAATCCACACCAGTGCCACTTTGTCCACAGCAGATCCCACATGGGCTGGCCTAGGATTGAATGTGGGACTCCACTGTGAGGGGCATGTGACAAACCACCTGAGCCATGGCTTGGCTAGGTGAGGTTAGATTCATAGTGTAAGTAGATGTAGCAAACTGTCCACATTATGATATTGAGGTTAAAAGGAGGAGGAAGAAGACAATTAGAACATACTTGAAAATAAGGCGATAATGAGAGCATTTGGAAGTGACAGGTGACCTGACTGAAAACCAGCAAGTTAAACACTGAGCATTCTCGTCATAATACATTACTTAGTGATGGTTTGGTTGTTCAGGAATGGTGGCTTGTGTTGCCTAGTGTTGTAGCATTTCTACAGGAAACAGTAAATAAACAAGGAGACTAACTAACTGACTGACTGACTGACTCCATGCAGCAGAGTCCTTCTTGAGGAGTTGATAGTTGATCTTCTGGCATGTGACGCTATGGCATCCGAGAATACTGTTTGATGTGGACAGTAGTGGCACCACAGACCTTGGCCTAAAGACACAGCATGACATCCCAGAAGGCTTCAATCTTCAGCAACAGTGGTGGGAGAACCTCAAATCTTGCAAGTTCTTAGTTCCTGAGCTAATTGAGAAGTTCTCTGTATATTATGGAGCCAAAAGTTTCATTATTATGTTCACAGGTCCCTGATGCAATGAATATTTGAAATGTCAAAAGCATTCAGTACAGTACTAAGGAAAAACATTTCATTCAGGGAAAGAGTTTATCCTTTTTTTTTTCCTTAGACATTTCCAAGGTTTTAGAATTGTTAAAGATGGATATTGGTATTTTTTCCAATTTATTTCTAATGTGGTATAGGAAGTGAATGAAGATTGAAATATGAATGTCAGTAGATATAAATATTGACACTTGTAAAAGAATTAATGTAAAAGGATGACATTAAGGTACAGTTGTCACTTTGTTTAAGCCCCATTTCATGAAGTTATTTGATATAAAGCATGCACACTTAACACCAACAGTAGATATGGGTCTGCATTTAGTTTTGTGCACCTTCATTTTTACTGTCACAAAAGGAGTCGCCTGTACGCATGGATAGATTGTTGGTTGGGCCCTAAAACCAATCTGGGACAAAGAGAAACATTCTTCCCATGCTGGGAATTGTGTCAAGGTTGTTCAGCCACTGGTTGTTGACATCATTACTTCACAGTTTTGAGGTATGGAAACACAGTAGGTTCTGATATTGACAATATGTGTAGCTCATTAAATTTAATGACCAGGCTACAGGCTGGATGATCAGGGAGTCAAGGTTTGATTCTTGCAAGCTGCAACAGAGATTTCTCTTCTTCACAGCATCCAGAGCAGCTGATGGCCCCATTTGGCCTCTTGCATAGTTGGTACTGGGTGCTCTTTCCTTGGATTAAAGCAGCCTGGACATGGAGCCAATCACTCAGTCCATATAGTGCTGATGAGTGGATTTGTCTCAACTTCGTCATATGTTTTCATGTGATGGTGCTGTTAGAAAAGGCAGAAATTTAAAGTTCAACCTAGAACAGGCCATGAAGGCCCAGAGGGGGAGTGAAGGTAAAGCTCTACTCTTTTTTTAACCTTGGTGCTCGTTGGGGATGGGTGGTGAGTGCCATGCTTCCATCCACTTTATCCCCAGGAAAGAGACTTGGAAGTGGTGCAGTTAAGGATATGGGACAGTTTTTGTACCTTATTATACTGATATATTATAGACAAAATTTTGTTTCTTTTTGGATTTTGCAGGCCTTCTGCAAAAATGACTTTTAGCACCAGCAGAGTGGGAGCAAAGCCAGAAGAAGTGGTGCTGAGAGAGCCAACACCTCCACTAGTTCCACCAGCAATGCTGAGTTCGCAGAGTTTTCCTACAGCGTTGGACAAGGACAAGTTAGCCAAGTTGTTGAGTGTTGCTTGCAGCATGTGCAAACCCATGACCCCTGCACCCAGGTCTGTGTTTTCATGTTTTGCTTTTGCTGACACCACTCTGTGCTGCAGGTGTTTTGAATGAGGTGAAGAAATCTTGGGATTGAGAATAGATGCTGATACAGTAAATTCTCATTTTATGTGGTGTGACTTAGGAAAGTTACCAGCCTTTCTATAAAGTTGGCAACACTTGTTATCTAAATTTTAACAAAGGGAATGATGTGGAACTGAACCACTGGAAAAGTTGCAGTGTGTCGATACAGCATTGTTACACAAAAAGCAGATGTGTGGGTAGTTCACCTTTTATATACGTTAGAATTCAACCCACTACCTACCAGAATTTTATACAAAAGGTTGTTTATAAGTCATATGCACTTAAGGGAGATTCTGGTGTTCCTCTGTGGTATCCCTTTGCATTCACTAAATCAGTAAGTTGATGTGTGTAACACATGTTTACAAAACATGTGTTACACACACACAGCTGTTTTTTATCTCTATGATTCGTAAGGGAGGGTGCTGTAGTTTGTGTGATGGAACCTTTTAGTTTGGGCATGTATTCACTTTTATAAATACCCCTGATAATGGAAGAGTACATTCTAAGCATCATGTAATATTTATTCACCTCAAAGTTTTCGTACGTGGTTTATGGAAAAGTGTACTTAAGACTGAGTGTATGTAAGGTGGGGCTATATAACCTGGGGTGCCTGTATGGGTGTACTGGTCATGTGTTGTCTGTTTAATTATGTATATATTTAATTTTAGTCTGGATGAAAGATAATAACTTCTTGAGGGGATGTATTATACAGTCCTACCAAAAATGTGCTACTTCCTGTATGGATGTTTTCTATGTAGTGGGGTTCCAGTACTATGTAAACATCTTAGTACTATGTATTTGTGTTTATTTCATGCTTATGAATCCACATTTCCTTCATGTGTGTTGCAGTATGAAATCTGTGATGTATTGTGTGCACTGAGAGCTGACATATGATACATATGTGGTGTTGACAGTAATTGGCTTGCTTCTGTAGGACCATTACTTTGACAACCATTGGTTGCCACTTCCTGTTGGCTTGTTTATTATATCAATGTGGCCCACTCAACTGACTGTCCACATGTGTTGCAGAATGGCAGCAGAAAGTGCCAAATTGTAGTTGTAACATAAAATGAAACTTGATGTGCGTAGCTTTGTACCATTACCATCTGTTGCAGCACAGAGGATTGAGCAGTGGTGACAGTACATGCACATGATTGCACACACAGAGGTGACTTATAGAAAAGCATCATTACACCCACACACACACACACACACACACACACACACACACACACACACACACACACACACACACACACAAACACACATTTCAAAACACAAACACACACAAAAAAACACACAA
>Ga0136643_10005475_pt1 | contig 17909 bp, 6 predicted proteins | sample TergutLab28metaG_FD_96883 | JGI IMG/M metagenome (GOLD analysis project Ga0136643, IMG submission 96883) | Labiotermes labralis P1 segment gut microbial communities from Petit-Saut dam, French Guiana - Lab288 P1 (version 3) (version 3) | ecosystem: Host-associated > Arthropoda: Insects >...
CCAGAGAAAAGTGGGGGCTTCTTGCGGTTCCAAATACTGCAACCTGCACAGCTGATACGTCACGTGACAATGCTAGCAGCCTTGAGAGGGGAATGCAGTGTTCACTGTGCCTGCGTGACGCTTCGCGCAGTCAGCCATGTTACGTCACCGCGGGGCTTTCTCATGTATAGTTCTTGTAACCCTAAGGACAACTATGACATGAGTGCGAGTGTTTTTGTAGTTCAATTTAATGGCTTTATGTCACACGTTAGTTTGATGTTAAGTACAGATATTAACATTACAGAAACCACATATTCCTGCCAGTTTTAATATGTATTTGATAATCAATAAGTGTTTAACAGCTGTCAAAGTTTCAAATTTCTCTGGCCATTATCTCCGTAACCGTTCAACTTTGGACATAGGTGTTTTGGGTTATATCGGTATACTTTAACATAAGGAACACCTTCCCGAAGTCAGGCACATTCCTCCTGGGACACCCTGTATACATATATATATATATATACACACACATACTCAGTCACGTAAACAGTAAATTTCAAATGTAATATACACAAACTTAACATGAAGATGCCACATCCTTTTATGCACACGTGAGTATGCTAGATTGTGGAAGTTACAAGTAACATGTAGAGTTCTTGCTATTTAGTAAACATACGTATTTGAAAATTAATGAAACAAACTCTAGAGTGAGTTGGATGTCCGATAACTGATGTATAAAAAACCCTTGTCGGTATTCGACGGATGAGAGTCTGGTGGGGTGTTGTAGTTATTTCTCCATAATGACGGTTCATTTTTTACGCAGAGTTGAGACTAGCGACGTGTGGGTTGTGCTGTATCTTGCGACACAAGTCACATTAAAATACACATTTAGAGAAGTTAATCCGTGCATAAAAATTGCAAGCAGTTACTAACAGTAGTGTTCTGAACATGTGTAGAAACAGAGCAACTTCCTGTGGAGCAACCCTCATAATTCTCTTCTCTGGGTTCTGCCTCTATCGGAGTAGTTAAGGAGTTACTGGAAGCTGGTTAGAACAACCGAAGCAGAGAGATTTTAACGTTCTTATCGTTTCCGGCACATGCGCATAGCTATCAGTTCCGTCCTTTATTAGGAATACTTGTGCCATAGTTCTAACTAAACCCTGTTTAGGAAAAGGAGAAATGCTTCAAGTAATGTGGTTCATGGAATTTGTAGATATACAATTCATTTGCAAGCTTCCGCATTCCCTTCTGGAATAAGTCCGTTCCACTAAATTCCTGTTCACATTATCTAATGTTTATTACTCCCCACAGCCCCGTGAAATATTGCTTCTGGTTCAGGATTTTCATTCAATAAAATCAACATGTATGAATTCCGGCGATTATTACATTCGGATTAAATAATACTAGATAATATCAAATAATGTAAGGAATTTTACAACTTCAAATGGCATGACGGTTTACTTTTAAAGTTATAATTATGAGATAACCTTGTACAGTAAGGAAACTCGATTCTGTACCATTACGACCACATCCAGAAGCTCAGAAGTGAGAACGTCAACAATGAAGCATCCTTTTCCAGGAACATGCAGCCCCTGTCTTCAGAGCGGAAGAGTCGCCACGTGGAATACAGGGCAAGCCTGGCCTTTCGCTTTGCTTTGGTTAGTTTGAAACAAAATTTTCCTCGCTTTAAGTTTTAAAACGAAGAAGCTTTTCTGTTTGGTAAATCAATAATCCATGTGGGTTTAAAGAACAAGGGAGTTACGTTCAGGCACGGACACACACAAATACAAATCCGCACACAACTCCATCGTGTAATCTGACTGAAAACTGACACAGAAACTACAAGATGGAATTGAACACGGGAGAGACTAAAACCAGATGTCCAGAAGGGAAAAGTGATTATGGCATCATGACAAGGATGTTCAAAATCTTCACAGACATACTAATTACTAAACAAGTTACTAACCAGCTTGAAGTTGCAGTCATATTTAGCACAAGAATGTCTTGTTTTTAGCGTCAGTTAAGCGTACAATTTACTGATCTTTCATTCTTTTTTTAATGTTTCTCTTTAGCATGTGAAAAAAAAAACTTTTTGATGTGCCATTCACGCTTGAGTTGCAGCATTTCCGCCACGGATTCGGAAGGTTACGGAATGTATTCCCGGCCTGGATGAAAGGTACGGGAGGAACTACCTGGTATGGACCGCATGTGAGACAGTATAAACTCCAGGGGCCACTCGCAAGGCTTTTGCGCAGTCGGTAGTCGAAACCTGAATTTATTCTTCCAGCCTGTAGACTAGTCACTACTCTACGCTAAACAAGTCTACTGCGAAAAATGTAAATACACACTGACATTGACATGGAGTTCCACAGAACATGAAAATGAAATTGTATACTCTTTTCCTCCGTCACTGAACTGTTTCACTGTCTTGCAAAACTCGCATAACAAAGACATGCTTGATACGGATCCTTAATTTGGGTTTTAAAATTTCTCTGTCACCATCATTTTTCCAACGTCTTCGACCCGCGACACTGCCTTCCGTTGCTTCTTATATTCAAATACCGATTATGGAAATTTAGGCTGCACGATCAGTTAGTTGCAGGCCATAATATTTAGGCGGGTGGTATTCCTTCGTACCAAGAAACATCAGAATGTTTCCAGTATCGATCATATGCAAATTGGCCCCGAGAACTGCTGCGGCTTGCAATATTAAAACTTGGTTTATACATGCAGAAGAAATGGATAACCTAATACCACAAATATTTTAAGCTACTCTTTCCTAAACGACATAAACAAAGTAGAGTTCATGTTAGCACGAAGTTTTCGTCACTCTGTACATATTTTATGGTTAATTATTCCTATATTTCGGGATTTATTACCTCAGAAAATCTTTTCTGAGATGATGATGTCACTTATTACTCAAGTATTTATATTTTATTAATTCGGTAGGTTTTAAAAATATTTTTATTTTCACCTTCTTCACTTTCTAACTGCCAGACAACGTATGGATAGTCGTGCATTAAGCAAGAACAGACTGTACTGGTTGCGCTTGTAGAACTGAGTTGTCAATGATGTACTGCAGTGGCGGAGGCAAGCTGTAGGCTTTTGTTTTCTGTACCTCTCTTGATAGCATACAATAGATACCCCTAGTTTCGAGTTTAGGAACCCTAGTTATGAACCTCTTGAAATATCGAGGTCAAGGCGCGAACTGTGGACCACAAGGCCAGAACCGCCGATTACGAGGTCGTGGGCGAGAATTCAAACACAGAACCTCCAAGGACAGACAGGACAACTAAAATATAAGGAAGGGAAATTACGCATCATTTGTAAATAAAGACCACTGGGATAGAATTTAAGCGTGATAGAGATCACAATTCCTGCAGCGATCTAGAAAGGGCAACCAACTAGACGTGTTGGTCATATACACAGTGGACAGATAGTCAAAACCCTACCACCAAGATGGCGGACATAGGATAAGATGATTCACATAAACCTATGGCCTAGTAACTCAAACCAAAGTAAACAGATATGTACTACGCTATGCTATACTTATGCTTATGGGGAAGCGAATTTATTTGTGTGTGTGTGTGTGTGTGTTGCAGGGTACATGGTGAGCTTAACAGCGACAGTCTTACTTATACAACCGTTGAATTACAACGTGGTAGGAAAAAGATTTTTTTTTTTTGACAAATGACTTCTGGCTAATTGCGACAGATTTTGATGAGGTTCCGTATGAAGAGATATTTTCAACGATTAAGGAAGATTTACTTACAGTCGAGGGCAGAAAAATGAACTGACAACCATTTCGGAACTAAAGTAGGTATACTGTTAAAAACCTTGAAGTCGACCTCATAATTTTGAACAACTTTTGCCGAAGTTAAATCGCTCTCGAGGTCCAATCGAATTCGGTGGTGCTGTTTTGAAACATCTCTTTGAAACAGCCATATTTTCTGACGTATATGAATTGCATGAAGTATTTAATGAATTACAGTCTAGTCAAAAAGGCGTTACTCATTCTATTTCGAAACCGGTAACAAATATGTAACAATTGGATGCATGTTTACAGGTGTAAGTTCTGGCGCTATAGCGAATTTGTCTAGAATTATAAAGGTGTTTGTAATTCATTCTCATGACAATTTTCTGGAAGTTGTCAGGGACATGTTATAGCTAAATGTCACTATTCATAAAAAAGTGAGCTCTGCATGGTAATACAGCAGTTCGATTTCGCTGTATTGCAGTTGACTCAGCAACTGAACGAAATTATGGATGAAATACAATATATAATGCTAGGAAAATTTAAATGTAAACCTACTCACACCTACTACATTGTGTAACATTGTATGGAACGTATCATTTCACTTACCTGAAGGTTATGGATTTCTTGCTAGAGCTGAGAATATTCACTTGTATTATGAATTAGTGAACGTAACAGTTGTAGGAGACTCACTCTGTGTCAAACTGGTTTTGAATGTACTACTAAAGACAGCTATTCGTTATTTTGTGTTACATAATATAATTGCCCTACCAGCGCGGATTTCTGATAATAAATTTGCTCAGTATTTACTCGACTTTCCATATTTTGGCCTAGATAACATTCAGCGCCAATATATCTTGTTTACAGAAGCAGAGTTAAGTAACTGCAGTAAAGGCAATATTATTGTGTATCTGCTTATCCAGACGGCAGGCCACTACAATTTGTATCAGAGAAAATTGCCCCTGCATTAAAAACTCCGACCCTACAGCGACACGGTTGTGTGTGGGTGTGTCATTTCCCTGAGCAGCAACATGTCACACTCCCCTGCTGGAAGAATGGTGCTTGGACATCTCGCAGCGTAGTAGCCTCAGGAGGCGGTGTATTATACAATCCTTCCAGATGTTCCGTCGCCGCCAGTGGATTCCAGACGATGCCGGAATTACTGGGAGACACAAAGGCGATTCCTGACGCACCATACTTGTTTGTACCCGACAAGACTGCTCTCGTCGCGGGTCACGAATTACGACTGCTAGAGGGAATTATACTTTCGAAAATTTTACGGTTTGATGAAGTTACAACAGAGGTTACAGCACCTCGCTAAACAGCTGATGTAAATTCATTCTCCCCGTAAACCGAGCTTCATTACAGCGAGAAAAACGATCATACTAGCACCTCATTATCCTCATAGTTCTTTGTGCATTTACTGTCCTAGGATCACTATATTTTCCATTACATTATCCTCTGTGTAGAATGATTCTGGCTTGCCGGAACTAAGGAAACTCTCCAACACAGAACACTAGCCAAAAAAATCCTACTTCACGTCCCAGTCAAGATACGGGGGAACCAAATGATTAAGACTTAAGACTCGAGACGGAACGTTACTCTCACTGCCTATCCTCTACAAGACAACTAACGGAACTCGGGAAGCCGAATTGAAGCAACCCAGCCACAAGAAGAACACTCCGAACCAGCGATCTCAACGCGATAACAGCAACTTCACTAACGAAATAGAACTGCATCGTGCACACCACTCAGACAAACCCAACTGAGTGCCTGAATGTGCTGTATGCACTGCTAGAAACCTTCGGGATAAATGCAGACACTGCTGTTCTCACGCTGGTCCAGACAGACTCACCTGTAAAATACAGTCTGTTCTTGAAAAATTAGGACACGAGTGCAACGTGAAGACTATGAACCCTTTGCATTGTATACATAGAAATCGTATGACTGTTTACAAATTTTTAAGGTTTCAAGTTTTCTTTTTATGTTGGAAATTGAGTATTTGTGACTACCCTGTTACTGAAAAATTTGCACGTTGATTTTATATTATGAGTTACTGACATTGGATGTAATATTGTTTGTTTGTACTGTTTATGTTTGTCTACTTTGCGTGTATTGCCACATTTATTACATTGTTTAATTTAGGACGTCCTGAAAAGATTCTGTCCAAAATATTTGAATATCATCAAGGGTTTCGGCCCGAATTTTTTTTGGAAAACTGGCGGATGTCATGAATGTCAAATTTCGGAAAACTCTAGCTAGACTTTGGGTAACTTGCATGCTACGTCACGTAACTACAGCACGATGGCAGTGAGGTGGCTTCTGCCCAGCAGTTCGTTACACTGCAGAGAATACCTGAGCAGACTTTTGCGTAACTCGACTTTCTGTATAAACCAGAACCGCAAGGTTATCGGCTTCACTCTTATTATTGCAGTTTTCTACATACGTGGAGAAGGCTTCGGGCTCCTTACTCAGAAGAAAGTTACTGTTATGTGTCCGAGATTTATTTGGCTTCGTTTTGTGCAAGGTAAGTCATGCTGAGTGTACTTGGAATCCTATGTTTCCTTTGTAATTTCCACGTCGAGTTGAGCACCTTTGGTTAACGTTATTTAGCTATTTGTTACATTTATTAACTTAAATCCTAAAACTTCGACGCCACACTGGGTTATAGTGAAAGTTAACCTTTAGACGCCTAACGTCAACTATAGTTGACGTACCGCACCGCTAACCTCCAAAGTTGCATTTTATATATTTATTCAACAAATATAGGTACCGAATATTTTAAACATGGTGCATAATCTCCTTTTTTTCTCTTCAAAATGCAGTTTATTTAATAATTCTAATGTATTTGGTTCCTGTATTATTCGCATTTTATATACAGGGTGTGCTAAAATCAAAAAAATAATTCCGGCGCCAAAAGGCTAAGGAGAGGCATTTTTTTAAATTTTACTGGTACCAAGTTTGGCTTTTATGTTAAATTTGTAAAATTGCGTACCAATTATAAATTCAATATTTTGCGAATAGTTTTACTCTGTAGCAATATAGCTCTAGTAAATGAGACTATACCATTAGGAGTAGCTTAGATTTCGTAGTCAGCAACAAAAACATACCACCTGCATTACAACGCCCTCAGAGTCCCCAACTAGCTACACAAACTGATAGAATTTTGCGCAGATTAAAGTTTGCCTACTAGCACCAGTCTCTACGGAGAGGGTAACGATGTTTAAAACAGAAGCAGTTGTCAGTAACCTGCTATGGAAAACCAAAACTGAATAGTGGCAGCACTAACAAGACCAAGAAGATCTATAGGACGCGAGTAGAACCGGAGAAGTCACAATATCTGTACACTCTCTTTGGGTAGGGCGTAGTTTACCTCAGAACCGTCACCGGCAGGCACTACACTAATAAACATAATTTCCGACACTGGAGTGATGAAGAACCAGGTCAGGTGATCGCAATACCTCTACACATTTCGAAGTCATAGTGTTGTTGGGAGGTTTGGCCGTTCTTCTTTGAAGAAACAATTACAGTAAAACATATCCTTGTTTCAAGACCCGATTTGTACCCTGGAATAATTCCGGAAGCTCGCCTTGCTGTGTTTTTGTAAGACTAGACCCTCTGGTGGTCAAAGAGAGAAAACTAAGCCTTTCCTTTGTATTGTTTTCTGTCTTCTTAAAGTGCAGAAATTTGGCTGTCAAAAATAAGAACGTCTGGGAGAGTTGGGTTGAATTTCCCTGTTAAAAGTCAGAGTGACAGGCCTCTGTGTGTTGATATTTTTTCTGACAGCAGCGTTTATGTCACATTCACACTAATGGCTAAGCTTCAGTGCCCCTGCATGTTCGCTTTTAGTCCATTTATGAGGATTTATACACCTTAAATCTGGTTGTTCGTTCTGGCTGAACAAACGCAGACTTAAATTCACACATATTGGACTAGCAATGACACATTCGAAGGTCACGTTGGAATGCGTGTGATGCTCCAGACACTGCTAACATTATTTCAGATCGCACGCGTGGACAAATTAGATATTAACGTTTCTTAGCGGTAACCGAGAAATGTATACTAGTCATATGACATTTATTTTGTTTCGTTTAGGCCACCTGCAAACAGGCAAACTAACTTCAAGGAATGAGGCCAGTTTCCTTTATTTTCATGAGTAAACCCCGGTGTATTATTTACATGATAAAAAATGTACAAGAGTCTATCCATAAGAAATTTCGAACACTGCCTTGCTTCCTAAGTCCCTATTGCTCTTCCCAGAGCTTACTTACTTAATTACTGAATTATTCCGTGGAGCAGAGTCCTTCTTGAGAATCCAACTGGTTCTCAGCTAGTTAAGAAATTCCCCGCACTTTGTGGAAACTGAAGGTTCATTACCGCATTCACAAGTGACCGCCATTTGTCCCTACCCTGAGCCAGATCGACCCACTTCCTGCCCCACATACCACTTCCTGAATATCCATCTTAATATTATACTCCAATCTACGCCTGGGCCTTCCAAATGGTCTCATTCCTTCGGGTTTCCGATCAAAACACTATATACTCCTCTCCTGTAATCCATACCTACTACATATCCCGCCCATCTCATTCGTCTCGATCTGATCACCTGATGAATATTGGGTTAGGAGTACAGATCATTATCAATCAAAAGACTTACATTAACTTGATGCACATATCAACAATAATTTCGCAACACCCAGAAATACACTCCGCGCTGGTTATAAAAACCAGTCGGTTAATACTGTAGCGAAAAGCAATTGCTGATTTTATTAGGTAAAGCAGAACACGTAAATAAATTGCGTGGGCCAAAAGTAGAATTGCTGCTGTTGAAAATGGCGATAAATAAATCTGACTACCGGGTTTTAAAAGGTTAAGTTCTTCATTAGATACTTTTCTCTACTCCCCTGTTACCTCTTCCCACTTAGGACCAAATATTCTCCTCAGCATCCTATTCTCAAACACTCTTACCTACATTCCTCCCACGATGTGAGTGGCAAAGCTTCACACCCATGCAAAACAAAGGAAAATATAAGTTCAATATATCTTAATACTTATATTTTTAGATAGCAAACTGGAAGAAAAAAGATTCTGCACCGAATGGTAGCAAGCATTCCCTGACTTTTACTCTTCTCCTAATTTCTGCCTGATTATAGACTACGATCCCTTAGGTAGTTCCAAAATATTTTATCTATTTTACCATGTCAAAGAAACTTTTATCAATCTTTATATTTATTCTGATCTCGAGACATGATAATGTACTTAATTTTATCAGCATGTACTTCTAATCCACTGTCCTTAATAGCAACTATTGAAGCTTCTGTGTTTTCCTTTCTGGTATGTACGCTTTCGCCCAATACATAAATTTAATCGGCATAAAGCAAAAGCTGATACATACCATTCGGTTTGAAGCCTTCCTGGTTTAACCGAACCCCCTTAATGTCATAATCTAAGCAAAGTTGAAAAGCAAGAGCGATGAAACATCTTTTTTCAAACTATTCTGAACAGGAGATATGTCAGACAAATGTTGACCTACCCTGACTCTGCTACAGGTTTCATTCCAACATATTTTTATTAGCCTTACAAGTTTCAACTAGAATATTATACAAGACCTCCCTCGTAACTGAATTATAGGCTTTCTTTAAGCCTATAAATAGCTGAGGCACTGCTTCATTCAATTGTCATTTCTCAAGTATTTGACGAATGCAGAATATATGATCAACAGTTGACCTGCTTCGTCGCAATCCAGACTGATGATGAGCAATTAATTCCTCAGCGTATGGAGTTAACCTTGACAGCAGGATGCTGGATAAAATTTTGTACGTTGTGTACATGGTGATATTCCTCTATAATGACTACAGTCTGTTTTATCATCTCTCTTATAACTAGGTACAACGATCGACTCCATTCATACTTCAGGCAAATCCTAATTATTCCAGACAGAGTTAGTAAGCTTATTAATCACAAAATATACTGTCCTACACCCTGCTTTAATCCCTTGTGCTGATGAATACCTGGTGATTTGCGTCTTTTTAGCCACCTCAAACTCAAAGACCCTGCACTTATTCCTTAGTGGCTCTGCTGAATGTATTTTTGTCTGTCTAAGGTCATAAACCTATGTTCATTCAATAGCTGAGAGAAATAGATCCTCCATCTAAACATAATGCTGAGGGAGTTTGTAAAAAAAATCACCTTCTCACCCTTTTCTGTATTAGTTCTAGGCTGGTAAATCCTCTTAAAGTAATTATGCTTCTTTACAAATCCCTGATATTCTTGGTCTTAATGTTAGTTTCAATTTTATCAATTTTATCTTTCAGAAATGTTTTCTTTTTTTTCCCTCAAATGTCCACAATCTTCACATATTTCACTTTTAAATTACCCACATTAATTTGGTTTTGTTCCTATAAACACTGCATTTCAGCCTGCTTCCTTTGATCTGAAAGTCATGAGCATTCTTCATAAAACCATTATTTATGCTTCTTCAGTTGTTACAGACCTAGATTCTCTTTAGCTGCAGTTTTGATACACCCTTTAACGTTTTCCCAGCCCTATTTATGTCCTCGCTATCATTTAAGTTCTATGAAACTTCAAACCTTTTTGAGATCTTAATCTGATACTGTTTCCTAAACTCCAGGTTACTTAGTTTCCTGAGATTAAATCTCTGTATTTCAAACTTCTGTGCTGCTTGTGTGCTTACTGCCAATCTTTCCCTACCTTTTTCAACCACCAGGTATTGATCAGTATCACAGTCGGCTACCGTGAGATATAGCAAATCGAGTATACTCAATCGCCAATTCCTGTGTATCAATATGTTTCTGTCTGGCTGTAAGTCTTCCCACAAGGAATTCTTATGAATGTTTCGGTGCAGAACATCGTGCTCTTAACAACTAGATTTTTTGGTGTGGCACATTTTACTCTTCTAACACTGTTATCAGTGTTATTCTGATGTAGTTTCTCATTCCGTATTGTCGGTTTGAATATATTCTCTCTCCCCAATTTTGCATTAAAACTTTCTAACAAAATTTTCAAATGGTACGTAGGAAAATGCTCGAATAACAGCTCTAATCCCTCATAAAAACTACCTTTTGTAACATAATGATTCTTCTCACTTAGTACATGCACACTTAAAACAGTGATATTAAAGAAGCAAAATTTCAGAACTATTATATAACATTCTACAGCTAACAAAGTCTAGTCTCTTAACTGTCGCTACTCATCTCTGGCGTACAACATCTTTTCCCCATTGATGATATTCATTTCATTTTCCGTAGAAAAAATATAATCCCCTGCACTCTGAATGCCCATTTTGTCCCACCTAACCTCCTACATACCCACCAAATCTAATTTATACCTTGCTAAATCCCTGGTTACTCTCGAACGTTACCCTGACCTACACAGGCTCCTTACTTTCCATGTACCATGTACCAAATTCTTTGCTTAGATTGTACCAAAGGATCACTCGAAGCCCTAGGCACATACATCCCTTTCGTAATAAGGCCTGTTTTTACAGTGAAGCGTTATTAGGACCTTGCCCAACACCCAAGCTGGAGGACCACCCTTGTCAACGTCCTGCGACTGCTTATTCAGTATATTCGCAGCTACTTCCCATATCGGAGGCCGTTCCTCCATCCGCAACCTGAGGACGCACCATGTCTTTGTGACATGGTGCTAATGAATATACGTACGTATCCTTGGGAAAACTCTCGTGCATCCGCTCCCCCCTCGCCAGCACCTAGTTACGTCACAATATTCCTTGACCTTCATTCTCCTGTAGAAGTTATGGCGCGCAATCCCTTACTCATGATAAACAGCGACGATGAAACACGTCGAGTGTTAGGTTGCACAGTTTGGCGACCTTAAACTCTGTACGGCATGGAGCAATAGTGCAGACATTAACGGTGAATGCCGACATTTCATCTCTTGTTTCAGCAAAATGGTGCCACAGCACACACAGCACGTGAATCAATTAACTGACGGAATCTTTTCACATTTTTGTGAAATCGCCTGATGAAAGCGGTCTCCTAACCTTCCTTAGCTCAACTGCTTTATTTTTGGACACTTAGAAACAACAATTTCGTGACAGTAACTTGTGCGCTAAGTGAGTTGAAAGAGTTCATGTGGAATGAAATTATAGCCATTGATGGAGTCTGTTGCGAATTCCGATCATTAATACAGAGTTACATCACATGTCATGGAGAACACTCTCAATATTTAACTCTTAAACAGAAAAACGCATAGATCAATCAATGTTTTACTCCTAAATTTCCGTAACTTTAGCTGTCTAACATTCAACAAAATTCATCAAAAGTTACCTGGAAATCTTCACATTCTATTAGTGCATCTCTTATGATCTCTAATGGTCATCGGAATATTTCTTCACAGCTCTTCCAAAAGAGGTTTTGAAGATAACGTTGATGACAGACTTCAATATGAGTAGAAGACAGTAACTGATTACAGTTATTTACTCAAGTACGGAACCAAGTGCTTCAGTCAAGCAAAAGACTGAAATGACCGAGAATCGTGGCCAATTTCGTGACTCAGATGAGGATAATTTCTCCCAAAGCTCTCGAATAGCCTCAGAAGCCCACACAGTCTCCTGTGGAGGTAATGTTAAAGGAGCGTTAGGCTAACAGCTATTCTCAATCGAGTGTAGAAAGTAAGAATTACTTAAGTTATACTTAAGCAAAAAGACCTCAACTTACATTGGGCTGCCGAGCGTATCCTTCACTTCTGGGTAGGACTTTCTCCTTGATAAATTTTTCCATTATAGAGTTTTTCTTACTTGATCTCTTGAACACAAAGATTCTGGCTTGTAAATGGTTTAAGCATTCGTTGTTGTGAAGTGGTGCACAGAATTTGTTATGGCTGAAAAATACACAACAGTGTGTGCAGCCGGTTTTTAACATTTTCTTACCAGTCTACTGAGAGAACATAAGTTTCACAACTTTACTTACACTTTATAGTCTATTTCAGAACTCATCTCACTTGTACACTATACGTCAAAACTCTTTATTTCAGGGTAAATACTTTTCGAGAAAGAAACTTAAGTCAGAAAGAAATTTTCATACTTTTTGAGGGTTGGTTTAAAATGTTCTAGTAATGAAACCCAAGTCCAAGGCATACGCAGCTAAACGAATGAGGGAAGCATTAATATTGCACTGAAGGATGGTCATGTGCAATAGTAGGAAGCGGTATAATATCCCATTTATTGATCTGAAAGTCTGCACAAAATATTGCTCTAAGATTTTTAAGCACAATTCTGGCGAAGACTTTAAACCATTTTTGATGCAGTTCAACATTAAAATCAGAGCAGTAACCTGCAATAACTTATCGATTGGGTAAAACTCCAATACCTTGACTGTAACATCTATCATCAAAAGACTTGATCAGAACTGATCTATACGTAAAACTGTTTTAGCACTTCATAGCAAGCTTTCCTTCTCACAGGCCTGTAATATTCTTAATGAAATCTTCAGTGACACCTACATCATTTATGTAACATCATAGATATCCATGTTTTGATCTTTCCGACCAAAACTATTCATCTACAGCCACTAAGTGCTGGTACAAGCCACCAAAGGAAGATGGAGGAAAAAAAGAGGACAATTTTATAATTAAAAATCCTGGAGAAGAATCTGATGGCTGTGGTTTCAGCAGAATATTGACGGGTGCTCATCGTGCTATTTCAGGTAATGTTATTGTTTCGTTTCTTGTCACAGGCAGGAAGGATTCAAGTTTAAGGAAGGAATAAATTCAAAAGATGAAAATAAATCAAAAGTCATCAGTGACGGTGCGGCTACGTTACTGTGTACAAAGTGCAATGTACAGTGGCCAAAACAATCCATCTATAAAAAGAGTTTTGTCATCTAGCAAAGTAACACAACATACACGATGAACATTACGTCACAAAATAGAAAGAAACAACAAATATGAAATATTTGGTCTGTGTGAAAAACTGTACTGCAATTATATTAAGAATCTCAATGGTGCCGCACAGACGAAGTGTCTATTTTATCAAGCACGGTATCAAACAATGTGTCAAAATTTTAAGATCATCGTCATTCCATGTATGGAATCTACGACGATTGAAAAGAGAGCGAAAAATCGTAATATCTCAGAAAGCATAGTTTCAGTAAGTTTTATTGTAAAACTAAACCCCGTTGAATGGAAAACCTAGTATGTTACATGTGTATTGGAGTTTGTAAAATATACTCACTCTTCTGCTCATGTTTATAAGTATATGAATATGTGTACTGAATAAATTACTCACAACAAAGAGAATCATGTATGCCAATTAATACAAAATTATCTCTACATCACCAACGTCGTTTTGATTTGTAATATTTTTATAAATTATTTTAAATTTTAAATAAACAAATTACTAATTCCAAAAGAATAATAAATATTAACAAAACATGTGGTTAAAATCATGAGCAGATGTGAAAACGGTACAGTATCATGAAACAACTTGATTTTACTTTACTTATTTCAGATTTATTTACCACTTGTCAGGGAGCAGATAACTACTGTTTCACTTAATACACAAACGTATCAATAATCTTAAATTTAAATTTTGCCTACGTGTTGAGTAAGGTTAAGAGCAAGACGCCATAACTTTATTTTCTCTTACAAAAAACTTGTGTAACATTCCGTATTTTATTTTGGTCAGTCTTTTACTTATTCAGAGATTATTCTATGAACTGCTGTAAACAATATTTAGAACTGAAGTGATACTGGATTGCAACTGGAAAACTCCATTATCGTCTGAGTTTTCAGGGTGTTGTCTGGAAGGACTTAGAAAAATTCACTAAACACTTCAGCGAGGAATGCCGAGTTTCAACGTAGATTCCTGCAGAATACCTCCCTACTGTTACTCGGACATTTTACCGATGTGTCGGGTCGCTCACTAACTGGTCTTTTAGAAACAAATTAAAGTTAATTGTGTTGTAATATTTACAGGTAGTTAGGAACGAAACACCTATTTATCACTCTCCAACTGGCAGAGGCTCGCCTCAACGTGACTTGTAACTGTGGATATATTTTTAATGGAACAGACCTCCAGCACATACATTGCTGTAAGGGAGGCAGATACATTACTGTATTTATCGGCCGCAGTAGGCTGCCATATATCTCTCTCACTGCAGTCTGACCGCCTTCCAAAAAGCAGTGGTGGGAGGTAGACAAATGCGCAACACGGAACGTAACACACTAAAGAGAAAACAGTGGATACTTCTTATTCCGAGTTAAATATAGCAATTTTTAACATATTTCTTTCCTTTGATTGTGTGGAATCATTTATAATTTAAAGATTACTGCTGTTCAGCACGTAATTTTTCAAGTATAATTAGCTAGAAATATGATTCAGTTAATAGGCTTAGTTAAATAATCTTATTTTGCGACACTAATTAACAATATGACAATTAATAATTTGACGTTCAGGTGACTGTGCATCGTGATAAATTTTTATAATAAAATCAACTAGATGCACTAATTTCCCAAATTTATTTTGGAATAAAACTGTACATGTTTCGGACAGTTCCTCTGTCCATCATCAGGAGTTTTTCACTGTAAACACAATAATGGTATATGTCATAGAGGTTTGCTGACATTTTTCGTCCGTCCTGATGCTGCCCGCAAGCTGTCAGCACATATACCATTGCTGTGTGTACAGTGAAAACCTCCTGATAGTGGACAGAGGAATTGTCCTAAACATGTAGAGTTTTATTCCAAAAATAAATTTGAAAAATTAATGAATCTAGTTGGTTTTAGGATTAGGAAAATAAATAACCCAATTCGAATTCTGTACTATTTTCCAACCATAAATAATTATAACCAAATAACCTACTTCACGGAGCAATTTCTTTGATAAGAGACCAGCAACTTATAAGTAAATCAAGAAACTATCTTTATAATGTGGAAATCCTCGATCCGTTATAGTGTTCAGCACACTCCGCTAGTAAAACTTATGCTCATCTAATGTCCACAGTTCACCCAAAAAACAGGCCATGGAAGGTCGGAAAGGAATAGAGGTGTAACTTTACTCTTTCTTTAACCTCGGCGCTAGGGTCTAGGGTCTGGGGCTAGTTGGTCAACATCACGCCCCGTCGGCTAGATAAGTCACATCCAAATTATAACACGCTAAACCCTATAGGCAGTATCCACTTTTTTATTACTCTCACCTCCACACTTACCCTTTCGAGGAGTCTCCATACTTCCACATTTCCAACTAAACTCTATACTGTAACCGGCCAGGGTCCGTAGTTCAAATCTCGGACTAAGCATCAAGAAGAAGAGAAGATAAACTGGTCAACATTCGGCCATCAGCCAGTTTAAATTAAATAAAAATTAACTGTATTCAAAGTTTTGTAATGCGCGGAGGAGTTTAGCAGTTCAAACATCTGATTGCTGTCCTCATTTAAGTCTAGCAGGTCACTATAATGAGTAGAGGTCTAACGCACCTAATTTCCATCAAAGGTTCAAATTCTCTTTCTTGTAATAGTGGTAGGTAGCTATAAGCAGGTGTTCCTACTTTTGTAACGATATTTTTGGACGGGCTTGCCTGCAGGATGCTTATTTTCTGGGCGAGACAGTCCAGAACTCGAACTCAAATGTTAAAACTTTACGAAATAAGGAGTTATTGAAAAAATCGGAGCCTTGAACACATCGTAACTGAAATTTGTCTTGGTCAGTCTTTACGCTTTTCGTGATTTTATGTAAGACTTCAATAAATGAAGAGAGTATAATTGTATAGAATTATAACAACGATTAACCGGAGCGGTTCCTCTTCCTCCTTATATTCCTTGTGATGAAATCATGCTTGCCGATGAGTGTAGGAAGTATTGTAACCGAGAGTCGGGCAGCTTAAGGCGGACCGTTACAATACTTGAGACTATTTACTATGCGTGCTGTAGGTCCTGTCGTTTAATCGCACTAAGACTAAAGGGTTAAAGGTGACAATCCACAAGGTTCTCATCAAGCGACTTCCGCGACACTTCTATTGCAGTTGCTCATTTGTAACTTCTATTACTTCGCCAATACCATATCTCAGCAGCCAGTACATTACAAAATAAACACTGAAAAAATGAAAACATAAGCGTGTCTTACTCCGGTGTAGAAGTTGGTATTTCCTTAAGAAGACAGTAGCGTCGGAGTAAAAATTTACTGGATAATTTGGAGGCTGTGGTGTGAAACTTGGTATTGTTGCCAACTTCAGTAGCGTCATGCTGACACTTAGCAATTAATGTCATGGCTCACAAAGTGTGTAGGTGAATTAATTTATTCACACTGAAGATTAGTGCAGCATGCTTGTCTGAAACATCGATATAAACCTACACTGCACGTTGTCATAAATCATACAACTGTAATTTGAGCAATAAAGGCCTCGACAGCCTGAAAACCAATAAGAAAAATCCAAAGACTATGCCGACAGTACATGGCATCTTCATATATTAGATGGGGGAAAGAACCATAAAACTCTTTCTAGATAAGAATTTTCAACTTAAAATAAGTGAAAAATATTTAATACGAAGTCAAAATGTGTGTCTCACCAATGATGAAGTGAAAACGATATTCAGAAAATATGCAAAGTACGTATATCCGAACATTGTAGTGCGTCTGAGTAACCATTGTTGCAATGCAATGTCACTGACAGCTATATAATAATACACGTATTGAGTGTTAACAAAACTATTGTTTTGTGGAAAATTTATGTCGCCAGCGACAATAAAACGTCTTCACGTAAAATTTCCGGTGTTGCATTGAAACAAACAAATATTATTTTTTGATGTCCTTCTTGAGACTTTGAAATGAATGATAAGTCATTATGCAGTTTATCACTTTCTGTAAGTGTTGCCGTAAAACGTGTTTATGAAATCAGATGGAAATAATGAATTATGAGGCACTAATTTTTAAATGTTGTGAGTGTATCTTAATTCTTACCTTAACCTTTAGACGTCTAATGTTAACTATAGTGGTCGTACCGCACCGCTAACCTCTAAAGTTGCATTTTATATATTTATTCAACAAATATTGGTACTGAATATTTTAAACATGGTAGAAGACCGCCTCTGTGGTCTAGTGGTCAGAATTTCTGGCTACAGATACAGAGGTCCCGGGTTCGATCCCCGGCGCTACCAGATTTTCTGAGTAGTAGTGGGTCTGGAACGGGGTCCACTCAGCC
>Ga0136643_10005476_pt1 | contig 17909 bp, 18 predicted proteins | sample TergutLab28metaG_FD_96883 | JGI IMG/M metagenome (GOLD analysis project Ga0136643, IMG submission 96883) | Labiotermes labralis P1 segment gut microbial communities from Petit-Saut dam, French Guiana - Lab288 P1 (version 3) (version 3) | ecosystem: Host-associated > Arthropoda: Insects >...
AAAAACTACGCTCAAAGCTATAATGAGGAAACCAAAAACACGCAATACTTTAGAATGAAATTCGTTCTTGTGAAAAATTATACCGGCAGCCCCCGTAATCAGGAGGAGTGCAATGATAGCAAACGCCGAAATAACATCTCTTCCATAAACGGGTGCAAAAATTAAAATCATACGTCCTCTAAGAAGGTCTGCTTGAAGGTATCTAACAATGAAGTTCCAATCACTAAGCATAAAACTTAATGCCCATACACTCCATGCCACATACAATAGCCCCTAAATCAAAAGCCAAATCCGACCTGTAGGTTTTTTATCTTTCATAACTAACTTACCCCTTTTAATGTTTTCACATCTTAGGCGACGAAGTCGCCAAAACTCGCCTAAATCCTGATTTAGGCGAAAAGCAGTAGGCAAGAACAAGCGTGGCTTTGCCGCGTGCAGTTCAAGCCACTGCGTCTTATGTTACCTCACCCTTACGCCTCACAGCAAACACAATAGGCACTATAACAATCGCAACCAAACCAGCTGCCAGCCCGTTATTATAAAGGCTAAGCCCCGCATTCATCTGTGCAAGTTGAACAATAATATTTAAGTGAAGCATTCCTGCTGCAACTCCCCAAATCGGTCCAAGCCTAGAAGGTATTGGTGCAAGAGATGTAACAAGTGTTGTTGCCATAACCGTGCGATTATCCGATAAATCCCAGCCATGAATTAAAACCGCCAAGTTTAAACCAATCATTAACGGAAGCATGTTATAAGGGTTTTTGCCAAGGCATGCAAAGGCAATTATCGTAAAAATTCCGCCAAGAATTGGCCCATTTAACTGCCCACCAAGTGCATACACGGCAGCCACACCAATTATACCAATAACACCTGTGTTTATGTACGTTCTCGGCCCATATTTCATATATTTATCTTCTATTAATTTACAATCTTTTATGTATTCTTTTATACTAAATTCTTTTAAAAAGCTTTTATCATAACTTAGCCAAAGCCCGCCAATAATGGAAACTAGGCAAAGTGTTAAAATAAATATTAAAGAAATAGTGTTATACTCTGTACTCCAACGTGCTAGTGGCCCAATATCATGCCCACGGTTTCTAAAGATTGCCGCCAAAAATAACGAAACAAGCCCTGCCGAAAACCCAACATTATAAAGATTATACCGAGCATGAGCACGAAGAGTAAACATAGAAAGTGGATGAATAATAAATCCTATTAAAATTCCCAAGATTAGTGCAAATATAACGCCAATGATTGTGCTTTCTGAAAAAAACGTTACCTGCGTGATTGCAGGAGCAAGTGTTGTTGATAGAAATATCACAATAATAAAATCTCTGTACGGTTTTCTTTGATAAAGCGAATACAAATAGCCTCCCAAGATAATAGGCCAAATGTTGGCTATATTTTTGCCAAAAAATGCGTATCCCGGAATCATCCAAACTGCAAGTATTCCCATGCCGCTTGGCTGCACTTTAAATATTTTAAACAACGTAACTGCAATAACACCAGTTAACCCAGCGTTTACAAGAGTTGCACCAACTCCACCTATGTAGAAGTAGTCAGTTATTAAAACATCTTGGCTTAAAACTATTCTAATAAGCCCATCCCAAATATCTCTTGGCGTGTCTACAATAAATGCAAATGCGAAGAATATAAACATATTCGCAAGGATAAAATTGTAAGGATTTCTTAGGAATTTCTTCACTTTCATTGCTATTTCTCCCATATTTTTATTTTTTTACGATGATTTATTGGTCTTGCAGGCTTTTCCCTAAAAACATCTCCAATGGTTGCTTATAAGGCGAAATATCCATCACAATCGAGCCCATGTCTTTATAGCCCATTTTGCGGTAAAAATGCTGGCCGCTTTCATCTACCTGAGTTGAAACCATTATCATTTTAAAGCCTTGTTCTTTCATTTCGTTTTCCCAAAACTCCACCGCCTTAGTTCCAATGCCCTGCCTTTGATAGGCTCCTTCAATGTGCATAAGTGTTAGAAATGGCACAAAATCAAACATTAGATTATAAACCATCACGCCAATCCGTTTTTCATTGTAGTGTAATATGTAGCACCGCTTATCTCGCACTTTTCGTTCAAATTCACTTTCAGAAAGGTTTCCATCGGGGTGAACAACATACCCTATATCTTCTAAAGTTGCATAAGTTATTTTAAACATCAATAATCCCTACCTAAAATGGCTAATTGCCACAACATCACCATTTGTGTTAAAGAAAAACCTAACATATATATGTTCCTCTTCAGAAACCCAGTAGCCATACGATTTTTCTGCTCCAACTCGCTCTTCATCAGAGCCTTCACGAATATTGTAAGGCTCTTCGCCAAAAATTTCTATAACATCATCGTAACTAGAAAGCCCGTTAATACCGTGAAAATGAAACATTGCGAAGTTATCATAATCCCTTCTAAATTCAACAAATATGCTTTCAATAATGCCGTTTGCACCAATTCTAACTCCATTTTCAAAAATATACGTTTCGTGCAAGCCAGATTCTTGCCTAATTAGCTCGCCAAACAAATGCTTATTTTCTTCAAAATCTCTTAAAAGCAAAAACGCTATATCTATTTGCTCAATAGGTTCACTATCATCTCGAGTTGCACTACCAAGTATCATAGAAAATTCCATACCCAAAATATTTACATCTTCATCAAAGAAAAACTTTACGTAAACATTTTCTGCAATCCAGTAGCCATAGAGCATGTATGCCCCCGAAAACTCTTCTTCATTCACTTCGCGAATATCATCAGGCTCACCAAGCATCAATAAAATATCAGCATTTGTAGATTCGGCATTTATACCGTTAAAGTGAAAAGTGTTTGGATGCGGAACTTGTGAAAAATCTACAGTTACCACTCTAATCGGGCGGTTTTCAAACCCAAAATCTACACCAATACTTATACCTGTGTCAAAATAGTATGTTGGATATTTTATGCCCTCTTCATCATTAAAGTATATTTGATTACCAAAGTATTCCTCAACTGTTTCAAACCTAATCTGCAATAATCCTTTAATATTCATTGGGCGAAGTGCAGTAGCTTCTTCCACTATATCTTCAGGTTCGTTATCTTCCGGCTCTTCCACACCTACTACAATATCTTCTTCTACAGGTTGCGGCTGGTTATCTCTACAGCCCGATAACGTAAGACCTGCCGATAACGCAAAAGCCACACCTGCAATCTTAACCAATTTGCTATATTTTTTCATATTACCTTTCCTCCGTAAACATATTAATTGCTATAACATAATTATCTTCATTAAAGAAAAATCTTACAAACATCCCATCTGTTCCTGAAAGAACATAGTAAAATGAACTTTCTGCACTAACTCTGTTTTCATCCTCACCAAAACTTATTTCATGAGGCTCTCCAAACAAGCCTATAACATCATAACTTGTTGAAAGTTCGCCAATTCCATTAAAATTAAAGGTTACACCACTGTCGTCACTTTGTAAAAAATTTATAAATACGCTGGTAATAAATCCATCTATATCGTAGCTTGTTTGGATGCCATTATTATCTGATAAATACATAAAATGTTCGCTATGTGTTCCTATCAAGTGCTGAATATCTACTACTGCCGATTCTTCATAATCTAGCCCTACTAGGTGTGCCTCGCTTGAAAACTCAATAGCAAAAACGCTATGATCAGGCCTTAGAAAAACTCTGGCAAATAATTCACCTGCTTCGATATAACCGTAAGAAAGCTCTGGCTCTAGCCGCCACTCTGTAGGCCCGACGCCCTCAAAGCGATGAAGACTAGGATCCGAACCAAACAATTCCTCAATATCACTGTATACGGTGTTTCTTGTAATTCCGTTAAAATTGTAATCAAACTCTAAGGTCATTCCTTGGCGTGCAAAACTAACAAGTGCACTTATAATACGATTTTCATATGCCGAAACATTAACAGAAACGCCTCTTGCGAAGATATAAGTAACATGTGGTCCCCAATCTTGTACACCTATTTGCGGGCCAAATAAACCACTTAATTCGGCAAGCTCTTTACCAATCCAACTTTGCATGTTAATCTGTTCTTCGTTTGGCTGGTCTAAAGCAACTGTAATGTCTACCATATCATCTAGCCCTTCATTGTTTCTCGAACAACCAGCAAGAAGAGCTGCACATAGCACTAAAGTAACTCCTGCTATTTTGAGATATTTGCTATATTTTTTCATTTTGCTCCATCTCCGTCTTTTCAGTAATATCAAGCCCTAGCTCTTCAAGTTGGGCATCTTCAACAATATTTGGTGCATCTGTTAGTGGGCAAGAAGCATCTTTAACCTTTGGAAACGCAATAACATCTCTAATTGCTGTTGTTTTAACCGCAAGCATGTTAAGCCTATCAAGCCCAAACGCAATTCCGCCATGAGGGGGTGCACCATATTTAAACGCTTCTAAGAAGTAGCCAAAGCGCTCTTCTGCCTCTTCTTTGGTAAAGCCTAAAATATTAAACATTTTTTCTTGCACTTCTTTTTGGTAAATACGCATACTTCCGCCACCCGCTTCGTAGCCGTTTATAACAATGTCATATGCTTTTGCACGGGCTTTTTTAGGGTTAGTTTCTAGTAGTTCAATATCTTCATCTTTAACCATTGTAAATGGATGGTGTTTTGCATAAAATCTGTTTGTTTCTTCGTCCCATTCAAGAAGTGGGAAATCTACAACCCATAAAAATTCGTATTTGTTAGGGTCGATAAGGTTTTCACGCCTCGCAACTTCGCATCTTAAAGCTCCTAGCGAATCAAAAACAACATCATCGCTATCTGCACATAAAAGAATTAAATCACCTGCTTTTGCCGAAAACACTTCAACAATTTTTGAAAGCTCGTCATTCGTAAAAAATTTCGACAAAGTAGTTTTAAATTCGCCATCCTCTAAAACGCTAATCCACGCAAGCCCCTTAGCTTTATATGTTTTAACAAATTCTATTAAAGAATCTATCTGTTTTCTTGGCATATCTGCAAGACCTAAGACATTAATCCCACGAACCGAGCCACCAGCATCTATAGCCGATTTAAACACCCCAAAATCTGTGTCTTTCACTAAATCAGAAATATTTTTAAGTTCCATCCCAAACCTTAAATCTGGCTTGTCTGAGCCAAAGCGTTCCATGGCCTCGTCATACGTCATTCTTTTTATAGGAAGCGAAACCTCGTAATCTAAAACGTCTTTAAACATATCTCTAACCATGCCCTCGGCTAAGTTTATAACATCTTCTTGGTCTACAAAAGAAAGCTCTATGTCTATTTGGGTAAACTCTGGCTGTCTGTCTGCTCTTAAATCTTCATCTCTAAAGCATTTTGCGATTTGATAATATTTATCAAACCCAGAAAGCATTAAAAGCTGCTTATACTGCTGCGGCGATTGCGGCAATGCATAAAAATTGCCTGGATACACACGGCTAGGCACAAGATAATCTCTTGCACCTTCTGGCGTTGAACGGCCCAGAATAGGCGTTTCCACCTCTATACAACCTTGATTATTTAAAAAATTTCTAACCGACTGGTAAATTTTATGCCTTACAATTAGATTATTTTGAATTTCTGGGCGTTTTAAATCCACATAGCGGTGCTTAAGTCTTAAATCTTCTTTAACCCCTACATCAGCAACTTGAAATGGAGGAACCGCAGCCTCTGATAAAATGCGAAGTTCAGTGGCCTCAATTTCAATCTTACCTGTTTTCATATCAGGATTTATATTGTTTTCTGTACGCAAAACAACTCGCCCTTGTATAGCCAAAATATATTCTGTTCTAACATTTTTAATTTTTTTAAGCATTTCTTCATTGTTTACAGCAACCTGAATAATGCCCGTTCTATCTCTAAGTATTATAAAAACATGTCCCGGGAAATCGCGTTTTTTATTAACCCAGCCCATGATTGTAACTATCTGCCCAACATGCGTTTCGTTTACTTCTTCACACATATGCGTGCGTTTTAAACCTACCATTGTTTTGCTCATTTTAAATCCTCCTAATTATTGTTAAATCTCTAGATTGCGTGTGAGTTCCCGAATCAAGTTCAGGACAGGATGACGAAGTGCCGCACATTGTCATATTACTATCATATCACAGAAGTACCCCTCAAAAGTCTCAAATTTTATCCTCTGCCATACAAATTAACTGTAAATTGCCAAATGTCGCCAAAAAATTCTATACCTTCTAAACGCATACCTCCGCCATCATCAATTTCTTCAACTATATTCAAATTTTCACTATATCTAAAAAGACGATACTCCTGCGTAGCTCTATTCATAACTATAAGAAAAGGATTTTCCCCACCGTGTAAAATTGCAAACGCCGAATTTTCGTCAAACAACCTAGGCGGTTCAGTCCACCATAAATTTGTTTGTATGAAAAACAAATAATGCTCTCGCCACGAAAGAAACTGGTTTGTGTGCTCCATAGCCTCTTCGTATATTGTGTTTGTAATTCTTAAAACTTTTTGTTCATAGCTTTCTATAGCCTCATGCGTTTGTCTAATTTCTTCGGCTATTTCCCAATCATAGTCGTCATCTATAAGGGTGTGTTTAATAACATGGTGCCCATCCAAAATAATATTAGAAATTATTGCAGGCCCACCAAGCTCACGGCTTTCAATAAACATTAAATGCCCCGCGGTACTTTTAAAAAAGCTGCCCGAACCTCGCATAACCTCTACATATTCCACTCCATTATACCTATAAAAAAATGTTGAAACAGCACACGTTTCTGGTAAGCCACGGCGAACACCTACGGTGTAGTACCCACTATCATCAAAGCTAAAAAGCTCAAAACTAAACGTAAACGCACCATCTATTCCACGGGGCAACCCGCCGTTTAACTCTCTAATTTGCTCTAAATTAGGTGCCATTAAAGACATATACAAATTATCTAAAACCACAGAAGGGTATTTTTGCAACATAAAATCGGCTACTAGCCTTTCTGCTTCTGTTAGGCTAATGTTTGTTTGATTTCCTGCAACTCTTTCTGTTGGCACATTCTCGCCATACAATGCATACATAAATTGCCAAATGTCACTACTAAACGTTATTCCTTCTAAAATTATGCCGCCGCCATCATCAACTCTTTCAACTACACTCAAAGCTTCATTATATCTAAAAAGAATATACTCTCCAGTTGCTCTATTCATAGCTATTAGAAAAGGAATTTCTTCGCCATGTAAAACTGCAAAACCAGAATTTTCATCAAACAACCTAGGCGGCTCGCTCCACCAAGAATTGTTCATTATAAAAAACGAATACCTCTCACGCCACGAAATAAACTGGTTATTATGCCGCATTGCATTTAAATAAATTGCATTAGTAACCATATCTACCACGTGCGACTGATTAACCACGCTTTCATGCGTTTCACGCATAGAGCTAAACATCTCCCATGTGTAGTCATCATCTATAAAAGTATTTTTTATTAAGTTTGGATTACCATCTTCAAACGTGATATAAGAATATATTGCAGGGCCGCCAAGTTCGTGGCTTTCAACCATTATTAAATTGCCATTCTCATCTCTAAAAAAGTTGGCCATCATAAACCTGTCAACTTCTACATATTCTAAGCCGTTAAATCTGTAAAGAACAGTAGTGCCTCCGCCTGATTCTGGCCAGCCTTTGCGGATAAATATACTGTAGTACCCGCTATCATCAAGATTAAAAAGCTCGAAACTAAATGTAACCCTGCCATTTAGATCTATACCTCTTGGTATTCCGCCATTAAGCTCTATAATCTCTCTTACATTAGCTGAAATTATTAGCTTGTGCCCATAACTTAAAACAACCGAAGGGTAGTTTTCTGTAATAAAATCGGCCACCAAATTTTTGGCAATTATAGAGTTATCTTCTATAGGCTCTTCTACCGTAGAATTGCAAGCCGCAAATAGCAACAATCCTAAAATTAAAACTGCAAATATTTTCTTACTCATCAAAAAACCCCTTTCAAGTTTTTATTGAATTATGTATGGTGATAGGTCTAGGTTTGCTCTAAAATTAAAACCGTACTCTTGCCATTGTCATTAGACATATAGCGAAACAAAGATTTTTTTAATAGCCATGCAATTCCCACCGTCATTAGACGTGTAGCGAAAATAAAAAGTATAGACTAGGAACGTCATTGCGAAACCCTGTAAGGGTTGAAGCAATCCATGTTAAAACCACATTTTTCGGCATTTACTTGGACTGCCACGTCGGGCACTTGGCCCTCCTCGCAGTGACTTGTAGCGATATTGAGATTTTCGTCTCGAAACTTCGCTACTCACGCTCGTTTCTTGCCGAAAATTTTGAATTTCGTTACAACCCTAATGACACTCGCGAACTTAAAATTTCGGGCAAGCACTTAACTTCAATACAAATTCTATTGCGAAGAAGCCAACTCTAACCCCTACTATACACCTTAGCCATAACCCCCCAAATATCGCTTGTAAATTCTATGCTATCTAAAACTATACTGCCATCGTCATAAAATTGCTCAACAATGCCTAAAGTTTTATTATACCTAAAAAGAGTGTACTCTCTTTCAGCATCCATAACTACAAGGGTAGGAATTTCTGCATCATGCAAAATTGCAAACGCCGAGTTTTCGTTAAACAACATCGGATACTCGCTCCACCAAGAGTTTTGCATTATAAAAAATATTATATGCTCCCGCCAAGAAAGAAATTGGCTGTTATACTCCCAAGCTTCTTCACGTATCAAGGCAAAAACCCGCTCGAGTGACAACCCGTCGTGCCCGCCATTTCCTACAAATTCAAAATCTCTAGTCATTTCGCTAAAAATTACACCATCAAAGCTACTATCTTCCAAAAAAGTATCTTTAATAAAGTTGGGATTTCCTTCTTCAAAGGCGATGTGCGAATATATTCTAGCACCTACATGCTCATGCCCTTCAATCATCATTAGGCTACCGTCGTGATTATTTCGCCAAAACGAAACCGTCATCATTCTATCAACTTCTACATACTCTGCTCCGTTAAACCTGTAGATAATGGTTACGTCATTGGCAACCGATTCAAGCAAGCCCTTTCTAATAGATATGGTGTAATACCCGCTATCATCAAGATTATAAAGCTCAAAACTAAAAACAATCGAGCCATCGTTTATATCTGCACCTCTTGGCAAACCGCCATTGTTTGCAAAAACCTCGTCCCGATGGTTAGAAAGTATTATTTTATACCCATAATTTAAAACTGCTGCAGGGTAATTTTCTAAAATAAAATCGGCAACTAGCTCTGTGGGTGTTCTTTCGTTAATAATCGGTGTTTGTACTTCTATTTCTGTAACAAGCGTAGCATTTTCTACCGTTTCTGTAGAGCTACACGCCCCCAGCAACAATATCCCTAAAGCTAAAACTGTTCCTACCAATAATTTTTTCATTAAAACCTCTTTTAAATTTTGTCGAATTATGTTATACTAATTAGTATAAATATATCGTATCATTATATCACAAAAAGGAGTGCTTTACAATGTATATTTTAGAAAATTTACAGCCAAAAAAAGTTTTTAAGTTTTTTGAGGAAATAAGCCGTATACCTAGGGGTTCGGGTAATGAGTTAGAGGTGGCTAAATATATAGAAAATTTTGCGAAAGAGCGTGGATTATGGGTTGTTCGTGATGATTTTCATAATGTAATTATTAAAAAAGATGCAACGGCTGGGTATGAAAATTCGCCTGTGGTGATGCTTCAAGGCCATATCGACATGGTTTGCGAAAAAAATGCAGGCACAGTTCACGATTTTGAGAAAGACCCTATAAAACTCGTGATAGATGGCGAGTTTTTGCGTGCTGATGGCACGACACTAGGGGCAGATAACGCTGTTGCTGTTGCTTACGCGATGGCAATTTTAGATAGTAATAACCTAAACCACCCAGCACTTGAAGTTTTGCTAACGGCAGACGAAGAGCAGGGCATGAGCGGTGCCATAAACGTGGATGGTAGCCTGTTTAAAGCCACACGCATGATAAACCTTGATTCTTCGCCGGAAGGGCATTTTTATGCGGGTTGCTCAGGTGGAATGAGGCAGCTTATTACACTTAATTTAACGCGTGAAGCAGTTCCTGTAGACTACTCGGCATATGCAATAAAGGTTAGGGGACTTAATGGTGGGCATTCTGGAAATGCTATCCATTTAGAACTTGCAAATTCTAACAAAATAATTGGCAGAGCTTTTCAAACAATTTCCAAAATCACCGATATGCGAATTTTAGAAATTTTTGGCGGACTTAAGGAAAATGCAATTCCAAGAGAAGCAGATTCTATCATTTTTATGCCTAAAAGTGATCAAAAAGATGTCGAAAATGACATAAAAACGCTCGAAAATGTGCTTAAAAAAGAGTTTAGATTGTCAGATAATGGCGTTTTTGTAATTTTCGAGGAAATAAATTGCGACAAAAATTTAGCATTCGACAAAGCAAGCACTAAAAAAATTATGCAGGCGTTAAATATCATTCCTTCGGGTTTACTCCACAAAAGCCTTGAAATACAAGGGCTTACAGAAACATCTACAAACCTTGGTGTTGTTGAAACTGATGGTGATAAGGTTATTCTCACCTCAGCATCACGCTCTTCAGTGGCTTCAAGAAAAGAGTACATGAAGCAAGTGTTTGCAAGCATTGCCGAAGCTTTAGATGCAGAAATTTTAGTAAGAAACGAATACCCTGCTTGGGAGTTTAACCCAAATTCAGAGCTTAGAGATATAGCAATGGCAACTTATAAAGAAATGTTCGGCAAAGAGCCAAAACTCACGGCAACACATGGCGGGCTTGAGTGCGGCTTATTGCTCGAAAAAATACCGAGTATTGATATTGTTGCGTTTGCTCCAACCATGATTGGTATTCACACGCCAGAAGAAAAGCTTGATATTGCTTCGACTGAGCGTGTTTACAACCTCTTGGTTAAAGTTTTAGAAAAATTGAGGTAACGAAGATGTTTGCAAATGGTGATAATTTAAAGCTAGAAAAACATTTTGTGGCCTATTTAGAAATCCTTGGCTACAAAGAAATTATTGAGGAAAATAGAGAGCGTGAAGTCGCAAAAATACTTAAAGATATACTTGAAAAAATTCAGTCTGACACAGAGATTGCAAAGCTTTTTTTCGACGATGAGGATTTAAGGATTAAAATGGTTTCGGGCCACCTAATACTTAGCTCTCGGGCGAAATGGAGCAGTGTTTTTAGCGTGTCGGCAAATATACAGTACAATTTGGCACAATATGGCATATTTGTGCGTGGTGCAATTTGCTATGACGAGCTTTATTCTGATGCCGAATTTATTTACGGCAAAGCCTTAGCAAAAGCCCAAAAACTCACAGCAGAAGAAGCCCTCTACCCAAGAATTTTAATCGACCAAAGCTTTTTAGATGCCACGCAACTAACTCGCACAAAATCATATTTTTCGACCGATTTTGACGGACATATTTTCGTAGACTACCTGCGTTATTTTAAGTTTTTGTACTTTTATTTGGAGTGCGACGAAAGTGCGTTGCAGTTGCATAGGGCCTATGTAATTAAAAACATGGAGAAGTATAAGGGTAATGCAAAGGTTTTGATGAAATATAAATGGTGTAAAGATTATCATAATAGATTTTGTGGGGAGAATTCGGAGTATAAAAATTTCGTTATTGAGTGAATCCCTCTGTCATTATGAATACCTCTCCAACCGTCATTGCGAGGAGTACGAAGTACGACGAAGCAATCCATGTAAACGCCTAAAATTTGGGAGAAACATGGATTGCTTCGCTCTGCTCGCAATGACGGTGGAGAAGTATGCAAAAAAGGAGATTATGAAAGTGAGTACAAGAATAGAAGAATTTAAACCAGAAAAGTGTTTTATAGCCTATTTAGATATTTTGGGATATGAAAAAATTTTAAAAAAAATTGGAACTACCGAACTGGTGAAAATAATAAAAAACATATTAACAACACTTAAAGAGGAGCAAAAATATATTAAAGAGACTCTTGAAGGTTTGGGGGCATTAGATTTCAAATTTAAGATTTTCTCTGACAATATAATAATCTGCAATAAAAACCCAATATATCTTTGGATTTTAGTAGCTGGAATACAATCTAAACTAATTGAACAAAATATATTCACAAGAGGTGCTCTGTGTTATGAGGATTTATATATTGATGACGACTTAGTTTGCGGAGAAGGCATTATAAAGGCTCACAAATTAGAAACTGAACAGGCAAAATATCCGAGAGTTATATTAGATGAGCCTTTTTTGAAACAATTGAATATTCTTTTAAAAGGGTATAAGCCCTTTGCAGAGGTTTTTGATTTTTCTGAATTAAAGCAACTAGAGCAACATCTTCTGAAAGATTATGACAATAATATATTTATAAACTATCTAAGAATTCTTACAGACGCTACTGGTTCTATAAGCTTTATAAAACTTCATAAGGACAATATAGCTAAAAACTTAAAAGAATATAAAAATAATGAACTAGTATTTCCAAAATATGAATGGTGTAAGATTTACCACAACAAGTTTTGCCAAGAAAACCCTGAATACTTAGAATACGTTATAGAATAAAACCCTCGCTCAGTCATTGCGAGGAATGAAATGACGAAGCAATCCATGCAAACGCCTAAAAATTGCAAAGAACACGGATTGCCGCGTCGCACTTCGTGCTCCTCGCAATGACGGCGTTGAGGTAACAAAAAAAGACGGACATAAATCCGTCTTTTTTTCTACCACTCTATAGAATCCGCCTTGCTTCTATTCAATTTCGAAAAATCCGTCCTTGTAAACGAAATCGTCGAAAGTGCTAAAAACAACACTCCAAAGCCCAGTAAAATCACAAGCGAAATCATTGGTGTTACCGTAAAGTTTCCAATCGTAAACGCCAGTTCTTCGTTAATAAGTTCCTGCGTTCCTAAATGCGTTCTTTCTAGTGCCACCCATCTAAACGCTGCAACGGCATAAGTCATTGGGTTAAAACGTCCAATAATTTGTATCGTATTAGGCACCATAGAAAGCGGAATATATGCCCCCGAAATAAACATCATAGGCATACTAATCGCCATTGATACAATTTGAAAGGTTTGTGTATTTTTTGTTTTGGTTGCAAGAAACAGCCCAAAACCCGCAAATACAAGCCCAACAAAAATCATCATCAAAATTACGTAAACAATTGTAAGCCAAGATTCTACCCTATAGCCAATAAAAAAGCCGATTATAAAGATTATGAGTGCCTGTGCTGTTGCAATTGTTGCCGAAGAAAGAAACTGCCCCGCCGCAATTGTAATTCTTTTAACTGGCGAAACAAGCACTTCTTTCATAAAGCCTGAGGCCATATCGTCTATCGTCGAGCTTGAAATTCTTAAAGAAATTTCAAACACGGTTGAAATAATTATACCTGCAAGCATGTAAGCCACAGGGTCTTCAACAAACTCGTTACTAAATATCGAGTTAAAAATGTAGAGGAAGAAAAACGGGAAAATTGTTGAAAAAACAAGGCTCGTGCGGTTTCTCACAAATGCCTTTAAATTTCTTTGCCATAAAGCCATAACTGTTTTCATTAGTTTGCACCCTCCCTAATTTCTTTGCCTGTAATTTCAAGGAAAACATCGTTAAGAGTGCCTTTTTTAATCTCTATATCTGTAATGTCTTCTTTTTGCTCGCTTAAAACTTGCATTAGATGTGGAATATTGTCGGCATCTACTCTGTGGTATTTTGGACGAACAGCAAAGCCGATTCCATATTTATTTAAGAGTTCTTCTAGTTTTTCGGGCGATTTGGTTGTAATATATGCCCTGTCTTTGGTGTATTGCTTTTTAAGCTCGAAAGGTGTGTCGTGTGCAATGATTTTGCCGCCATCCATAATTGCAACTTTACTACAAATCTCTGCCTCGTCCATATAATGGGTTGTTAAAAATATTGTTATATTTTTTTCTTTTTGAAGCTTAACGATATACTCCCAAATATGTGCCCTTGTTTGCGGGTCTAGCCCTGTTGTTGGCTCGTCTAAAAACAACACTTTTGGGTAGTGGATAAGCCCGCGGGCAATTTCTACCCTGCGTTTCATACCGCCAGAAAGTGCACCAACCATCTTTTTTCTAACTTCTAATAAATCTACTAAGTTAAGTACAAATTTTATGCGTTCTTCCACTTCTTGCTTTTTCACGCCATAAAAAACGCAGTGCATTTTTAGATTTTCTTCAACAGTCATTTTAGCATCTAACGTAGAATCTTGAAAAACAACGCCAATTGCCTTACGAACATCATCTTTTTGCTTAGAAACGTCTTTCCCATCTATTAAAAGCGTGCCCGAAGTTTTTTCAAAAATAGTACAAAGCGTGTTAATTGTTGTGCTTTTGCCCGCTCCGTTTGGCCCTAAAAATGCGAAAATACTGCCTTCTTCAACAGAAAAAGAAATATTATCTACAGCCGTGAAATTGCCATATTTTTTTGAGAAGTCTTTAACTTCTATAATTTGTTTCATTGATTTAATTCCCCCTTTTTTCTACGAAACATTAGTATACCATAAATTATATACGAATGGAAGTTCTATTTGTCTGATTTTTTAAAATAATATTTGATAAATATAGGGCGAATAAAATTCGCCCCTACAATCACCTAATTAGCTAGACCATTTTTATATTTCTTATACCACTCAGCAAGTTCTTCCTCCGGATAAACTTCTAACACTTTAAGAATTTCACACGCAAATTCTAGTGCCGATGTTTCGTTTGCTGTTATAAAGCCTTTGTCGTTAACTAGTTGCGAAACCACAAAATTTGCGTGTCCCTTGTAGCCTTTTTCGTCTTTTAGCTGTTCCATAAAATACTCGTATTCGTCGCCCGTGTGCTTGGCATTATCAAGAAAACCATGCTTAGCGAGAAACTGCGTTGCACCGCAAATAGCAGCAACCGGAATGTTTAGATTGTTCGCTTTTTTCACAAAATCGGCAATTTCTTGGTAAATGTTTTCACCCCAAGAAAAACCACCCACTAAAATTATCATTGCCAAATTATCAAGATTTTTATACTCCTCAATAGTATAATCTATTTCAGTACGTAAACCGCCAATTGATACCTTTGGATTTTTGTCGATAGAAATTGTTTTAACATCATGTGTTTGTGCCATAGTTATGCCAGCAATTACGTTAGCGGCCTCCCAATCTGCCCAATGGTCAGTTAATAATAGTAATACTTCTTTTTTCTGCATTTTATATTCCTCCATTATTGTTTAAGAATTAGCCATAAAGCAGGGCGAACCCCGCCTGTACACCTGCCATCGGCTATATTCCCTTTTAATATATTGTTACCTTGAATACCTATATTGCCATCGCCATGAATATACACAGCCTTTAAAGGCACACGACCAGAAGAACGGAGCCACCACCACCAAATACGCCCATTTTCAAGCCTCGCTATGCGTTTATCATTGTTTATGTCTTTTCTTTCAAACCAATACCTTTTATTTTTTCTAGTGTCGTAAAGTTTTGCACTGCTGTCGCCAAAATATCGGCACGTCACTTCCTCAATACTTAATAAAAATATGTTGTCCTCCGTATCTTCGCCGCCGTTTGTGCCATACCATTCGTTGTTTAGATTTTTATTTACTACCAAAATTATTCTTGATTTATCAGCTTCACTAAATTTATTGTAAAACTCATCATTAAGATATTTTCGCAAGGCACAATCAGCCCATGTTGTATCTTTATAGGCATTATGGTAAGGCCGCTGATCGATTATATTTTTTGTTATAATCAAGGCTTTATCTCCACAAACATCAAGCACGTGCCAATCGTATTCACCAAAGGCTATAGTATCACCTATTTGGCTACTCACTTAATTTCCTCATTTCCAATAATTTTTTTACACATTCTAAGCTTTTAGCATCAGGCATATAAAATGCCATATCCGCACTACAAACATTGTTAAACTCTTTGCCAAAAATTGTTTTGAGTTTACCAGGGCTACAATTACCGCCACAACTTCCGCAAGTATTAACATTTGCCCAAGCAATTTCTTTCATTTCATCGCTAATTTTAAAATTATCAAGCTCACGGCTATAATCGCCGTCGGTCCAGATAGTAAATGGGTCAGGCATTTCTGTACCCTCGCCAATGTGCATATAGCACATAACTTTGCCTTTGTAGCTAACTTCGGCACCGTTTATTGTCATTTCGTTTTCTTCTAAATATTTTTTAAAATCTAGCACGCTTTGATTAGACATTTTAGTTTTCTCCTTTTTGATAATTTCTTTTGATAGAAAAATAATTAACCTTACAACTATTTAAGTTAATAAATGAATAAAAATTCTTCGCAAGCTCGCCTGAATTACCTGCATCTGCTTCAAATTTCTTAACATCTTCCAAAGTTTCAAATGTTATAGAATCTGCCCAAGTATCACCATCAACCATTTGTTTCCACGAAATATACCCTTTTTGCTTGGATATATATTCATTATTTAGCTTTTCTGCCGCCTTTAAAAATTCTTCAACATCTACACCTTTTTTTAACTTAAAAGAGCAATAAAATACGGCACTTAACATAAAAATTCATCCTTTCAAGATTCTAATTCTAACTCAAGCCATTTTTTAAGTGCAGCACGATTTTCAGCATCAGCTACCGAGAAATTAAAGCCAACAAACCTGCAAGCTTCAAATTCTTTGCCCTCTTGCATAAACTTATAAGGTCCTCCGTGTTTACACTCTATAAAGCTTGGGTTCTTTTTTGCACAACCTCCACAGCCACGAGAATTCCTCATAACCTCCAGCATACTTTCTGGAAGATTTGTTTCAATACTATCTGAACTTGTTGCATTAATTGTATTAGGTCTTACAATGCACTCGGTTTCTTTCATTGTAATTCTTACCACAATTTTTTTGCTTTGTTTTGATGTATACGTAAAATTTCCCTTAGAATCAACAGCAACTTTGCATCCACTGTTCGTTAAAAGCTTATCCATCTCAACAACCCAATTCTTAATTTCTAGTTGCTGGAAATTAATTAATTCGTTAAATTTTTCATCTTTTTTGCTCATTAGCTGTATTCCAACCCTTCTTTTGTATACGGACAATTCGCAATGCAAACAGTATCACATTTACTTCTCAACTTTTTACAAGATTCTACATTAAAAAATTCATCTCTATGTACGCCTCTTTGCCATAGCCTGCCACTTATTGCACTTGCTGGGCATATATCAGCACAAAAACTGCAATTTGGCGGACAGTTTGACGCTTCTATAGCTTCTCCGCACTCGAAAGGTGCATCTGTTAACACGGCAGTAAATCTAACAGCAGGACCCTGCTTTTTAGAAACCAAAAGGGCACACTTACCAATCCAGCCTAAACCCGCTATTGTTGCCAGCATTTTGTATGTAATTTCCATTGTTGAATATGTGGTATTACGTTTGTATCCTTTTTCCTTTAAAAAGGCTTTAGCTGCTTTGTTGTATCTCTCCAGAGGATTGCTTTCTTTCCAGTCATCCCTAATGGTTTGTTTTTGCGTGTTGCTAAGCTTGTCCCACACGGCTTCTGGTGCATATGTTGTTGCCATTATTATGCCAACACTTAAGCCTTTTCCTAGTTTTGCCCTAAGCTCTTCTGGTAATACGCTAAGGTCTGCAAATCCAACTATATCGCAGCCTTCCGACTTCAGATTTTCTATAAATTCTTGGTTTAAATTCATCAAAATTCCCCCTTGCTAAATCTTAGTATAACACAAAAAACATGACAACTGTGTGTCATGTTTTTTGAATTCTATTTATAATTCAATCATTTTCGATAGTAAGTTAGGGAATACTGTTGATATGAAAACCTTCTGTCGATTTTGGGGTAGAATATAATATAAAACCATCCTCCATATTGCCAGTAATGAATACTTCTTGCAATCGAATATTATTCATAGTAAGAGCACCACTATTAAGTTGAAGACGCCCATTTTCATTAC
>Ga0136643_10005480_pt1 | contig 17904 bp, 11 predicted proteins | sample TergutLab28metaG_FD_96883 | JGI IMG/M metagenome (GOLD analysis project Ga0136643, IMG submission 96883) | Labiotermes labralis P1 segment gut microbial communities from Petit-Saut dam, French Guiana - Lab288 P1 (version 3) (version 3) | ecosystem: Host-associated > Arthropoda: Insects >...
ATCAGCTGTGCAGGTTGCAGTATTTGGAACCGCAAGAAGCCCCCACTTTTCTCTGGCCATTATCTCCGTAACCGTTCAACTTTGGATATAGGTGTTTTGGGTTATATCGGTATACTTTAACATGAGGAACACTCTTCCGAAGTCTGGCACATTCCTCCTGGGACACCTTGTATATATATTGGATAGCAGTAAGGAAGGGGTTAAAGTTTTCATGCATAGTATGAATTTCTGGCTTGTGAATTTGGTTTGTGGTTGGTATTTGTAAGGCTTATTGTGTGAGACTTTTATTTGTATATCTCTGTATTAAAAAGGCATTTTAGGTCCATGGTACACTTTAAGAACTTTCCTGCTAGAATTAAGGTCTGAAACTAGGTACATATAAGAAAGGCCATGTATTAGTGTGGAGAAAAATTGAAAATTCTGGCAGTAATGTTAGTTGAAATTGTGGTATATTACCTTCCTTTCTAAACACTAAATCAGAGAGGAGACTGGAAAAGAAGGCAAATGTTTCATTCCTGTCTGTCCTTTAAAAAGGTAAATGTTTTCTTCTAATTTGCACTAAACAGTTTACCTGTTCTTGATGTTAAGATTACCTTGATGCATTTGTAGACAGTGCTTTTGTAGGAAGTGCCATTCTCAAATTCATATTCAGAGTGTTCATGGAGCTTCCAGTAGTGATTAGGTGGACAGTTGCATGCAGCCAGAACAGTGGTGTGCGTTGTAGTAGGAGGGACTGCTTTTGAGGTTGATAGTGTTCTGGCAGTTTGTGTTGTCACAGTTATGGCCTGACTGTCTGCTGCACATTGTGGCAATTCTGTTACATCATGGCAGAACTGAAACAGAGTGCTAATTATAACTGATTACCCAGTGGCAGAATATGAAAATTCAGCACCTCAAAAAATATACCCAAGCCGGTCATTTGACAGAGTTGAACACATTTAAAACTTTGCTCTCGGGGCCATTTTGATGTCTTTCAATCCCCTTTTCCATTTCCAAAGCAGTTGCTTTTATGAGCAGAATTTTATGTGCATTTCCTCTTAATACCCTATATGGTGTGTGTACCTCCCTGTCATCCTTATTTTTATCACCCTAACACAATAAAACTCTATTTATCCAGCACTTTGCTTAGCAGACAGTTTACAAAAACAACATATTTTTCCAAAGAGTCCACTGTGATTTACTCCTCTCCTCACTCACTCTCTCTCTCTGTCTCTCTTCCGAATAATTTCAGGTTCTCTTATTGCTATGTCTAACTTTGGCCCAAATTTTTTCTTTGGCCAGTTCTCAAATATCCTTTTATCTTATAGTGGTATACCAGCTTTCAGACTCGTAAAAAGACGGAAAATTGTAGTTGTGAATGCTGAGAAACAGGATGAAAGTAAAAAGATGGAAAATTGTAGTTGTGAATGCTGAGAAACAGGATGAAAGGATTTGGTTTTGAACTGCATGTGAGCATATATACATATTTTCTTAGTTTAATCTGCTTTTAATGCATTGTAAACATCGTATAAATTTGTTGCTGTCATTTCCAAGCACTTGACCTTTGCCACATTGCAACAAATTTATCAGCAGTTCTAATAATATGATTTTGTTTTATATTCTGTTAATAAGATATGAACATACTCTTAGATTTTTTGACGTTTTGTTGACCGTGCATCGCAGTATATTTATCTCAGTATTTAACCAACTTAATGCACAAAATTCGTTTCACAATAAGTTTTATTTCACGCCTCTACATGTTTTGAGCACATGTGCTCAAAACATATAGAAGCGGGAAATGAAACTTATTGTGAAACAAATTTTGTGCATCGAGTTGGTTAAATACTGAGATAAATGTGCTCTTAGATGTTCTTGCATTTACTTCTAAATCAACAAACTTACTTGATTTTAATTTATGCTTTTAGCTTACTTTTCGTCTTTTGTAAGGAAAGATCTTGTCTGTAAATATGCTGCTCCCCAATCCTCCTGATTGACAGGCAACCACATTACTTACTGTAGCAGCATCATACCACTAGAGGACATCCCATTGTGTACCCCGTAATTACCTGTGGATGAACCCTCATCTGTCATGTCATTTGGGCATTGGGGGATGGGAGCATTGATTGCAAAACGCAAATACATATGAGGCCAGAGACACAAAATGTGTGTTCAGATTGTGATTCTTGATAGTGGTAATTCATGAATTACTGCAGCTGTGAAATTGTGTTTGGAAGTAGAACATATACTTACCTACATATTCGCAAAAAGCTTTTCTTTATGCACTACCTGCAGACCTGACAACAAAACTTTGTAGTTATAGCTGGTACGCAGAATAGGCCCAGGAATTTATTGCTGAGATAAACTAAACCCATTTGTTCAGCTTCCATAAATACTGCTGAGATGTGTAGTTATTACTGTATAGGCCTTGTTAACCCTGCCTTATAAGTTGAATAATTTGAAGGACAGGCTTTACACATTCTGTCGAGAACTCTTTATTGTTTATGGTTCTGTTGTTGCACAACATATTCTTACTACAAGTGTATTCTAATATAATTTTGATTTACTTTGAGTTGTGAACGGTTGTTAAGGCTCATTGTGTAATTATCCTGCTTGCTGCTCCATTCCGTGGGACAGTCATATCTGTAGGGGCAGCGACACATTCTCTCTATTCGCATACGGAACCAGAATCGCCGATGCAGGACGTTACATACAGTGTTGGCTGTGCACAGTTGTAATCCTATTTCACTCTGAGCCTGTAAACAATAACATGGGAATCTTTGTCATCACCTTCACATCCACACCTACACGGTGGTGTCTTGGTTCATACCCTAGAACTACCAGCGGAATTCACTATTGACTATGTTGCCATTATTTTTGTTGCTGTTTTGTTTATGTGATGTGCCTCTGCCTGTTGGTGTATTGATTCTTGGATCACTGACTTTCTTTAATTGCATAGGTAGTACAGCATTTAGTGGTAGGGTGATATGAATGGGAATGTGCAGTGAGGGGATCGTGGCCTACTTTGTTGTATTACTCCAACATCTGCTTGGTGGGTCTTGGTCTCATTCCCTTGCCACTCAAGTATACAGCAGAAGTGCCGACTGCACATTAATGGTGTTTGGTGACTGGCTTGATTCTATTGCACACAAATCTGTCACCATTATCAGCAAAGATAAAATTGGATTAGGACGTCGTTCAGCCCAACTATATGCAACTCGATGTATTTATTGAATGCAGATTTTAATAAACCTAGACATAAATGTGTAAAGGAACTCGATGAAGCCAGGTCCTTCATGAGGATATAAGAGGCACCCAGCTGGTCTAGAAAATCCACATACTCTGTGGAACTTGAAAGTACATTGGTTTGTTCACAAACACCCATCACTTGTCTGCATCCTGAACCGGACAGGTCTAGCTTGTGTTGTCCTATGTTTGTTTAAAGTACCATTATAATACCATTGTTCAGTGTACACAAGGGGCTCACACGTGGTTTCCTCTCATCAAATTCCAGGCTTGGTGTGCTGTCTTATCTTATTCGTATTTGCTAAATGCCAGTCTTGTGCTCCTTTATTCACTTACCTGAATCTAATGATATTTAACGAAGAATCACAATTTTACCGGGTTTCGATAAGTACCAACATTTTAGAAGAAATTGCTGCCTTCTTCTGCAGGGTAGAAGAGTGATTCTTGACCCCTTATTCCATGACTTCTGCCCTTAAGGTAGATGTAGCAGGTTCCTCCAAAACAACACATTTGTGAAACTGATCTTGTTTGCCACTTTGAGAACTGCAGGTCTCATATCTTACATATGTTCTATCAAATCTTTATCTGTTTTCTTGATTCAATGGTGGCTTGTCACAAACCAATCCATAAAACACACCACTAGGCAAACCAGAATTCCTCCATACTAGCCTCATTTCTGGAATGGAAGAGAAGCTCATAATTTCTTCTTTGTGTGCCACATTTACCACAATGTCGTACTGGGCCAAGTCAGGGACACAGTAGCTGAACCAAGTGAGAATAAATGTCAGTTCATTTGTAGTTTGTTATTGCCATTCTTTCCACTGCATAGGTAGTATATTATTTATGATAGGATAATCATAAGTGATAAATTTGCCTGGAGGAACTGAGGAGTATCGTGAAAAAACTTGTTCATAGTCATTCATCACATGTCTCAGATTTGAACTTCTGAGACTTCCTGAATATGAAACTTAAGAGAAAGTGTGCCACAGAATTTGGTTATGTATCAAAAACAGAGACAGCATGCATGGAAGCAATGGGCTTGAAACTGTGGGATTACAGACACAGATTTTGTGTCTGATATATTGCCTCACAGCATTAGGAAGAAATCTGAAACGTGAAAAGATTATATTTTCTAATGCCTGTAACAGGGCAGCTAGGCTCAGTGCAGGAAGATGACTTGTGCAATATATGGACACCCCTTCTTTTTGTTTCTGTTCATTGAAATGTCCTGACCTTGTCCCTAATAAATACAGATAAGAGGAAACCTTGATCCTAATAGGACAGTTTGTGTCTTCAGAATGTTACAAGAGTGGACTTGGATACTAATGAAGTATGAGGCTCGCCCCTGTTCTAAATGAAGGCCCATGCCATAAAGATGTACAGAGGAATGGAGGTACATCTCCATGCATCTTTGACCTTGGAAGTTGCATGTGAATCAATGGTCTTCTCCTGACCTCTGAACTCATAGGGAAGAACTCCTGGTGCCCATGGAATAGGAGGCAGGGTGGGCCCCACTATGTCTGCATACTGTGGAGAAGAATAAAATCCCTTGTGCTTGTTGGGAATCAAAGTCTCATTCCATGGTTGTTCAGTGTGTAGTCTGGTCATTATGTTGACTGGACTGTTCTGCTCTGTTTACCATGTGTTAACACAACATTATTTTGAGTGGTGACTTGTGAAGGATTTTGGAGGAAGTCATCATTGCCTGTTCTGAGTTGCTTTTTCAACATTTGCCTGGAGCAGTGGTTCATAACTCTTTAATCTCATGTCCACTTGTGTAATGTTCTACAATCCACACATAGATTGCTGTTCCCAAAAGTGATTTTTAAAAGTTATTTCTAATCTGTTACACTTGCATCAGTTCATTGGTAGCTGGAAATAAGTTTCTATTTCATATAAGAAAGTAGTTTAGTAGGCTGAACTAGTTCTAGCCAGAATGCTTTAGTCATCTTGAAATGATCATATCCCATTTTGGGTACACCCCTAAGTTCAAAACTTGGAGCCAGGAGAGACTGAGAAAATCACATGGTACTGGTGTCTCATGCCAAGGTGTGAACCAGTGACCTGAAGCTGGAGTGCCAGCTGCAGCATGACTGTGGTTAGTGTCTTGTTTCATACCTGAGGAGGGTAGACAATGTCAGGCAGTTCTGTCTGTCTGTTTGTACTGAAGGTCTGCTGTGATGGTGGCAGCACAGCTGTTAGCAGGAATAGCAGTGGAAGAACTAAAACTTGTATCCACATGTTTACCATCTGAGCTCCACGTGCCGACTGGAATCCCTTACACCACCCATGTTCTTTTCCTCCCATGACATGCATTTCCTACACTTATCTGTGTCATTTCTCATACCATTTCTTCAGAATGTTGTGCAAGGAAATACATAAATCCAGCTCTTAGCAAGCCTACTTTCCTACTGTACAGACTTCCATTCCTGCTTGTCTCTGTGTTTTTCATGTTATATTTAGGTTGTACAGTTTTGTAAGCTAAGAATAAAATATAGAACTTGACTCAGTATTTTTCTGTTGCATGCTTTTGTAATTATGTTTCAGGTTGTTATTACTTCTTGGGAAGAAACTCCTTAAGTGCATGTTAGATAGAGTTACAAAATTTTTTGCAGTGTTTGGACTTTATTTTATATAACTTACAGACAGTTTTTGTGCATCACTTTTAGCATGCCTGTAATCTGTCATCATATAAACGTTGTCTACTGAGCTGTGACGTTTCATTGGTTATCAATGTCAAACTGAAAATTACATGAGGACTTTACTCACACCCACAGAAGTAATTAAGTATGTGTAGGATAACTCCGTACTTAATATCTTGACACTGTATTAATTGGCACTAATATTTTTCCCACCTCAGAACTTTGTACATCTGCTGTTCTGTTGCTACCCATTGTAGGGATGTGAGCTGTGTAAGGTGGTTGTGTCCTTTTATGACATAATGTTCGTACTGCATACAAAGGGAGTCAGCTGTTCAGTGGGCACCAGGGCTTTTTCCCCGTCAGTAAAGCCGGGAGAACATTAAGCTGGCCACTCGCTGCCTCCATCCAATACCACTCTCCAGCATGCCTTTGTAGCATTGTTTCCCAGACCTTGTTCTGTAGAACACCGGTGTTCTACGAGATGTGAATAGGTATCCTATAGGGAGGAACCAAAATAAAATCATGGACTTATTTTTATTAAATTTGAATTTAGCAATTTTTATCATATTTTAAGACATTGTTCATGTAAGAATTGTTGAGGAACCTTTCATTTGGTTCATTTGTTGTGCTGAATTCTATTTGATAAATGAGGTACCACAAAACATGTGTTCCATAAACATTTACAAAGTGAAAAGGTGTTAGTTGAAGAATAAGAGACCAACTTGATGTCACTAGTTATTAAGTTTTATTTCACTTCCTCTATGCTCAACATGTTTCGGACATTAATACATCCATCATCAGGAGCTTGCAACTTTTCTATTGTATCACCACATTGGTCGTGTGTTCTTGTTTCGTTGTGTGTTGGAGTTTCGGTGTGGCTGGGTTTGGGGTGGTATCCATGTAGCAGGCTTCAAGAAGAACACACGACCAATGTGGTGATACAATAGAAAAGTTGCAAGCTCCTGATGGTGGATGTATTAATGTCTGAAACATGTTGAGCATAGAGGAAGTGAAATAAAACTTAAATAACTAGTGACATCAAGTTGGTCTCCTATTCTTCAACTATCACAATGATGCATGGTCCAATATACGTAAAAAGGTTTTGGAAAGTTTTGGAAACCCTCTTTATGGCATTTTGCTTAATTGGGCATGGAGAATTCGTATTTATTCTAATTGTAATTTTGTAAAACTTTATCTGTAATTTTGTAGGACCTTCTACCATGCACTTTTGTTTTACTTAATAATTTCATCATTACAGTACTGTAATACAAAGCAGAAAGTAGCACTTTTTTATTTACCCTACCAAAAATGGCCAAAACATGACAGAATAAATGCAGCAGTATTATGTTACAGATTTTATGTGTTCACGTTGTTGGATATTTCATTAAATTTGCCTGTAATTATGTAAATTATAAAATACTGAAGTACTGTGTTAATGAGAACCATTTTGGAACATAATAGAAGAATTGAGATTATTAAATTACTGGAACTTGACAATTGTGAAAAGTACTAAAGCAGTAGCATGTGTGGGGGAAACAGGAAATTCATATGAAATTGTTGGTAGGAAAAATAAAGGTAAGAGGCCATTTCACTGAGGCGGGTTTGCATTGAAAAGTAGTTTTAAAGTACAGCTTGAGACACAAGATTTGAAGATGGAATTGGGATGGAGGAAAGGCTGAAAGGGAAAGATGTCTTTGAAGACTGAAAATTGGATGGGAGGATATAAAAATGAATGTTACAGAAATCTGGTGTTAGTATATGGAAAGTAATAGTACCAAATGACAGGTCTTGTAAACACAGTTATAAATTTTGGATTCCATGAGAGCAGGGAACTTTTTGGTCAAATGGTTGCAGGAAGACTGCCATTTAGCTAATCAGACTTCTCTTGCTTGCTTGGTTAGTTGGTCCAATCATTAATGTGCTCAAAAGATTTGTATTTTGAAGTACGAATAACAGATCATTTGTAAAGTTACAGTGTGTGTGGTTCAAGTGCCAAGTATTAAGATTGGCAACAAAATGCGTATGATCTTGTGACATTGGTAACATTACGTGTATATTTTGACAGATAGGTACCAGTGTTTCAGAGGAACCTGCTGTCTCCATCTTCAGAGTCCCAGGGTTGGAGGCAGTGGGATTGTAGAGTAAGTTCTGCCTAGCTATCAAGTTACTTGACATAACATCCCAAGAGACTGATTTTAATACTGGCTGCCATGAGAGCCTCAGTACTGCTTTGCGAAGTTCAGTACACATTTGTCATGTCCAAATTCCTCTGATTGTTACCTTACAGTCTATGGAAGCAACCAAGGCTCTGCTACGGCATACTTTGCGGGCAAAACTAGAAGCAGCTTTGGATTCAGAAGTGCCCCTTCTAGTGCAGCACTGGATTAGTACAGAATGTCAGGCAAATTTTCGCCGTTTTCTGGATGATGAAGACATTGGATTACAACGTCAAAGAATGGACCCTTGACCTTCAAATAACAGAAGAGGCTGTTGAGGTACTTGTGCAGTGCCAGTGTATAGTTCTACTTTTCTGAAAGAATCTTTCTTAAAAAAATCAGTTACTTTTATAGCTTTTCTGCTATCATTGTACAAGGTTCTCATAGCAAGTCTGGGTATGTACAATGCAATACACACATGAAAGCAGTTGTTTAGACGTGATTTCTTGAATTCCCTTTAAATTTATCTAGTATAAAAGTAATATATTATTTTTCAAAACTTCAAAGTGAAGCTCAATGAATTTTACCCAGATAACTGTTACTTTATTTCTTCATAGTTGAATTTGCAACACATTGACTCTGCTAGAAGTGCTAAGAAGCTGGTTTGATGGTTCTGAGTGAGCTGTTCAAGTCACACTAATGACCTGACATTTATTTTTGTACTGAAAGGGTTATGTTGGTTTGTATCTACCAGTCATAATCCTTGGGCTGTCATCACTTGTCTTTAGCACTTTATGGCATGTGAGTGGAAGTAGAGCATTTGTTGAATGTAGAGTGGCTTGCAGGGAACAGTTGCCTGCTGCTCCAATCATACATAGGAATGTGGTGTTCTGTCTGTAAGCTTAGTGGCACTGTTAATTGCCCATGTCTTGTACAGACTCATATGCTGTTTCCAGTAGCTCATAAAAGAACAGCAGAATTATTTTCATAATCAGAAGGTAATTTTAAGGAACTGTTATCAATTGACCAATTACGACATATACTACTTGAGGTGCGCAAGGTGCCGTAGTTGATTTTAGTCATTAGCGGTTTGCTGGCAATACAAGTTGTACCATCCATTTTCATATTTGAGGAAAGAAGATGGTCTTATTAAATATTTCTTAAGTATTTATTTAGGGGAAATCTGTAGCATACATAATGTATCATTATAATTAACAGATGTTGCCAAATGTAGTACACTTCCTTCATCACCTATGGTATTTGTATTCACTGTTTTTATTTTAACAGTAGTCAGAAATATGATTATCTAAATACACTTAACATTTTAAACCAGTTGGTTCAAATAACTTTCATGTCATTTCCAAATTTTGTTGTACTCAGATCATTTTAAACAGTACAGTCAACATCTATGCAAGACAACCATTATTTATTGTCACATTGTGATTAGCGACTTACACATCTTTTATACCAGAACTGACCAATGTTTTATTTTATACCCAAATTAAAAATCAAAGTTTACATGTGTATTGTATTCTGAATACAGAATGCCTGTATATTAACATTTATTGTATACACACACATCACTGGAGTATTGCAAAATCCATTTTGAATCAAATTTAACTGTGGAACCAGACAGAGGTGTAATTGGCTCTTTTGATTATGTGATATAAATTTGAAACATGTCTGTTAACTGATTAGGAATTACATTTATGTTTGTATTAATGACAGAATTTGATCACGGAAAGAAAAGAATGATTTATATTTTATTTGCGTAAAGTTTTAAACTGGTGATATGTCCGTAGATATGAGAATGTGGTTTTAACCTTGCCCACTCACCTGTCCGAAATTACAAATGCCAGTTATCATTTCCCATATTGACGTGCCATCTGTTAATATGAATTTGAAATGTGCTACTCTACTGTCACAATGATGAGCACCAAGTTGGAGTGGAACAGATGTTGCCATCATGTGTTAGTAGAAGTTGTATCAAATTAACCAGTTTTGTGTATGTGTTCCACAAAATGTTAAGAGCGGGGTACTTTTTCATGCTACAAGAAACTACTAAGTGAGTGGACCTTGTAAACAGAGATTTAAACAACAAGTGATGAAGTCAGTCGGCCATGTTGGAGTCTAATTGTGTATTTATTTTCATTCAATAGAATTCATCCCATTGTGTCATTGAAACAATCAAAACAACATCATATTAGCAGCCCAACACAACTGTATATTCTTAGAAAACACAATGTATTTTGGAATACATAATCCATCATCAGGCTAATTACAGGCTTAAATTGCTGGTGAAATTGTAATGTAATATTATGAGTTGCATTTTACCTGCAGTTTAAGTTTGTATTTAGCCTAATGATTGATTATATAATTTGCAACATGTGGCATTTTTTCAAAATGTGTCATGGCTTAGTATTGGCCTTCTAATAGGAAGGTGCTTATGTGTGCAAGATTCTGGTAAGTGATACAGTTAAGAGGAAAACTACCAATTGTGTACTTTCTTAAGTCCACTGTACCAGTCTGCAGATCTCCAGACATGTAGGCATCCAGAGAAAAGATGCCAGAACCAGTTTGTTTTTATATTCAGATGTTGAGGTAAAACGGTTACTATGACTGTTGTCATGACATCTTCTGCCATCAGAGAGCAGTTACTGTCACTGTTATCCTGGCCTCTTGTACCAAGAGACAGCAGTTACTGTGACTTGTCCTGGACTCTTGTGCCAGGAGACAGTAGTTACTGTGACTGTTTTCCTCTTGTACCAAGAGACTGCTGTTAGTTTGACAGGTACTGTGACTGTTGTCCTCTTGTACCAGAGACAGCAGTTACTGTGACTTGTCCTGGACTCTTGTACCAGGAGACAGCAGTAACTGTGACTGTTGTCTTGGCCTCGTATGTGAGGAGAGAGTTGCACAGAGCACACCAGAATGACTAGTAAGGAGGTTTATAGTATGTGGTGATTCATTGTCAGTGTCCTCCACATCATCATATTAAGGAAAACTGAATTATGATTATGATTTTCAGAAACTTCTGTTTCCATTTTATTTTTAAACCATTGTGTCTGTTTGCATTATTTTGAGCAGTATGGTTGTTATGTGTTTTTATGTCATGGTTGAATTTGCATGAGAAACTTCTCTGAGACTGCTTTGACATTGAATATGCACTGTGTACCAAAATGAGTGTACATTATTTGTTATAATGTATAATTTTTTGATCATGCAAATGTTGCTGTATTTGTATGCTCATATGGTAGCACTATAACTGGACTGAGGGCTAAGTCCTGCCGTATTACACATTTTACTGTCACAATTGGAGGGCATCATTCTATGGTAGCTGGCTGCATTCCACATAACCAGTTCAGATTTCAGCTCTGTGACTAAATACCTAAACAAGTTTCCTGAGTTTACTCCTTACTATTTTCAGACAGTCACGAGAACAATACCATATAATTGGTTATAACCCCTGCCACACCCTTTCCAAATTGTCATTTATAATGGCCACTGTATAACTTAACGCATGTGTTGTGATGTGTACTGAACTGAAAAACATAACAGTTATAGCAATCCTTATGGAAGCCATCCCATTATGTTTATTATTAAACAAACCACACTTATTCAGTTTAACTCAAAACAGGTTGTGTGAGACCGAATAAGTGTTGTGTGTTTAGTAACAGTTGCAGTTTAGAAATCAAGCAAAGGATCACAACAGTCAAACACAACAGTATTTTATAAAGCTCTTAAAACATATTAATAACAATATGGGCTATGTGGTCCAACTCACATCGAGTCATCTTGAGGGCCTGAAGATGAGTCGATGCGATTGTTATTAATATATTTTAAGGACTTTATAAAATACTGTTGTGATTGACTCTTGTGATCCTTTGCTTTATTTCTATACTTCAAACACTTCGGGATGGTAAACGTAAAGTTTAAAGTTGCAGTTTTATGTCTTCACAAAAGGGAAGCAGGATTCAAAATCTGTTTCGGAAATGTTATTATATTTGTTTCAACTGTCACTGAGTGCACAAAAGATTTGGTAACAGATGTTCATACTTTATATGCAGTGATTGTGTTTCTAACACAATTGCAGCCTTGCTCGTACAACTTGAAAATATCAGTGGTAATTTGAATGGTTGCCTACACTTGCAGTATTTTTCCTTCGCTAGATTTGTATTGCTGTACTTTTTAAATTAGTTATTGTCTTGTAATTATTGTAAATTATATAATGTAGTATGTAGTGAAATATGTAAGCTGTAACTGGCATATTACATTGATTAGGAAGTTCATATGTAGGCCCATTACCACCATAATGGACGACTGTGATTTCAGCTAGCTGAATATGTTAATGGTTTATCAGGTTCCTGAAATATATTTTGGAGTAGAGAAGGATGTTTTAAGGAACTGGAAATTGTTTTCATGTCTGTATAAAAAAATAAAGCTCATAAATGTTTGCTTCATTGACACTACAGCTGCCATATTTTCCAAGTGCTAACAGGTTAGTTACCTTCATCCCCTTCATAGGTTTTTCATCCTCATTTTGGCAGGAAAGTGCTGTCTTTTAGACACATGGTACTCAAATCCAGCACAAAAATCCAACATTCACAGTTCATACAAGAGTGCAGTATGAAGTGACATGATGAATGAAAGGACAAGGTGAAAATGAATTTGCTCAGGTTTGGCAGTTGCTACTGAAGACAGTCTTTGAAAGCATATAGTACTGTACTTAATTTAATCATTCCTTTCATATTCACGTTTTCTGATTTTGCTCTGAAGACTCATATCTTAGCCTTAGGCTGAAATCTACCAGCATTCACAAATGTAGACGTAATCTTTTGTAAGTTTGTGTGAATGCCAGATGTTTTCTAATATATGTACATATATATAAACTCATAGTTCTTCCCTATTGCCACGACCATGTGTTTCCTCTTTCCCCTCTTCCTCCACTTATCCCACATTCATTTCCTGTCAAGTACAGAATGAATCACAAGAAGTTTCTTAATACAGTAGAACCTGGTTATTACAGAATCAAAAGTAACTATCAACATGTTTCTGTTTCAGACAAGTGCACATTTCCAAACCAAAAATGCTACACAGTACACGCCCCACTTGTTTGATAAGTTTGATTATTACTCCACTCATGCAATCCCCAGTAATGCTAGGTTACATGTACTATCTGCAAGTTGCAGTTACACTGTGGTTGTCAGCTACTGAATGCTGTACAGTACATAATACTAGTTCAGACACTCATTAATTTGGTGGATGTAATGTTTGTTTGGTGCCAGTTTCTACTGATTGTATTTGGAAACATTACTGCTCTTATGTGTCCAGTAGATGACCTTTTAGGCATAATTTGCAGTATTTCCATAGATGGAGTTTACAAATGCTGTGTGTTCAGAGTGTCTTTTTGTGTTACAGATTTCGTAGTTGTTGTTGTTGTTGTTTTTGTTGTTGCATGTTTTGTCATGCAAAGGTTCTGTATATTCAGTTTTAGAATTTCCACCTATTTGACCAGTTTATTATAATTTTATGCATTATTTTTGTCCGAGTTTATATGTGCCACTTCGTTTATAGGTACATGTTTTCTCTTCATTGTGACTGCATGTACCATGCATCATTGTTAGAACTGATTTTATATTTGCACTCTTTTTAAGTATTTCAGTTAAATTTTCTTAATTTGTTTCCCAAGTAAGGTAAATTTCCATTTTCTCATCTTTTATAATTTTGTTTTCATATTTTCCTGTTCTTTGCTGTGTGTGATTAATGTGTTTTGTTGGGAATTATTCTGTTTTTCTGTACTTTTATGATATCTAACTCAGCCCCTTTTTTTGTTTTGCCTCCTGGTACCTTAGCTGTTCTGTTTATCATGTATTGTATGGGTAACAGGTTTCTTTATTGATAATTATGTCCACATATACAGGAAGTTCACTGTAAACTCAGTTTTAATTTCTGTTTATTATGCATTTAAGGCTCATGTATTATTTTTCCTTCTTCAGATGTGAAATATATTGCCCAATGTGTGCTAGTAAGTTCATTAGCAATTTCTTCTGGCGATATTTTTGTACAGAGCATCATCATCATCATCATCATCATGAATTTTGCAGAATGAAATCACTGATATATAAGCCTGTGTATCCCAAAATTGTCTTTATCACTACATCAACAGTCTCATCATTGCCTCAGTTGGCAATGGAATACCAACTGTGGCAACTAGTCTCTTCCAGTTCTTTCTAAATTATTATTCCAATTCTATTGGTAGTCTTCTACTACCGCAGCTATGTGTGGTGATTGACAACTTCCTGCCTTAACTTGGGAACCTGATGTCATTTAGAGTAAGAAATCTGCAGGACAAATTCCTGTGCCTGTTAGAAGATACATTATCCATTTGGAAACACAGCCTAATTTTGTACTTGCAGCAGTGTAGAGCACTCCCCATTGTAGCCATGCACTGAAGAGTATCATCTCGAACATTGATATTTATCTGTGGAGACACATGTAGGATCTGATGTACCATCAGAAAATGGAAACAGATACATTGAGAGCTCACCTACACCTTGCTGGAAGCCTGAAATCTGACATGAGATGCTCTGTCATGTCACATTTTGGATGTCACAAAACCCATGTAAAGGAAGTACATGTTCATGGGATTTGTGTTAATGAAGATTGATGTCTTCTTGGATATGTTGTTATGTCAGTTGGTATCTAGTTAGTGACATTTCAGGGGAGATTGCTTCCTCCATCTTGATATTTGTTATGGGAATAACCTCATGGATAAGATCCTGAAGTTAATAAGGTGTGACTGAGTCTTCCTCTGATGTCAGAATGTAGTGGTGTAATTTAATGAAGTTTTAATTTTGGTCTAAAGGGTACATTACATCTGATTTCCAGACTTACTTCTTGTTTAAAATGTACATTTCACGGTGTACTTGGTGTTGCTGTTGAGTTTTGTTGCACATTCATATAGTAAGTATATGTCATCAGCATATCTTACCAGAGAAGTTGCATGTGACCACATTGCAACACTTTTGTTTCGTGGACTTTGTAAGCACGTTTTAGCTTTGTTGTTGGATATTGGTGTTCCTGCAGGTGTCCTGCTATTTGTCTATAAAACCATGTATTTGGTCGAAAATAGTTTTTTTAATGTAATAGTAGCGAAGTGTGTATGTGTCATTCCCAGGCAACTCACCGAATGCAGTGCTTCTCAAATTCCAGGAAGCACATCATGGAACAAAATTACATGAGCAGAAAGTAAATATTTGCGTAGATAAGTTGTTTTTCCTCCTTCCCCTGCCCCCCACCCTTCTATCTCTTTTTAACATGGGCAGAAATTGAATCCTGCTTAGAATCAGAGAAGTTTTCCAGTAAACACAATTTTCCATTTAATTCAGGTTCTGTTTTTAAACAGGTTTACTGTACATTAAACTTTGAGAATCATGATATCTGTATTGTTGGCTGTCCAGTTTGTTACTCATGTGTCAAAGTCAAATGTCTTGACAATCAAACTTTATGTTTTCAGAGTTTCCCCTGATGAACATTTATTATGTTTAATTGTGTGTATTTGGTACTTCTTCCGTATGGTGCCTTATAGTCCATTGTACAACAATTCAGGTGTTAAATATAAACTCTGCATTTCTAGAGTCTGTTTCAACAATTCACTGTAATGACTGAATGCTGTATCTCAGTAACTGGTAGTAATGTGTGAACCCTTGTGATATCAGTTGAAGTACCTTCTGTGGTATGAGCATAGTCTGCACTGTATTTGGCCACGTGCACACACACCCAGATGCCCAATAATACTTATTTTAATCCCTACTCTAGTGCTAGCGCTGTTGTGTATATACCATTAAAACCTCAAATAACTGCTTTTTGCAATGTTTCTGTCACTGTGTGAGTAGTTATGGTAAACAAAAGAACTGTGACCAGCAGCCATTAAACATTGCATACAGCTGTTCTGTCATGTCGCCATATTAAAAGTGTTTTGTAGCAAATAAATGATGTGTTGCTGAAGTGTTTATTTTTGGAGCTCAGTGAACTATTCCATTGGTGGCTGCTGTGCAGTTATGCATGTTCATTGTGGCTTCTGATGTTAACAAGCTTTAATTTGTATGATACAGCTTTTGAGGTTTTGGAAATAAATAAATAAAAAACTGTGAGACATGGTGCTTAGTATTAAGTATATGGAACTGATTTGCTACAGTCCCACTGATTTAATGTTGAAGATGTTTTCTCATATAATGTATTTGAATTAAGAGCACTTCAGCTGTACAGTATCTCTTGAGCAGAGCCCATGCAACTGGAGCTGTATGCTCCTTTGTAGAATGACTAACCTTAAAATCATTGCTAAACAAATTGTCTGGTGGTAACAGAACATGAAGGTTTAATATCAGTACTAAAGTGTGCTGCTATACACAGTTCTTTGCCATTTACCCGTTCTCATTCTCACAACCTGTTTCAGTTTTTGTGCTATCTGCCCATCTCTCAAGTATACTGCTATTAGTTTTATGACAAAATAAAGTTAAGCCCCTTTCTCCACTTTCCACATTCATGTAAGTGATTTGACAGAACCTTTTAAGCCAGATACTGTGAGTCACTGAAAATGGTTTTGCTTGAGAAAGGTGTGTTTGTCTTGAAAAGCATTATGTTCATAGATGATGATGATCCACAGAATAATTTAGGTTATGTTATTCAGTTGGAATAGCCCTGTCATTAGCATAATTGGCTATAGATCCAGTGATCAAGATGTTATTTTTGGCATTGACAGGAGTTTTCCCTTCAACACGTTCAGGCCAATTGATGGTCCTGCCCTGCCTCTAATCCAGTGTGTACCAGGTGGAAATGGGCAGAGAATGTAGCTGTTCATGCAGCATGTAATGCTGCAGTTAATAAACAGACAATGTTAGGTGCATGCTTGTACATCTCGTGACCTTGAAGTGCTTAGTTCTGTACAGATGATAGGAAAGGATGCATGGTATAAGTTATATGAGAAAATGAAAATCTTTACATTGTGATATGAAAGATGATACAAGAATTTGTGAAAAGTGCAACTTGGAGGTTTGTAGGTTTGGATGAGCAATAACTACAGGTTTAGGTATTGAAATGTACATTGATGTGGATTATTTTGTTTTGCAAAATTGTAATAAATGGTGATACAAGAATTGTGAGATGTGAGGTTCTCACAGTGGTTGTTGTGAAGACTGCAGTTTTCTTGGATGTGGTACCTTGTAGTGCGGTATATATCAACCATATTAAATCACATCACATCCCAGAAGGTGGCAGCTTTCAGTACAAGACTCTTCATTATTTGTGCATGTTATTAGTTCTCAAAAAAGATTTATTTTTTACATTAATTCCCATTTTCAGCCACTACTGCTACATTATGAACATGTCGCTCATATTTACAAATTGTTATCAGGTCTCTGTGTGGTGTGCACGCACACATTTTCGTTAGTGTATAATACCATAGTCCATCATATTAGTTCTGTGTCCTACAAGAATATAAGTAATAATTCTGGGTGCTTAACAAAGTTTTTTGAATGTGGAAAAAATGAACAAAATTATTTCTTTAATTGTATAGGCCAGAAAGCTAATTAAATAATAAACGGCATTTGGAAATTCCTGTATATGTTTTAATGATGGAACACACAGAAACAATAAACTAGAAGATTAACTTAGCAACCCCTGCTGTCCTAAATGCTGTCAGATGTTTTATTTGGCAAGTCTTCTTCTTCTTCTTCTTCTGTTGACTCTGCAACCCTGGGTGGGTCTTGGTTTGTTCGACAATTCTATTCCACACTTGTCTATCCTCAATCTTCACCCTCCAGCCAATAATTTTCATCCTCCTTAGATCTTCTTCCACCTGGTCCATCCACCTTAACCTGGATCTC